>Ga0209319_1000363_pt1 | contig 61872 bp, 93 predicted proteins | sample RifGroE2_FD_184000 | JGI IMG/M metagenome (GOLD analysis project Ga0209319, IMG submission 184000) | Groundwater microbial communities from Rifle, Colorado - Groundwater E2 (SPAdes) (version 2) | ecosystem: Environmental > Aquatic > Deep subsurface > Groundwater | place: Rifle, Colorado, United...
CAACCCCTAGCCGGGCTAAGACATTTTGGAATGCATCAGTTGTGAAGCTTTTGGGCTCCGGTACTTGTACTTTGTTTGATGATTTATTTTTCCTACTCATAGTTTTTCCACCTTTAGTGCCTGATTATGATGCTTGCAACCTCCACGACCTTATCTTCGTCTTACAGTAATATCTAAAAGCATCACAAGCATGGTCTTTTACTTTGAGTGGCTGTTCAACACCACGTTGCTTAGCCTTTTCATCCCAAACGTATGATACTATTTCATCACATGTCATTGGGCAATTATTCTTATGCACCCTGTACAGCCTCATACCTAGCATTGACGATGCTACCGAAATACCATCCCTTACATCATTGTCAGCGTCCCTTACGATAAAGCCTCTTTTCCTCAATTCAGCCTTAAAACTAGCTGCCGAAGGGTCAAGGATTATATCATCAGGAAGATCTTCACCTACAAAAGTCACAAGGTCATCTGCATATTCACTGTCTGTCTTTTGCTTACCCTTTACTTTGCTGTCATAGTAGTACTCATTAGTTTGCCAGCATATCTTTCCATCATCCCATATATCTAAGAATACCATGGGATTAGTTGTCCCATAGTCAATAGCAATTGACCTTCTTGCAATGTATCTTAACCCCTTGGGTGCTGTATTATCATCAAAAGTATTTTGTGATTCTTCCCACATGTCGTATACAGCGCCCTCTGCTATAACCCATAAACCAAGGACAAATCTCTTGAAGAATACCCCAAAATACATTGCCTTGTACTTATCTTTTACTTTATCACTGAGACTTGGATTATCATCCATCATGAAGTGCAAATGGAATAGCATCTTCTCCTTGGCTTTATCGACCCAGTTAATTTTAAACCAATGAACAGGTGAATCAGGGTTACAATTAAACCAATACTTAGAATCCTCTACAGAGCATCTGCTTGTCCCCTGGTTAACAAAACTTTCAGGCATAAGTGCTACTTCATCAAAAAGGATACCGGCCAACGTGATGCCCTGGATAAGATTCTGGCTACTTTCATCGTTACCACCGAATATATAGAATTTGTTTGTCTTACCACGATAAGTTATTCTAATATGCTTATCATCACCGGCTCTTATTTCCTTTATTTTGTAGCCACGTATGATAAGGGCTGGATGCAACCAAGACCAAACGTTCCTATGGAATGAGCCAATCGTTTTTCCACACATGGCAAAGTTTTGACCTACAAAGCTATCCATTGCCCAGAACACAAAAGATAGAGCCATGGGCACTGTTTTACCTGCCCTAATAGCCCCATCTGCTATGATACCATTATAGTCTTTGTACGGGCTTTCTTTTGCCCACCAAGTTAGAATCTTCTTTTGCTTAAGTGAAAAGGCAACAAAGAAAAGTACTGCCTTAACTACATTTTTTATTGCATTAACAGACATATTGCACCTCACAAACAAAAAGCTCCCTAGTGGGAGCCTATAAATTTAGTTTATCTTTTAATTTTTTAACCACTGCTTCTACTTCATCATCATTGAAAGGGAGTAAGTCAATCTCTCCCTGATGCATCCCTTCCTTGCATATCACTACGTTGCCAACTATAGTGTCATGGCCGTATATCATAGTGCCTGGTAGGTTTAAATTTAACCCTTTGAGGTGACCTTCTTCATTTACTACCATTACATGACCCTGTTCAAGTATCCCTGTATTGGGTCTTACACATTCAAGCCAACCTTGGACTTCACTATTCAGGGACTTGTAAAATTGTTCACTACCAGCTTTACCACAATCAATAAGTTTAATCTTAGAATTAGTTTCTATCACTATTATCTTGGGCATTTCCATTCCTCCTCTACCAATACTAAATCTTTAACATCTACTAAGTACTTATTACCTTTTGCATCTACAACAATATTTCGGTGATTTGCACTTCTAGTGGCTTTAGTAACATCGTTATTTAAAGCAATTACTAATTTGCCACTAGGTAAGTGTTTGTACAATGATACACCTCCCCTCGAGAACTATAATAACACTAAAGTATGTCTTTGTAAATAACTTTTTTATTGACTTCTGAAAGTAGTTTTTCTAGAGCATCTTCCCTCCCTTTTCTATAAATCGTTTCTTGAAACGATTTATTTTCTTCGACTAACATACTTATAATTGCTTTAATCCTAGCCCTTTCCTTAAGAACCCCTTTATTGAATCCTTCAGCACTGTGTCTACCTAACATACAACTTAATTCACCATGACTAATTTCTGCCACCTTACCACTCACCCTTATTTACAATATCCCTACGATGCTACTGCTAACCCACCGTCAATAAATAATGTAGCTTTTATATATTAATCCATGGGTATGCTGTTCTTGGTACTTCAGGTATTTGTCTAAGTAACATATGGGCAAAACCTACTAGCTGCTTGGCATGACCCGTTCTTAGATATTTAGTATCAAGCCCACATTCTTCATTGCCGAATCTTGCCCTGTCTAGGGCATCAGCATCCTTAAATATGTTGACTAAAGTAGCTATTCTCGATTCGGGCGGGTTTTCTAAGTCCGGCAAAGAGTGCTCACATATTATTACCATAGCCATTTCATCTGCATCCATATACTTCTTAGGTTTTAACAGTTTCAGCTTAATGGCTTTCGTAGAACTTTTAGCACCATGTCCTTCATCTACGCTATTATCTACCCTTCCAATATCATGATAAGCTGATGCTTTACGAAGGGCTACTATTTCCTGCTTAGTACATCCATGCATTATCCCTAGTGTTTCAGCTAGTATCATTACACGTTTGGAATGAGCAACACCATGTGGACCAGCGGGATCAATAAACAATTCACTACGAACATCAGGATAGTTTCTATCATTATTCATCTTTTGCCTCCTTTAACTCTAAAGCATCTAGTTGTTTCTGATAATATTCTGCTAACTCATAAGATTTACAACCATTAGAAAGCTCCTTTCCTTTGTCACAAGCTAATTCATCACCAATAACACTTCCATGCTGGCAATATTCACATAAGCTTAATTGAACAGCTAAGTCTATTTCAGCATTTTCACTTTCAGTTGATGACTTAACATTAGCTCTTATATCGGGCCGCTTTTGCACTGCTTTTGCCCCTCTATTATATAAGCTAGCTTAACACACAATTGATGAATCCGACATGCGGCTTTTTCTTTTGGTCAGCTCCACTCTACGCTTGTCACCAAGTTTTCGATTCGGCATCCTGAGTAGCACACTAACCACAAAGGGAATTCAACGAATCTCCTGAAGTGCTATTCATGACATTTGCATGCTACATCAATTGTGTGTTAAGCTAGCCCCTCGAGGAGTTTAACCTCGAGAAGAATTATAAACAGTAAGCAAGGGTTCGAACCTTGACCTGCCAGCTTTCAGGGCCAGCTATGCTCCCAGTTACAACACTTACTAATAACTACTGAATACCATAAAGGTCCAATCTATTCACTTTAGCTGATACTATCTTTGCTGTTATTCTTACTATTAAGCTAGAACCATTATCTACATATAGACTTCTTTTTTTACAATTTTCACAATTCTTCATTTTGTATAAACCCTTTCAGTTTTGTTTGCAGTAGTGCCAGAACCCCATTTTTACTTTGTTTCTTAGCTAATAGGACTGGCACTGTACTGCTTTATGCTGCTACGTACGTTATGTACGTGTGTTAAAGTTCCACATCGACCCTATTTTAGCCATGTAGCGTTGAGTACTTTACTCGTATCAACCATAATGAGGCCTTCGTCTTCAGTGGGTTCTTCAAATTGCCTAGTCATTCGGTTAATTATACTTCTATCAAGCCTTTGAAGCTTATTGTTCCTTACATGGCATTCATTGCTTGAAGTCTTAATCCAGTGACAATGTAGTGGAACCCCAAATTCCTTTGCCATATACAGCCACATCTTGCGTCTTTCTTTAGTGATATTAGTGGCATCCACTACGACATCATGACCATCTTTAAGAAGTGCCCTTACCATTATATAGGTTGTTGCCCAAATTGTAGGCTCAGCTATTGGGATAAACTGTTCACCATGAGTTGCTAGCCTAATAGTATCAGGGCAAACTATAACATGACCTTTGCTTTGTAGCTCTTTACAATAAATAGACTTACCACTTAGAGGAAGCCCTACCATAATACTAAGTCCCATCTCTGTCTCTCCTCCACTATAGACTATCCGTTACATCTACGAATTGTCCTTCAATGTTTTGATAGATTCTTTGGTTAGAGCTACCTCTGAATTTTAAGCCAATATCACGAAGCTCTTCAATGTACCTACCATCAATGATGTAGTCCATTTTACTAGCTAGTATTTCACATTGCTCAATAACATCTTTAAGCTTGAATCCTGTATATAGCGTGAAACTTACTTCCGGATTTGATAGATTGATTAGTTTGGTTAGTAGATTTAATTGATACGTTTGAAATAGAGGTTCTCCGCCTGTATATGTTACTCCTTGGATTAGTGGGTTACTATCAAGGTGCATCCTGATTATGTTAGCTAAAGACTTAGTGTCTACTTCATATCCTTTGTGCTGGTCGTGTGTTGAAGGGTTGTGGCATCCTTTGCATAAATGTGGGCATCCTTGAAAAAATATTGTAAGCCTCAACCCTGGGCCATCAACTACACTTTGTTGAACTATGTTAGCTATCCTCATTGATAGTCTCCTTTGAATCTTTAATCCTGCACTTAAGCCCTAGATTTGATACCCTTCTGTATCTGAAGCATCCTTTATCTGTTGACTCAAGCCAATCTTTCAAAGGCTTTATATGCTTCTTGTAGGGTGGGTAAAGGGCAATGTAAGCTACTTGTGCATCAATGTCACAATTCCCATCAAAGACTCCAATCACCATGTACTTATCATTATTCTTAAAGTGACTATAGACCTCAAAAGGAACTGGATTTGTTAGTGGGTTAATCATCAATTTCTTCCCTTGAGCTAGAACTTAATAGTTTTTGACCATCAAGAGTAGCAGAAAGCATACAAACTACATTATCAAGTCTATTGTTTGAGTCTCTTAAAAATGACGTAATAGCCTGGATAAACTCAACCATCACTAAGGTAGACTGTGCAGGTACCATTGTGCTTTGTTCTTTGCATGTAGGGCCATCTAGTTCAACAAATACGCTCGATACAAGGTCATCAACTAAGCCTTTTGTGCCTGATACGACATTCATGAGGTCTTTCATTGCTCCAGAAATTGTTGATCTATCATGACCCTTTTTGCATACCGTTATTTCACCTAATTTGTCATCTGCATAATCTTTCTTTTTCCTAGCTTTACTAGTTTCAATGTCCACTATACTTCCTCCTTTAGTTTCCATCCTCTGATTTCTTGTGGTACCTGCATGCATCCCAATAATGGCAACCTAAGCAACATTTACTTTTATCTTTATTAAGTCTAGGAATATTGAAGCACGTATGCTCTGGTAGTTCTTTCATAGAGGGTTGTTCATGTATACTTTTCTTATCTTCCATTAGCTTTACCCTCCTTTACTACTTTTAAGTGGCTAAGCTTTATATAGCCTTGCAACCCAGGGCCAAAATATACGTAAGCAAATCCGTTGGTTATGCTTCGTATCTCTCCCTCACTATTAATGGGTATTTTTTCATTGGTTCCATTAAAGAAATACTTGGCTTTCTTTACTTTTGCTCTTTCACACATTTTTCTTAACCTTTGCTTTCTTGTCTGTACTTCCTGAAGCTAAGAACATCCATACTTTCCTAGCAAAGCTCCATCTTGCCGCTGTACGCCTACATACTGTGCAATAGAGCGAAAGACTTTCAGATATAATCCTGTCTTTTTCAGTATCTGAAAGCAAACTATATGTCGTCTTTTCTTTTATGCGGAACCTATCTCTATCTATATTTCCACAGTGGGGACATTTTATCATCTATGCCACCTCTTCACAATAACCAATCGGCTTGGTTGAATCACTTAAGGTTTATGAGTTGGCAGGCTACGAGGGGAATTTAACCCCTCCAGCCTAAGAAGCGCTACTGTGTAGCAGTAGCATACAAAAAAAATACTTTTAAAGGAGAATGTGAATGCACTATCAAATTAATTCCTGTTTAAGCCTTTGATTCAGCAACAGCCAACGCGAATGGCAATTCTTACTACAAAAGCCTTTAAGTTCACATTTTAATCACTTCCTTCCTACACTTAATTGTTCTGAATCCGTCTAAAAGCTAGTATAGTGACCTTACAGGCCCTTACCTATGAATGTATTTAGGCAAGATTTAAGTTCAACTGTGGGAATCGTGGATGCTTACGGGGCCATATAATCTTCCATATTGATGCTTTACTCTACTTCATGACCTTTATTTAGCGGGTTCATCTGATATAGCTACTAGGCCCTCTTCTTCACCCCAGACTTGTTGTGCTGATTCTTTAAGGGCCTCAATAAAGCCGTCATCAACTTCTTCATCGATGCCCTGACCAGCCCTTAGTTTTTCAAGTTCAAGTTTCTGGGCTGAAAGCTCAAGCTTTCTTTCCTCAATTCTTTGGCGCCAATCTTTTGGCATAACATCAAAATAATGTTCAAGCTTCTCAAGGGCTTTTAGCTTGTCGACAAGCTCAACTGATATACCATCTTTACCACTACGTATTTTTGAGATAAGTTGACCATCAATCCTTGAAGAATCAACTAACTTAAGTTTTCCTTCTTCTACAGTAACGAAGTCAGTTATGTCTGAAAACGCTATCCTGATATATTGGTCAATAAAGTCAACAGCACGAATGTGGCATTCACGCCCAACTAATAATTTTAACCATGCTATATACCTGTTAACATTTTCATCCTGCCTTAGCTTCCACCCAACGATGTGCGCTGACCTCGTTGAATACCCTGCATTAATGGCAGCTATCTTGATGTTATGGTTCTTAATGTAGTGCTCACAAAATGTACGTTGCTTATCGGTTAGGTACAGAGTAACTTCATCACGAGTTAGATTTAGTAGCTCGTCCTCTGTTTCCTCAGTAAATATCTTACGATGTACAGTGGGCATAGCATTGTTCACCCCTTTATAGCCAGGCTAGATTTGCTATGCCTCATTAATTATTTAATCATTTAACAAGTAGTCTAGCCTCTCTTTTCTAAAACTTTTTTTGGTATTTATCTTTTGCTTAATCCCATCAATGTATGCCCTTGCTTTACAAGTACCGCAATTGTACTCCTGATTAATATAAAAAGATTTGTGGTGCTCTTTGCACCTATCACAAAACTTATTCATAAGTTCGCTTTCATTTATTGAGCAATATAGCTCTACTTTGAAAGTTGGTAAGTCAGCATTGCTGTCTTTCTTAATGCTAAATGTTACGCTTTCGCTAACTTCAACTTTACTAATAATATTTACTGCTATCCACTTGCAAGCCGCTAGGTAAGCTTTCTTAGACTCTTCATGTGAAAAGTTTGTTTCAAAGAATTTCTCAGTTACGTTCAACTCCTTTGGCCTCCTTATTACAAACCTCTTGATTCATCAAAATGGCAATATACAAAAGTACCAATAACCATGAGAGCAATACTTAAGATAGAAAATATTCCCCACCAGTTAGTAATATCCATAACATTATCCTTCCTTGACTATTTGCTTTCTAGCAAGAAAGTCAACTCTTTCATTGTACTTATCTCCCGAATGACCCTTGACCTTGATAAAGTTAATGCCCCTGTGCCTTAGCAATATGTTCCGCATTCTTACCCAAAGGTCTTTGTTTTTAATTTCAGACCCTTTAATTGTCTTCCAACCATTTGATGCCCATTTCTTAATCCATCTCTCTTTAACAGCATTGATGATACAGGCACTGTCTGAGTATAAATGGATTTTTGTGTATCCAAGACTTATTGCAAGCTTAATTCCTTCTATTGCTGCCTTTAGCTCCATCCTGTTATTTGTTGTATCTGGGTCAAACCCTGCAATTTCTTGCGGCCCTTCTTCAAGCAATAGTACTGCCGCCCAACCACCAGGCCCAGGGTTACCACTGCAGGCACCATCAGTGTATATTCTTAAAATAGGCATGTCCACACCTCACTATTTTTTAAAATTTATCCCCTTAACTAAGTACCCATATAAAGCTAAAATAGCCTTTGCCATAGCCTCAAATAATGTTTTTGAGTAAACTGTTGTGACCCAAGCATGAGTCTTGCTATCCTTTATCATAACTACCCAGCTGTTATCACCTGCAGGCTGGATATAAGCTATCCGAGCATCATACTTTTCAACTATCTTTTCATAAAGCTTCTCTAGCACACTAATTGTTATTTTCTCAATATCCTGGCTATACTTTTCAAGCCATTTTGTCTTGGATAAAGCTAGCTTAATTAAGGCAATATTCTCTGGAACTCGTGCATCGAGCATTACTATTTTTTCAATAGTTAGTTTTTGATTTGACACTTATTACCACCCTCCATATGTAGCATTAAAGCTAGCCCGGCTATTGCTGCAGGCTAGCTTTGGCTTACATAACCCAGACATGCTAATGATTAGATGTCCCAGTCATCGTCATCTTTTCCTTTACCCTTGTCTTTAGGCTTATCATCATCGCCCCAATCGTCATCTTCCTTGGGCTTTTCTTCGGCCTTGGCCTGGGCTTTGAGGATAGCAGCCACGAGAGCTTCCTTCTTCTCACTGCCTTCCATTTCCTTGAACTTCTTGGAACTGACAATATCAAGCTCCATTTCCTTGGCTATGGCCATCAGTTCTTTCGGGGCCATTTTGTTTAAACCAGCCTTAGTCAGCTTAGCCGGCTTGTCTTTTTCTTTACCTTTGTCCTTGGGCTTATCTTCGCCATCACCATCATCGCCGCCGCCATCTCCATCATCACCGGCATCTGGGGCATCACCTTTGAGAACTGATTCAAGCTTACGGGCTGTGCAATATTCCGGAAGTGCGTTAAGAAGCTTGAGTAAACTGTCTACGTCACCGGCTGTTGCTGCTGCAACTGTTGCTGTGAATACAGGGAACCTTCTTCCAATATCAATAATATCTGCTACATTACCGGATTTAACTGCCTCTGCAGCCTCTCCTGCTTTCCAATTTTTAGCCATGTTAAAATGACCTCCTCTAATTTTTAATTTAATTTTAAAACCTTGTCCGATTCAAACCCAACTTTCACTTTGAAGGTTCTTCCGGGCGGTTTATTTAACTAATGCTATTATAACAAATCCACGAGAAATGTAAACACTTTTTTTAAAAAATATTTGATAACTTGACTAATTTACATTTTTAATGGTTCTGAAATATAACTACGATTCATCAGGCTTGTCGCCGTTAAACAATAATTAATTTATTGAATAACTAATTATGACTTGTTGGAGTGTCAATCATCTTAGGTAAAACTTCTTCATAGTGCATGATGCAAAATATATTCCAGGCTGCAGCCGCCAAGTGGTCTTCATCTCTGTTACCTGCAATCCATTGGAATAAGTGCCTTACTGCACTGCTAAACATCCTAGAGGCAGGAATTCCTTTTTCCCAGTTTCTGTCTGAATATTTCTTAGACCCTTTTTCATAAAGTATTGCAAGTCTTTTTAGTGCGTGAGGGGTAATTAGGTCATATCGTCCTCGTTCATCCTGCGGTTCCCTTTGAGCCCCTGTTTCCATCTCTTCCCTTTTTCCACTGTCACTAAGCATATTTGCACCTACTCACTTTCCATAGTAACTTTGACCTTAGATAGCTACAGGGATATTCTTGATGTGGGCCCCATGGCTGTAATTTACTAAAGCAAAGTCATCAACTGTAAACGAATAAAAGTCTACTACGCATGGGTTAATTACAAGCCTCGGGGCTCTGAATGAAGTCCTTTGAATAAGTTCTTCTACCAAAGGTATGTGTCTGTCATATATGTGAGCATCGGCAATAACATGAACTAGCTCGCCTGGCTTAAGCCCGCTAACTTGTGCAAACATATGAAGTAGGATTGCATATTGGGCAACATTCCATCCATTTGCAACCAAGACATCCTGAGAGCGTTGATTTAAGATCATGTTGAGCTTTCTTCCTGTGACGTTGAAAGTTACTCCGTAGGCACAAGGGTAGAGGTTCATTTCATTTAGGTCATCATGATTGTATAGGTTAGTAATAATCCTTCTGCTATAAGGGTTCTCTTTCAAATCAAAAAGAGCTCTATCAACCTGGTCCATACAACCTTCTTTATAATTGTGCTTTACCCCTAGTTGATAGCCGTAGGCTTTTCCTATTGAACCATCTTCATCTGCCCAACTGTCCCAGATATGACTATCGAGGTCTTTAACATTATTTGACTTCTTCTGCCATATCCAAAGTAGCTCATCAATAGAAGCCTTTAGATTAATTGGCCTTAGTGTTAAGATCGGGAACTCCTTTGACAAATCATACTTGTTAACAACAGCAAATTGCTTGATTGTATGTGCAGGTGTTCCATCATCCCACTTAGCTCTTACTGTTTCACCCTCAGAAGATATTCCATTCTCAAGAATGTCTTTGCACATGGCGTTAAAAATACCATCAGCTATACTCAATACTATTCCTCTCCTTCAACCTCTATGGTGGCTTTGAATGCAACCTTAAGGATTTCATTGACCAAACCATTGAGATTGTCAGCCTCAACATAATCAAGCGATGAGTTGAACTTAATTACAGCTTCACCATCACCATCTATTTTAATTTCCTTAAGCTTAAACATTCCCAGCTTCTTGGGTTTTTCTTCACCAATCTTTGTAACTATGTTGATATTTTCATTTAATAGTTGAACCAATCTGATGTAGTTTACTAGCTCATCATACTTAAACTTAAAAGAAATATCAACCGATGAATTGGGCTTGATGTTGTGCCCGTTGTACGAACAAATAGACTTTATTACTACTTCCTTTTGCTTTCCTTCACTGTCTTTTGCCATTCTTCCCTCTCCTTCTGTTTTGAATCCCAAAACTTATCTCGTTTCTTACCCCCAGATTGTATAGTTTTCTTTTGGCTATCTGGGCTTGTTTCGGGTGTACTATCAATAATTAATTGGCTTGCTGGTTTTTCACAAACACCACATTCAATATGCTTAGCTATTATAGGGATGTCCATGGGTCTTGATAATATAAAAATATCGTTTGACTCCAGGAACTGAACAACGAAAATAGGTACCTTATGCGCTGTGCTTGCATGGTACTCAAGCTTTTCTATGTCCAGCAAAGATACTTTAATGCTTTGTGCATCTGTGCTTTTAAGCTGAGATATGATGTGTTCATTTTGGCCATCTTCCTTTTCAATTCACCCTGAGCCTGAGCCCTTCGTGGGTTTAAGCCCTAAACTAACCATTACTTCTTTTTCGTTCTTAAAGTAAAACTTACCAGTTCTTTTGGCCACTATTTCCAACCCCCATATTTCTTTGCTATATATTGTGCTTGTTGCTCAAGATATAGCTTGTCCGCAGTGTTTAAGCTGTTGTACAAGTGGAACCCAGTGCTTCCATCAAACCCTTCAAAGCAGTAGAAATACTTCGTTTGCTTGAAGTCCTCAGGGTATTTGGCTACCCCTTTAACAAGCTGGTTACAATTATTATCAAACATACTATCAGGGACTATGTTAGTGTCATAGACATAGTAAATAATGCTATGAACTATTATCCACCGTTCAAGCATCTGAAGCTTTGTTTTTGGTGTCCAATATGGGTTCCTAAACTTCATTTACTAGCACCGCCTTGCTTCCCTTCAAAAGCATCCCAAGAACGAAGGCATGACCCATTTTCCTAAAAGGGGTGTTGATAACATCATTAATTGTCATACCAAGTTTCTTAAAGTCGTAGCCGTCAAAGTCAACAAGAGTTACTTCTCCTTCTTTTTCATAAAGGGCTTTGAGTTGGTAAAATGCATTTGTCTGTGCTACACTTTTTGCATATAGTGGTATGTATATTTTCTTTCTTGATTCAATGTAGCTCAATCTCTTACCATCCCAATATGAAAATAAAGGCTTAACACCTTTTCCCATTGGGTACCTGTGAGCATATGAGTCACACCACCCTTTTATTGCCCACCCAAGATACGCATCAATAATATCTCCACCTTTGTCAACAAACTGTGGGTATACTTTAGAAAATTGCCAAGCATTCTCTACATTTTTTGAAGTATACCCATCATATAGTTGAACTGGCCCGACAAAAAAAGGAGATAACCCTCTACCCCAGCCCTTGCTATGTAATGTAGTGTCTATTACATTTTTATATTTTGATGGATTGTCCCTCTTGCCTATGATGTTAACAACACCCATACCTTAGCACCACCATATATCTGAGATTAACTAGGATAAGCAACGGCAATACTTTTGCTTAACATACATAAAAACCCTCCTAGTGGAGGGCTAAATTGATGTGATTAACATTTTAGAGCAAGCATTGGGTCATGACATAAAAAGCATCTTTCTTTCTTGATTCACCTACCCTAATGTTGTTCCTTTTACTAAACTTAAAGATTTCACCATTTCTTTGTGAAGTTCCATTTTTAAACATAACATGAATTTGGGCTTTTGTCACCTTAATCACTTCGTGTCCAGCCCCTAGGTATAAGTCACCACCAAACTCTCTAAACTTAAATATAGAAACTTTATCACCGACCACCAAGTCTTTCATCTTGAATTCTCCTCTCAAGAGCTATTTGTTTGATTAAGTATATTATATCAGGACCACGAGAAAAGTACATCTTTTTTAAAAAAATATTAGCTTTGATTCTGGGCTTGAACATATATTCTTATTAGTAGTTAATTTGCTATCAACCTGACCAATCCTGGTAACATTCAAGGCCATTAGATTAACAAAGTAAAAAAGGGCCCTTAGGCTCCCCTTTTTACATCTGCTAATGCTATGCCATATTTGCTAAAGTCTGAACTGAATGTGTTGATTGTGTCCTTGTCAAACCCTTTCATAACTGCTATGGTGATGATGTCCTTGAGGGTTAGCTTGCCTTCCAGTTTTACCACCGATATTATGCATCTGTAGCTGAATGTTGCCCTGATTCCTTTTTCTTTTGCTTGCTTCCTTAGACCTCTTACGAAGGATACTAGCTCTTTGTTTCCCTTTGACAGAGCCATTTCAATCTTTTCACTGTAGTCAAATTCTATAAGGACGAATCTATCAAGTGTTGCTTGGTCCAGTTGGAGTCTGCCTGTGTAGCTTTCATCTGCCCCACTACCTACTGTGTTCCCGGCTGCCACTACCCTGAAATCTTTGTGGGCTGTTACCTTGCCATTTGGGAATTCGAAGTACTTATTGGCTAGAGCTGCGTTTAGGAGAACCAGTACTTCTGGGATACTTGCATCCATTTCATCTAGGAAGAATAAGCCACCTTTTGTAAATGCCTTGTAAAACTCTGTTTCGTGGAATGTACCCCCTGCATCTATGAACCCTGTGATTTTGTACTCCTGCTGAACTGAGTTGGTGAAGAAGAATTCTAACCCCAATGTCTCTGCTATTTGCTGAAGTGTGTGGTTTTTGCCTGAGCCAGCCGGACCGTATAAGTAAACCGGTATGTCAGCTGATACACATGTTAGGATTTGCTTGTATTTTTCATGCCTTACTTCCCCATCCTCAACCACTACTATCGGCTTGGCCTCAGGAACTACTGGTTCTTCCTTGGGTTGTTCTTCTTCAACCTCAACCTTGGATTCGCTCTTTTTGGCCTTGATTGCTTCCTCAATTGATTTGTAGTTTCCTACCCATTGGATATCGTATCCATGTGCCGGTGAGGAGCTATCCCATTTGAAGCTGTAAATGTCTGTGTCCAGATTGACTAAAGTTCTTCCAGCAAAGTCCCCGGTCTTTCTATCGTAGCACTTACGTTTTCTGATTTGACCATTTGATAGTGTTATGAAGCAGAACCCCTCAAACTTCCAGGACTTTTCGATTTCTTGAATCTTTGCTGTTTTGCTAATTGTCATATTGTTTTCCTCCTTCTCATCTTGAGAACTAATTTTGTGTTGCTATGTAGTTGTTCCTGCCTGATGTTTCTATTATATCAAATCTACGAAGATTGTAAACCCTTTTTTGAAAAATCTTTAAACAAAAATAAAGGGGTTGTTAGCCCCTTTTCAACCTTGGTTTATACAAATTTCTTTATAATATCATCAATGTTTGGGATAAAGTTGGGTAGAAGTATTTCATCCTTGCCCATGTACTTCTTTAAGGCTTTTACTTCCATAGGGCTTCCGTACCCCATTGTGAAGCTTGGGTTGGTGATTATGGATGTAACCTCTAGCCATTTGAAAGCTAGCCTTCTTAACATGCTAGGGTGTGCCAAAGGGAATGCCATTTTTGAGATGTTCAATCTTTCACCAGCATTCTTAATTCTTACTGTGAGGATTGCCCTTTCCCTTCCTTCTTCGTGGCTATCAATAATGTTTAGATTAACCCTTGTTCCTGCTGCCTCAATCTCCCTTATTATCAAGAAAGCTTTAACGCTTTCATCAATGATTTCCTCTGCTGTAGTATATGCTGAATAAGTGATATACTTGTTAATTGTGATTACTTTTTGCTTCTTAACCACTGGCTTTCTGTTTATCATGCTTGTGGGAACCCCTTGCAAGTACCTAGGTACCGAGCAATTCCCACCAACCACGTCATACGAGGGTCTTTGCGATTTCTTGCTATCAAGGCATTTTATTCTGGCCTGGAGCTTTCCTTCAATCGTTTGTGACCCTTTGTTCCAACCATTCTTAAGTAGCTCAACTGCCTGTTCAAAGCTATCTGTTCCTGTGAACTTCTTGTATGTACTAGTTGTGTTCATTGAAGATAAATCCCTTACATCTTTGAAAACACTGTTTAGCGGAGTTTCTTTAGCGAACATATAAAGCTCACTTAAGCTATCAAAGTGTTGAATCTTTTCACCTGGCGCATGCTGTGTTATTTTCATGAAACCTCTCCTCTCAAGAACTATGATTGATTTGCCTTACAATATCTATTATATCAAGTCTACGACAGATGTAAATACTTTTTTACAAAAAATATGCCACCTATAGAAGTGGCTTGGGGAGGCGTGTAATGAACTTACCGTATCCGTCATTGCATTTTATCAAATTAAGGCTGTGATACCGTTGTAGCTTTAGTACGTCTTCTTCAGTGTATGGGTATAATTCACTCTTTAATTCGTCATAGTTCTTTTTATCACACCCACTGATTAACATATATGAAGCGTTTGCCGACCTTAGCTCCTCACGAATAATCTTTATTTGGTTGAGGTAGTGACAGCTAATGATGGGCTTTATGTTGAACTTAGGGAGCTGGCTTAACTTCTTTGTAAGGAACTTTTCAGCACTGTTGACCTGGTATAGCTCGTCGATTAGCATGTTAACCTTGACCATTTTCTCCCGGTCTTTTACTTGCTCCTCACGTATTTGAAGTGAAAGCCAGATTTTAGTTAACCAATATGTCACATAAACATCTTTTTCATTGTCAGTAAGGAACATCCTTTGGGGCATCTTAATGATGATTAGCTGATTCTTTTGGATTTCATTCACTAAGCTAATGTTACCCTTAGCTCCTTTTTTAAGCATTAACTCCAGGTAAGCATTAACCTTAAGCTTTTGTAGCCGGTCAATTGCCCCTGTGATAAGATGTAACCTTGTTCCTATTATAGCGCCTTTTTCTATGGCATCAAGTTCGTTAAGGTATTCTATATATTCAATCATGTTTTCTTTCTGAGAACTAGGTACCTTTTTGATAAACTCATGCCTGGTGTTGTGGTTCATCAGTACTGAGAATACGTCTTTTATGCTTCCATTTTGGAGGAATACCGTTAATGATGCTGCCTCAAAGTACCTCCCCATCCTAGCCGTAAAGTTGGCATCGTCTGAATTGATGCTATCGACTAAATACATTAAAAGGGCCGTTTGCTCTTTGGCATTCTTGTACTGAATAAATGGGTTGTTGCTAAAAGGAACTTCGTTGTACCCAAGCCCCTGTAGCGTATCCCAATTGTCACAGTTTATTTCAAGCACTTTACTTTTATCAATCTTTGATGCTATTTCCAGGCTAAGCTGGCAACTGCCGATATAGTCTGGGATTATTACACATTCACCTTCATCAATAGCATTTTTAGCTATATTTGCAAGGAACTTTGACTTACCTGCCCGGTTGGGCCCAATTAAGATTAAGCTTAACATCCGATAGTCAAAGTCTGTGCTGAGGTAAGCTAATTGCTTGTTGCCCCTAAAAGTATTTTCACCCAAACACATGATGCCATATTGGAGGTCTGTAGGAACCTGTGTCTCTTGTGTTTCTACTTTTTCAATATTGTACTTTTCAAGGATTTCCCTTCCTGGTAGTGTGATAAAGTTTGAGCATTCCAACGTGCTTACTTTGTTTATTTCAGCTTTTGTTGAATAATCTAAGGGATTAAATTTCTTAACGTATCTTTTAGGAACTAGTGAGTTGTCACCGGTGATTGAATCAAAGCTTTGTGATAAGCTTTTAGCGTTGTTTAGCTGTCTTAGCTTATCCTTACTTTCACTAAAGGTTATTATTTGCATGTTTATCACCGTATCAAGTGATTTCCTGGTAGAATGCTGTGATATTTCTTTATCTTTGAAAATACCTAGTGTATCTTGCTTGATTGTAGGTGACCCTGTAATAACCTCACTAAGGTCATTCACTAGGTCACTGATAAACCTAAGTACCACTTTTAATAAGAATACAAGGCTTATTTTATTGCGTTCAACTGGGAGGTTCCTGGACATCTTACTAATTGTTGCCTTGTGTTCATTGTTCCACCCATATTGTGATGTTGGCATGAAGTTGTAGAATATTCCCACCCTATCACCTTCTTGCATCACATCAATAATGCTTAAGTTACTTTCTAAAAGCTCATTATCACGTCTATCAACTGCCAGGCTTAGGGCATTTTCCTTTGAATAAACAAGCTGATGCTTTGTCGAGCTATCACTAAATAGCGGTATTGAATCAACCACCAAAGCAGTAGTCGTGGGCCAAACATCGTTTATTTTCTCTTTTATAATGCTTAAGGACATTTTGGGAACCACTAAATAAAAACTTACCTGCTTATTTTCAATGTGTATATAATAGGAAGCTTTAGGTCTTATTTGCAGTGAATAATTCGAACCTACCAAAAAGTCATTGCCAAGAAAGCTAATTACTTTTGATTGCTCCCTTTTTATCAGCTGTGTGATTGGTGTGTAAAGTGAATTGATTGCTTTTGCTAGCTTATGTGTTGTGTTATTTCTAACTGAGTCATTAGGGATAAGCTTCAAATAAACGTATTCAGGATAGCTAACATTGATAAACTTAAGCTTCATTTATTCACCCCCATTAGGGTTCTAACTAGTATGTTCACCACAAATAGTATTCCTACCCAACGTAGTCCTCTTTTTACACCAGCTACATATAAGATAATTAGCAGTGAACTTCCTATTAGCGTTGCTTCATGACTAAAAGCTATCACTTTCTCTGGGTGTGACTTTATTAAAAAGTAAAGGCTAGCTAAGATGCCTCCTTTTGCTAGTAAAATAAGTGGCATTATTTAAACACCCCTTCAATTTCATCTAAACACCAAGGTAAGCCTAGCATAATAGCGAAACAAAGAAGGTATGAAATAAATGTCTTTTTAGCACCTTGCATATCACCGTTCAGTACTGATTGTATTGCATCAATAGTACCTTTTACTATAATCACCCATTTACCAACTGAAACAAGCTTGATGTGGAGATTTCTACCACTACTATCAATATCGGCCCAAGCTATGGAAGGGTCAAGCAGTAAGGATGTTGCTAAGCTAAATCCCAACCCTAGGTAAAGCTTTTTATTGCTTTCTAGGTGGGAAGCTAGTGGCTTAGCTAGATGATTAATAATGGAATGGCTTGCCCTTAAAAGCCTGCCTTTAATTACCATAAAATAATTTCCTCCTTTTTTTACATCAAGTAGGAATATTCTTAGACTAATTCGAATAAAATGTGGTACCACCACATTTAGTAGCCGCACTGTTGCCTTGAGCAGTTTACATCTCGGTTAGCTATTTTCAACTTCACCATTTCACAGTCAATAAGGAACCTCACATAATCTGATACCCCACCATTTTCAATGCATTGCTTAAATTGTTCTTTAGTAAGTCTTAAGCTAACTACTTTAGGGAACCTCTTCATTGTGGTATAACCTCCTTTGTGTATGTTGTTGTATTACACATTGTATTACACTATGGAGTATTTATACCACAAATATTTTATACCACTATAAGTTATTAAGCTTCCTATTATACACTATACACTAAGTAGTATACTAATAAGTAAGTAGTATTATGGTCGCCTCACGTTAGCGTACGTATCGTACGGGCATGCGTCGTCGACTTATTTTCTTATGCTAGATTTGGTGTTTTATTGTTCTAGCTTTAGTTTTGCATCTTTTACAAAACCGTATAAAGCAATACAACCCGAGTCAGCCGCATCGTCGTCATAAACCTCTTTTCCTTTACGGTTGATAGACACAATACTGGAGTCGAACCCATTTTTGATAATAAAGTTAACAGTGGCTAGCTTTTTGTTACCCTTTATTGATTTACTAGAACCGACAATGCTAGATTTCCAAGCCCTAGTGTCGGCAGAATAGACTTTTATACCGTGGTCATAGGCAGTATCGACAACTGTAGCCATTAAAGCACCGGTAGCCTTAATATAGTCAGTACTGATAAACATTTGGTTATCCCCTGGCTTACCCGTACCTTCACCTTTTGAACCACCACTATGGCTAAAAGTACGTATACGTTCACAGATTATAATGACCTCAGAGGCCTTACACTTGTTAACCTCAAGGATATGGGATAATACCTTTGCTAACAGTTTACGTTTCTCTGTCTTAATCTTACAACCTCTGAAGGCCATACTTGATACCTTTACTAGCCTACCATCTACGGCTATACTTATACCAGTACGCTGATATGATTGATCTATTCCAATAATAATCTTGCTATACTTTAACATGATCTTAACACCTCTTCTATTAATCTAACTGATACTTCGTTTAATCTTACAAAATTATACCCTCTTTCAATAAAATCATTTTGACGCTTTAAATCTTTTTCTTTCTTAAACTTGTGTTGATAACCATTAATTTCAATAATCAACTTTTTACTTGGTATATAAAAGTCAACTATGTATTTATTTCCAAATATTTTTTGTTGCTCATAATCAACATTAAGTTTATCTAGAATGTTTTTAGCTAACAATTCATATTTTGAAATATTGCTTAATTCTCTGACCCTAAATATATTTAACATTTTAGACCTAAACTCTCTGTCTTCTTTCCATTTATCTTTAATAGATTCTGCTCTTTTGGTAACTTGTTGAATTGATTGTTTTCTATTTTTATGAATTTTTGATATTTTATCTCTAGTTTCTTGACGTACAGCCCTATTTTTATTAGCTTTAGATATCTTGTCTTTTGTCTCTTGCCTATCATCTCCATACTTTAAACCTTTATTCCAAGGAACATGGCCCATTAATGATTCTGATATTTTCTTCTTTGATTCTTCAGAAAGCTTTTTATCTTTTTGAGGTGAAACCCTTCCTTTAAGAGCTTTTGATATTTTTTCTAATGACTCCTTAGTATGTTTGCTTCCTTTCTTCAAGATCTTCAACCTTTCTTTTTAACTCTAGGTAAATACCATTAGCAATACTTGCTAAGATGTCTCCATGTCACGGGGCTGGCTTGCAATAGCACCCAAGCACTTTACCTTTTAGTTCTTTAACCGAAGCTAATAGGCTGGGGCTACCTAGTACATATTGACGGTATAGGTCAATAACTTCACTACGATTCCCATGCTTACCTTCTATAAATGGATTACCCCATATGCTACCCCTACCTATGTAAGCGTCATGTGGGTGGTCACGTAGATTAACTACTGTTGTTATTTTCATGGCTTCAATAATGGGTGGTTGCAACCATTAGTAGGGCAATAATATGTACAATTGCCACAGTCCTTAGTGGGTGGCTTTTCCATGGGCTTAGGCCGGTACTTATTCGTTAATAACCACCATGAACAAGCACGATCTGGCATAATAAAAACCTCCTTACATAAATAAAACCCACCGAAGTGGGCTATAGATCTTTAATTTGCAAGTTTAGTTCTTTTAGCATTGCTAGCCTTTCCATTACAATTTCAAGGGCTCTGTCTTTCATAATACCACAATATTTTGTAACCATGGAATCAACGTCGTCATCGTCGTTCACTATAACCCATATTCTTATTCCAATTGAATTGCAGCTATTTGAACTAGAACCTTTTGCAAGGGTTGCCTCGTCATACATTATCTTCCCAATTTCATCCTTACTAATTAATGTTCTGCAATCAATTAAAAGGTCATTCTTTTGTCTAGCGCTAGGAAGCCTATACCCTTTTGTAGTTTTGTTCTTGATATCGAAAAGTGAATGGTCTAATCTAAGGCTCCCAATATACCCTTTCACTTCAACAGCTAATATCTTCATACATACCTCCTGGTAACTAATTTATCTGGATTTAATGGCCCTTTGTATGTTACTTAAACCATTTTGCTTAGCCCTGAGAACTTTCTTAAATTGCATGACTTTATCAAAATCAATCAAATAAGGAGAAGTCCTCAATGTACCAACCTTAGTGGCCCTAAGGATACCTTTGCGAATGTATTGCCTGGTACTGGCTGTTGATATTCTAAGAATCGTGGCGGCTTCTTCAACTGTTAACTGCATCTTAGGGAATTGCATGATATAGATTTTAGCCATTATTTGGGCCTCCTTGCGTTGTAAAGTATTATGTTAAGGATAGCCAAGATTATTGCTATTGATAATATTACTTTAATGACCATTGATTCCTCCAAGTAAAGTATAAATGTGGCTTTAACGGTAGCCACTAACCGAGGTGATACTTACTAGAATTCTTGGCCTTCGATGTAAGGTACTACATCATTAAGAGTAAGCTTAATCATGCAAGGGATTCCGTAAACGTCACTAACATGAACTACTCCACCATCAATATGGGCTATGAACAAGGGCACATCTGCATATGAAGGGTATTTCAACGAACCTTGCTTTGATAATACTACTAAGTCATCTACTTTAACACTAGCTGTCATTATTTAACCTCCTTTAATCTATAAAGCTAATTACAGGTACATATTTCTTAATAACTTCCAATGCTGCCTCGTATGAGCCTTGCGAAGTAACTTCATATTTCATCTTCTCAGCATCTTCCCTGCCAAGGAATTGACTGACAATTGCCATTATATAAAATATGTTACCTTCTGGGCTGGTTTTACTAATCACTAATCCATGTTGCACCTCCTTACTCCTCTGAGTGCTAAAGTACCAGCTGGTTCCTGCCTGAGGCTATAATAACATAGCTGGGCCTAGTTGTACATAGTTTTTAAAAATTTATGTAAAATAAAAAACCCACATAAAGTGGGCTAACTGGGGAAGCTCCAGACTACCTTTTCTGATTTACCTTGGCTTTGGCTTTGCATTACTTTTTGCTTAGGTTGTTCCTTGACAACACATGCATTAGATTCAGCCATTGAAAATAGTTCATCTGCTAGCTTTGACTTAACCCAGGTGCTAAAGTCTTCTATTGAATGGGCATATTCAAACAACTTAACTTCATTAGTATCCTTGTTAAATATTACAGGCTTCATTAAGCGTTTCTTATTGGCTATCTTATCCACTATACATAACCCCCTATAAATTATTGTTAGGAGCATTATATACAATGTACATAGGAATTATACCAAGTATATCAGATGTTAACTACGATTCCCAACAGCAACATAAGGTATTAGCTATTAAGGTTAACATTATACCTACCACTATGGGAAACGTAGCAACATGTACTATAGGCAGGGTTAGCTTACTATCCATATCTTAAGGCAATGTTCATATTTATCAGGGCATTTATCAGGGCAAGTATCAGGGTCATAGTCCTTGGCTGGGTCACATTGGTCTTTAAGCTTAACCCTACCCATGCCTATATTAAAACAGGCATCACGCATATTGCACTTTAAGGCACGTTTACATGAGGCACTTTCACAATCACGACCAGGAGGCTTTTTACGTTCAATAAACCTACGTTTGGCTTTTTGGATTAATTCAAGGCGTTCAATGTACTTTTCAACATCTGATTCGTTGTAATTGACTATGAATACCTTAAATTCTTGTGTATTCTTATCTTCCACCAAAACAAAGCCATTATGAATACCAGTAAGCCACATATAGAATTTTAACTGCTTAACACCTGATGGGTGAGTCTTGGCTTTTTTAAAGAGGAACGTGTTCATTGACTTAATTTCTACTACATAGTCTATTTTACCGAACCTAGCAGGTGATATGTCAGGGGTAAAGCTTAGGTCATAGTCGGTATTAAACCTACTATTATCCATGGCCTCAGGTGACCCCAGATTGCCTCTGATGAATAGCCTTTGCCACTTTTCATGGATATAATCACCCTCCATGAATATACGCTTAAGACCAACCGAGATGTTTTCGTTCTGTAGTTGTTTGTAAAATAGGCTGAGGACTTGTTCCCTTAGGCAGAATTCATTGTCTGATACTATGATAGCACTAGCATGAAGGCCATATCTATCCTTTGCATCACTACCACGTTTCATTTCTAAGAACCTAAGTTCTTCTTTTAGGTTAGGTTTTTCAAAGAATAACTTGTTAAGCCTTTGTTCTATTACTAGAGCTTCAGTGTCAACCTTGATTCCCTTTGTTGAGGCTTTAATTGCATCTGTTAGCTTTGACATCAGTCACACCACTTTTCAACTATTAATCCTGCTTCTTTAAGGATTTCTATACCGCCATCAGGGTATATTTTATCATAAACTACTTTTTTATACCAGCAGCTATAATGATAAAAGCACAATACCTACAAGGTGAATCAGTGCAGTACATTATCAAGTCACAGTCAACATACTTGAGGATGTAGTTTGCCTTTAGAATGCATTCAACCTCTGAATGCATAGTCCTGCAAAACTGGAGATTGCCACGTTGAAGATTGTTTTGCTCCTGAGCACATGCACCAAGCTCTTTACATCCAGGAAGTGGGCTAGGTGTTTTATTTGAACCAGTTGAGAGAACTCTACCGCTAGCTATGAGTACTGACCCTACCTGCCTTCTTAAGCAAGTGGAGCTAAGAGCTGCTTCCCTAGCTTTTTCCATCCAATTAAACATTATTCATCGCCACCTTCCTCATCATCACCACTATGTTTTGACTTTTTCATTAACTGTTTTCTGATAATAGGAATGTCATCAAAGCTAACAAAGTTTTGTTCAAAGAACATTGGGAGTTCAGCTTCACCCATTGGGTTGCATACTTTACTCTTTACTACTTTACATTTCATAATCATGCCGACTTTTTGGTTGGCGGCAGAGTTCTTCGGGTCTTTGTTAGGAATTTCAATCCAGGCTTTTCTTGCTACTTGAATTCTAACTGAACTATAGAACTTGGGGGCCCTACCGCCAGGTGTATCAGTCTTTTCACCAAACATCATTGCATCCATCTTGTCCCTAACTTGATTAATTAAAATTATGGTTGTACCTGTAAATTCAACTATCTCTTCAAGCTCAGGGAGGTATTGGTGCATTAACCTGGCTACACCGCCCATCCTTTGATTAACTGCTTCATCAGATGTAGCATTAACAGCCTTTTTAAGCTTTTCTTTGTCCTCTTTGGGCTTACAAGCAGGGATGCTATCGAGGACTATTAGTGGGATACCCGCCTCAGCAAACCGCATCATTTTGTTCATGGCTTGTTCGCCATATTTTGCCCTGTAAACAATCATTTGCTTAGGCTTGTTGCCAAAGCTCTTTGCCCTTTGTGCATCAAACGTCCCTTCTATGGGAATGTTTAGGCAAAGTTCATGCAAGGAAGATAAGTGGTAACCAAGGCTAGTTTTACCACTAGATTCCGGGCCAAATATTTCTATAATGCGACCTTCTGGCATTCCACCACCCAAAATATGGTCAAGGTCCTCTATACCGGTGCTCCAACGGTTTATTTTTAAGATTGAATTCTTAGACCCAAGTGTGAAGATGCTCCCCTGGCCTTCCTTGGCGTCTATTTGCTTGCATAGGGCCATTATTTTTTCTTTATTCGTCTTAGCCATCTTTCACATTCCTCTTACCCTTTCTAGCTATTTTTGACTTTTTCAATAGGGTGTAACATAGTTCAATCTTCTCAGGATTACCCCATTTGCCTTTTTCACAATCATGGTAGCAACTAATATTAACTCCTTTTTGACTACAAGGAAGGATTATTACCCTATCTGGTTCTTGGTCCACTATGATCGTGCTCCCTTCATGTATAGGGTGCTATTAAACTTTATTGTACGATTGATGTATACTTTTTTGTTAAACTCTAAGGCACCATCAGCCAATAAGCTTTCAACTACCCTTGAGTTAACTGATTTCTTAGGGACACGTTCTACAAAGTCATCATAGCTGGTGTAAGGCCCATGCTTTATTCGTTCAGCTTCTATAACCTTAGTTGCTGCATCACCAACGTTTTTAATTGAATTGTACCCCATTTGAATAATACGTTCACCATCAAACTTACGAATACTAAAGTCAGCTGAATAATTAACGTGGGGCAGGAAAAATACTATTCCATCCTTTGCTGCCTCTACCATGAATTCAACCCGTTTACGTGGGTCAACAGCTTCGTATTTAACAGTACTAAACCAAAATTCTACCGGATGCTTGACCTTATGGTACATTTGCCATTCACTAATCAGGGCATAACCAGCACCATGACCTTTGTTGAACATATAGTTTGCCATGGCTTCAAATAGGTCCCTAGAAACCTCTGACTTAACCCCAGAGAAACGTTTAGCTCCTTCTATGAATTTATCCTTAAGGCTTTCACGTTCAACCTCTGAGAACTTAAACTTCATAAGCTTGTCTATATCACCTGGCTCCATGCGTGCTAAACCTTGGCATAGTCGCATAACGTGTTCTTGATAAATAATTGCACCATACGAATCTTTTGTATAGGGATACCAGATGGCTGAATCATCAACGTTGCGTTTTTGTTCGGCATATTGTTCATGCATGCGTAGCTTGAGTGTCCCTGGTCTATTTAGTGATATAGCTGCAATAACATCTTGGAGATTATCTGCTTCTATGTCTCTAAGAATGCCTTGGGCCGCAGGCTTATTTAACTGAAATATACCAAGAGTGTCACCTTTTGAAAACTTATCATACATCTTGGCTTTAACATCTTCACTGTAGTTAAGTCGATTGAATTTGTCACCAGTTATTTGTTCTATTTCCTTGATAACGTCTAGGGTTCTTAGGGCAAGTATGTCAAACTTAAGCATGTCAAGGGCTTCAATGTCATATTTATCAAAGCTACTGATTAACTTACCTTTAACCTTTGCTAAAGGAACGAACTTGCTAATCTTGTCTTTTGTTACTAACACACCAGCCGGATGTTGGCCGTAGTATTTAACCTGACCAAATAGCTTACAAAAGTGTTTTACTATACCAGGATATTCTTTGTTTAAGTCACGAATCGTTCTATCTTTCATGAGTTCATTAAGGTCAACATCAACCATTTCGAAGTGAGCCATGTCACTAACTTTTGACCCAAGAAGAAGCTTTATTCTTGCTACCTCTGTTGGCCCTGTTTCATAGACTTTGCAAAGGTCATTTATGAGGTTTTTTCCTTTATAATACCCAAAGGTGATAATTTGTGTTGACCTTTCAGGATATTTGCTAAGAACATAATCAATAACTTCTTTTTGTCTACCGCTTTCAAAATCTAAATCTATATCTGGGAGCTTTTTCTTATCAGCCCTTAAGAAGCGTTCAAAGTCAGTCCCAAGCTCTAATGGGTCTAATTGTGTAATGTCCATTAATTCAGCGGCTAACGAACCACCAACTGAGCCTCTGCCTGGCCCTACATAAATACCATTTTCAAGGGCCCAGACTACATAATCACGAACAATAAGGAAATAGTCACAAAGGTCATGATTCTTAATTACGGTTAGTTCATGCTTAAGTACATCAATGTACTCCTTTGTGTATCTCCCTGTCTTCTTAAGCTTACGAAGGCATATCTTTTTCATTAATTGGTATGTATCTTCTTCACCTTCATAGGTAGGTATTGAATCTTCAAAGCTAAGGCTAACGTCTATCTTATCATAAATTTCTTTCATAGCACCGAACAGGGCATGAGGGTAAAATCCATGCATTTTCTTAAACTTAGAAGCTATGTCATCCTTGCTATGCATATAGCGTTCTTTGTACGTTTCTTCAACATGTGAAACGTCAATCCCTTCACCTTTGTTTGAACCTATCTTACCCATTTTGTGCATTACTATGTATGAGTCAAAATCATCTTTCCTTGTAAAGTGAGAGTCTGTAGTGATGATGCATTTGACTTCATATTTAGACCCTAGTTGCATAAGACGTTCGTTTACTTTCTCTTGAGTGCCTACATCATCAACCTTAATGGGCATTATTTCAAGGCAAAAATTATCATTAAAGATTGACTTAAACTTTTTTAGCGCTTTAACTGCCAGGGCTTTATCACCATTGATAATTGCTTGAGGGATAAAGCCACCTACGCAAGCTGATGTACAAATGATGCCTTCACTGTACTTGGAAAGTATTTCAAACGTTACATGACCGTACCGGTAATAGTTTACATCATTTGCTTCTGATATTATTTGTGACAAGTTCCGATAACCTGTTTCGTTTATTGCATACAAGCATAAGTGATACCTTTTCTTGGCTGAGTCGAAAACGGGCTGGAAATAAACTTCACAGCCCATAATCGGCTTTAACCCTTCCTTTTTGCATGCTAGGTATAATTGGGCAATTCCGCAAGCATTTCCATGATCTGAAATACCAATTGCTTTCATACCTAACTCTTTAGCGTATGCTACAATGTTCTTAATTTTATCAAATCCATCGTACATGCTATACTGGGTGTGTTTGTGCATTTCAAACCACATTTTCAGCTATATCCTTTTTGAAGATGTGAAGGCTTCCAATGTTCATAGTAAAATCAATCAATTGGGCATTTGATTTCTTTGCAACTTCCCTAGCACAATATAAGGCAAGGAACATATCAATCATAAAGTTATCTATGAAGTTGCAACTACGCATTGTAACAATTGTGTATACTTTGCCCAACCTGATTAAAAACTGTATACTTTGAAAGCAATGAAGTTTGTCAAACCCAATTACAAAACGCCTTGACTCGGGGTCTTTTTCAACCTCATTAAGAATATCATTGAGCTGAATAAACATAGCATGATAATGTGAGATAATGTAAGGCCCTATTTGAATGTCAATACCTGCTTTTGCAGAAGCAACAAGATCATCAAAATAAGCAAGCTCATTAGAAGCCACAAGGTTTATCATTGAATCAACAGATATGCCCTGTAACCTAAAAGATACATCAACAAGTTCACGTGTTAATTCTGTTAAATGACCTTCCTTGAGTATCTCATCCCTTATTTTGCTAAAAGGCATTTACTTTGCCTCCTCGTAAGCATACTCAGACCTTAATGAATACTCGTTATATGCTTCTTGAGTAGCTATCTTAATTTCATAAAGCTCAATTACTTTGTTAAACATGTTTTCAGCACCAGGGTCCGTTCCGTTCATTTCATCTCTCCGACACTGATAAATAAAGTCATTTTCATTCCATTCAAAGTTGTCACTATCGGCATCAGGGAAGTACAAATTTGTTGCCTTTCCGGTCCTTGCCATGTTTGAATAAAACCAAGAAGGTGCATGGATGTCAATTAAACCATTCATTACCGGGAACCTCTCAAGCAAGAGGAGGTACATTTGGTAAGCTATGACATTGTCAGTTTCTGGCTGGATTTGCTTATCGATTCTTTGCTTGATAAAGTGAAGGGCATCTTTCAAGCTGATACGCATAAAGTAAAAAGTGTCTAAACATCTGGGTAAGATAGACCTAGCATCCATTATAGATATTTCCTTGCTATCAATCATATCACAGTAAAGTTGCTTTGAAGCTTCTACAATTTTCTGATATCTTTGATAAAAATCAATACTTTCATCATAGCCGTTACATTCAATAGGAAGTCCTTCACAAAGACCTGTACTATTTTGAATACTGTTGGGCACCAATGCATCTTTGTGGGACCACCATTTGTCACCTGAGCAATCGGCACTAAAGCTAGCTGTTCTGTACCTAAGGATATGTGTTACTTCTTGAATGCTAATCCCTTCAATCAAGAATACCAGGTTTATTGTTTCCAATGCTGTAGGCAAAGCTTTACCCTCGAGGCATTCACGGATAAGCTTGTCCTTTTCACGAAGACTAAGAAACGTTGACTCAAGTGGGTTGATTGCCCACGTGGCTTCTAGGAAAGGAACAAGATACAACCTAAGAGCATCCATTGGAGGTGCCTCAAGCAGCTTAACGTTAATTGAATCAAGGTTATTCACAAACTTTGTTGTAGGTTTTTCATTAAACCCTATCTTCATTGGTAGCCTTACAGGAGCTAAATTATTGTTCTTTGGCATGTAAGCCCATCCCTTCCAGCTTTCTAAGCTGTTCATAATATCTTTCATAAGCACTATTTAAGAACTTCCTGAACCCTTCATTCCCTAGGTCGACTTCATTGCCACAGTATTGAATAACTGATAAAATATCTGCGGCCTTAACTATTGTTCTGATTAGAACGTTTTCGTCCCCAAACATTAAGTTCACTATATCAGGAAAGTGTTCATTTGTAAACCTTTTTTCGTACCCCTCGAGGATAGGCACCACTTCAGGCATAGCTTGTTTTGCGTCGTATGTAATGTCATTTGTTACTATCTCTGAAACATCATGTACTAGTGCAAGCTCTATAGCAGCTAACTTTACTTCGTTGCTGACCTCTAAACTATCACAAAGCATCTTGGTGAACAATGATGTATAGTAAGAATGTGTTGCTACTGATTCATCTTTGATTCTTTGTTGTGTATTATACCTGACTATTGAAGCCAGGCGATATACCTCTTTGATAAAGCTAAAAGATAAAGGCATGATTATTACCTCACAATTTATTACTCAATTAATCCTTTGAATTCTTTCGCTTGGCCTATTATTGAATTTATTAATGCTTCCCTTGTTAGCTGGCTATGGCTAGTAAATACATTTTTGCCTGACTGGGCTAGCATTACATTGAATGGTCTGCCATTTAACGAATCGGCATAATAAACGATAGGCTTGTCCAACCCAAATGCATAGCCTGACTCCCAAATAGTGCCTACATCTTTACCATCGGTTACTGAGAATACAGCAAGTGATGATTTGATTGCCTGAAGATTATCATTGAAGACTTTATCTCTGTCTGCTATGCAAGCATCATTGGCTAAGTGGCATGCCTCTTTCGGGCTAAATACCTTAAACCCAAGTGACCTAAGCTTTGACTTTAGCAATTCTTCCCTTTCTATTTGTTCGGGGCTGAAGAATGGTGAAGCAAAGTAGAAGTCATGGCTGAAAGTAAAGTGAACAACTTCATCAAGTATTTTTGTGTCGTTGAAATAAGTTGTTCGTACTTCACCGATAGAACATTGATTGATAAAATTAATAAAAGCCATATCATAGTCATGCGAAGCATAACCTGCACGAAGTGTTGCTTCCCGATAACTTGTAGGCCTTACATGAATAATCATGCAGTCAAGTTCAGCCAACATTTTGTCTAATCTCTTTACTAGATGAGCTAAGCAAACACCTCTTGACATTATACCATAAACTAACTCTGATATTTGCAAGCGGTCAACTACAACATTAACTCCTTTGGCTGCAAGCAACTTTAACATTGACAGTGAAGTGTCTAGCTTACCTAAGGATATATATTCAAAGTTCTTTATAGGTAGCTGCTGGGAATCCTGGTTAATCTCAGGGTCCTTCTCAAGTATGTTCCAACTATCCTTAAAGTAAAAGAAACCTAGCTTTTCAAGTTTCCGGCATAATGTAGTTTTCCCTACGCGGTCAATGCCTTCAACTATTACTATTTTACCTGGCATTATTTAATCGGCTCCTTTTTAGTTTTTCATTGTTCTCTGCTATCTTGCGAATGACTTCAGCATAAACATCTTGTGAGCTAAAACCTGAAAAAATAGCAATATTCATTGTTGTTATGAAAACATCTGCCAATTCTTCAAGCTTATTTTCCGGGTCATAATGTTCATTACGATGTGTTTTCCACCTTTTGTCTGCCTTAAGAACTTCACCTACTTCCTCTTGAAGAGCTAACAGGTGATATGAAGCCCATTCAATACTATCTTTGGGCAAATGGGCTTCACCTGTAATGTTTTTTTGAAAATCTAGTTGGGCATTGAACAGGTTGTCCAACTTACTACCAATCCTCATCTTCACTATTACCACCGTTTTCAGCATCCCAATCTTCGAGAAGCTCGATGTAATAATCTTCGCTTTTCTTGGTTTTGCACTCGATATCACGTTCTTGGCAAAGCTTGTACAATTCCTTGGCAGACATTTCATTGTAATCGGGTGTTGATTCCTTTTGCTCGGCATCCCACTCTTCAAGGAGCTCAATGTAGTAGTCTTCGTCCTTCTTGGGCTTGCAGGAGATTTCCCTCTCTTGACAAAGGCTATATAGCTTCTTAGCTGGCATTTCGCTATAATCTAGAGGTCCATCATCTTTTTTGCCCTTCCCTTTGCTAGGCTTTTCTCCATCACCATCTTCATCGTCATTCGGGAAAGCCTTATCAAGAAGTTCAAAGAATTTTTTGTCACTAAAAGGCTTGACTTTATCATTCTTAAACCTGACTTTGTCCATTGGGACAATACTAAATGAAGCCGTAGTACCTTGACCATTCTTGGTGATGACATAATCTCTGTCAGTAAGAGTCCCATATGCTTCATACATACCTACAAGAGCCGGAACCGGAGAGACGTTGTTTACTGCACCCATAAGTATCTTTTCTTCCTTAGCGTCATAGTCATAAACAGACCAAGCATATTGATCTCTATGCCTAAGCTCTTCACTGTCACATTTGTTACAAGACCTACCAAATAATTCTTGGCAAGGGACGTTTATACCAAGTGAAAAACTATCATGGAATAGTATTTTCTTCCCATCGTCCATGTCTTGCAAAAACCTAATCCGGTATTTTACACCTGGCTTAAAATAAAGGAACTTCCCTTTATTTGCACCAGATTTCTTAATCTGGTCTTTTATTGAACTTATTAATCCGCCTGCCATGGTATTCCCTCAGCTCCCTATTTGTTTCATTTTTCGATTCCCTAAACTGGGCTCTGTTTAAGTCACCTGGGTCTTTTATATTTTCAGGAAACTTGAACCTGACTACATTAAAGAAATTTTTAAGATACTCTGTGCCCTTTTTGCCACAAACGTCATTATCAAGGGCAGATATTATTGTCTCAACACCGCATGTTTTTAGTTTAGTTATTTGATTCTCTGTTACTTTCCAGCCAAGGATAGCAGCTACATTGTTGACACCGAATTGCTTCATCTTAAGCCAATCAAAGTAACCTTCCACTAAAACAACTGTTTTTGAATTATATGCACCAACTAAAGTATTAGTGCGGCTAAACCCTGTATTGTAAAGATATTTGCGTTTTGCTTCAATTCTTTTAGATGTTGTTCTACAAACCCATCCTTTAAAAATACCCATGTCGAACATTGGAAAAACCAATGGGTAATTATCACTATACGTAAGTTTTGCTTTGCATATATTTAATGATGATGATAAGAACCCACGCTCCTGCATGTACTTTCTTTCAGGACTATTGTTTGTTAACCAATTAATTGTTTTTAACCCAAAATAAAAATCTTCAGCCTCAATAAGGGCTTGAGCTGTATCTGTCTTTCTCTTGACTATCTTGCTACGAATAAAGTTGATTTCTTTAACCTTGTTGCTTTTTAATATGCTAAAATATCTTCTTACACATGTTAAATCATCAACTTTATCAAATGCCCTCTTAACAAATGAGAATGCATCACCAAACTCATTGCACCCAAAACAATAAAAAGTTCCTTGCCTCAAATTAATCATCATGCTTGGGTTAATATCTTCGTGAAATGGGCAAATTATTTTGAATTCATCCAGGCCACTCTCTAGTAACCCAAAATAGTGGAGAACTTTTGCTAGCTCTTTTCCACCTGGTTTAAATTCAATCTTTATTCCTCCTTGGAAGCTCTAATGTCAACCCATTTCACTATTTTTGCTTCGTAGCACCCATCAAGGTCTTCTTTAGTAATATTACCAATATCAAATTCCTTTTTGAGTGCTTCCTTGTCAACAGACATCCGAACATCAAGGAGTGACTTGAACTCACTGGGCTTTATGCCTGCTTCTTTCATGAGCTCTACAAGACCATCAATGTCAGTGATAACATACTCCCTTTCTGTAACCCGGGTAAGCATCTTCTTACTAAGTTTTTCTCTTAACTTCTCAGGGAAGTAAGTAATGTCAACCCTTTCCCTTTTAGAAGCAATAGCGCCTCTTGAACTAATAGAATTAATTCCGGCAGCTGACTCTTTATCAAAATAGCTTTGTAACTTTGACTTTGTTTCTGCCAAAATAGCTGAATAATTCTCAACTTTCTTTTTTGCATCAAACGCTTTCTTTGTCAGGTCTTCTATATTCATCGATTCCAGCGTCCCCTTTCAATGCTAGCCATACTCCCCTAGGCCACCGGGCAGTTGTCTTAACCCAAATAATATTTTGCTTCTTTACTGTGAATTTAACACCATTCTTAGTGGCAATAAGAAATGAATCAGCATGAATCTCTTCAACCATGCCACTAATAGCCTTTGAATTTACACTAAAAGCAACGATGGCACCCACTTTAATTTCATCAACATATGAAGACTTCATTTTTTTTGCAACCGGGGCTTTATCATTTGCTTCATTAATGATTTGCCTGACGGGCGTGATATCACGAAATATATTGTCATCCCAGGATTCAGAAGTTGCATCTTTTGCTAACTCCTGCTCTAAACTATTTGCCATGAACTTTCCTCCTCTTGAAAACTAAATTGTGATTACATATTCATTATACTACAATTAGCTGAATATGTAAACACTTGTTTTAACTTGTTATAGCATGCTTCTTCTATGCTTGAGGCCAATATCTTACTTTTTGTAGATTCCAAGGCCTGTCCCTATCATCCCCAGAATCATCAGGAGTTCTGAAGGAACTATTTTTCCTTGGTAATACATTATGCAAACAGTAGCTAAAACACAAGCAAAAGAAATAAAACCTCCTGATTCAATAAAGTCGTTTTTATAAGAACCAGGCTTTGTTGCTTCGTTTACTTTAGCGACTTCTTTTTCATCAGCTTCCATTGTCTTTCACCTACCCTTTCCATTCAACCTCTGCCATATCACATATAGCAGCTGCAATGACACTTGCAAGACCAGCCATAAAATCTTGATTTGTTAGTGCCTTTACGTCCCTAACTGTGTCTATGAATAACGTCTCTATGAGAACAGAAGGCATCTTTGTGTAAGTGAGAACGTAATATCCTGCATCTTTTTCACCTCTATCTACATAATGCCAAGATGACATGTAAGGTGCTATGCGGTCATGCAAAATATCCCTGTATCTTCGTGAGGCTTCCGATGCATTCCTGGTACAAAAAATCTCTGTACCTGTCCCTTTCCCAGCATTTGTGTGAAAAGAAAGAAATAAGTCTACAGAGTCAACTTTATGAATTCTATTTGCCTTAGCTACAGGCTTATAGAGCTCATCTTTACCTGTGCTCTTTGGATTTGTACATGAAGGCTGAATGATGATAACATCAATAGGATACTTTTTAAGCCTCTCTTTTGTAGCTACCGAAAGCTGCCAATTAAGATTTTTTTCATAAATTGGCTTTTTAGTAACTGGGTCTATCCCGACAGCACCTGCATCAAGACCTCCGTGCCCAGGGTCAAAAATAACCCTAAAAATTTTATCACTAACTACGTTGTAAGCCATGAGATACCTCTCCTCCTATATTATTTTAGTTCCTGCCACTCCGCCTGCTATAGCTACAAGGGCTAACTTAAAGACCTCTAAAGCGACTTTAAAAATTCTATCTCTCTTTCTATTTTCTATGTCAGAATTCTTCAAACAACACTTATCCCTATATTGCTCACAAACACTTTTTTCAACGAAAACAGAATTTAAACCTGAAAGCCTAGCACTAATATCAGCAACTTTTACTGAGAGGTCAGTAAGCAACATGTATATTTTTGAGTTCAAATCATTGTCCATGACCGGTCACCTTCTTATATAAAACTTTCTTATGTAAATGGAAAAAGGAGGAATAAAACCCTCCTTTCACTATGGTACTAACGCACCTTCGTTAGTTGGTTAAAAATTAATCATTAAAGTCACCGATTAACGGCACAGAAGTACCAATGCTCTCAATGTTTATTACTTCACCATCTTCGTTGGTATTAACAGCGATTACTGTATTGATGCCACTAGCATCTATCCATGTATCGCCAATTTCAGCATTTTTCATATCTATCATACCGTCACCGCCATTTCCTCATATAAAACACATATCCTCCTGGTATCAACTGGTTGCGTTTTATCGGTATTATTTTCATACCTTATGGCTAAAGGATTAGTTACAGAAAAAGGAGTATCACTTACAATAGTCTTTAAATCATTGTTAGTTTTGTTTATCATTGCACCGTTTGCTGCACTCTGAATACTATAAATTTGTTGTGCACCGTATGCAGAATACGCCCCCACATAAACCATAAAAGATTGTGTGCCTACGGCTGCTGCTATTGCCGCAGAATAAACTCCCAACGCCTTTATATGGCCTATATACCCAGTAGTCGGTGTTATGGTAATTGTGTTAGTTCCAGCGGCTAACACCTCCGTACTTACACCCATTCTATACTCAACAACCCTAACATTACTACTAGTTAGTTTGGCATCAACTTCACCTTTGATAGGTAAAGGATTTGTTGCCCCTACTGGTCTTCCTCCGACTAAAAATTGAAGATTAACTGTTTCTCCAACTAAAGACATAATTTATTCACCTCACTTATGATTAATAAAAATATTGACTATGCTTCACTTACCCCTTTATCTCCTTTAGCATATCAATGATAATAGTATTTTGACCATAAATATCTTCTAAGGTTATATCTTGCTTTTTCTTTTTATCCAAGATGGCAAGCTTTTCATCCCATAATTCCTTGGTAACCTGTTTTTTGCTTTTTGAAACTTTTAGTTCAGGCTTCAAGATATAACCACCTCAACTTCCACAGAATCACACAAAATATTAGTTTGCGCTTTAATCTTAAATGTGCCGGGAATGTCACTGATAAAATCAAACTCAGCTTGACCACTTAACATATCTAAAACTAACTCTTGATTTGCTTCTCCAGGCCCATCAACGGTTATTGTTACGGGATCATTTACGTCAGCAAGCAAATTACCTTCCCAATCTTTATATTGAACAATGATTGGAACTTGAGTACTAACCAAGCCAGAAGTAGGGCAATTCAAAGCAAGTTTTGTTACCCAGCCACTATGCGTTGCACAAATAGCCCCATCAGGATTAGCCCATTGTTTCAAAACTTCATTTGGATTATTTGGGTTTATAATATACATATTCACTTTAAGCTCCCCCTACCGTTATAAATGAAGCCGCTACGCTTGTTCCATTTGTATTTACATCTCTAATCGTAATAACAAGTGAAGAGGAAAAACTAATAGGAGCAATCATAAGCGAATTCGTGTCAGATGAAAACTGTAAATCAGTAAACTTAGTAATACCATCTACAATCAAAGTCACAAGTACCTGATCTGAGAGATCAGATTCACGTGTTTTAATCATCCATAGCATACCGCTTCCAGAAACATTACATAGTGTAACCGGTGTAGTACTGTCTGTATAAGCGGTAACTAAATTAGGCGTTCCACTCCCTAGTCTCTCTAATAAGGCTGAAATCTTTGCATTAACAGAACCACTAGTGCTTGCGGAATCAGCTACGCCACCAACAGAAGAATTTATTAACACTATTTTATCAAGGGCATCTACTAGTAAAGCTAAGTTTGCTTCATCAGACATTATGACACCGCCTTAGTAATACTTGAAATTACATCATCAACTCTATTTACTGATTGTGTGATTGTTTTGCCTCCTGCAACAGAAACAACTGAAGAAATTATCCCATCAACCCTGTTTATTGTAATTAATTTTACAACAGAGCTATCACTGGGGTCTTTTATTTCAATGCTTGATATAGCGCCATCTACCCTTGATATTTCGATTGACCTTGTATCAGTTTCAACAAAAAGTGTTTTTACTTGCTGCGTTGTTTTGTTGCTTATACCAGGAGACAGGACAGAAGCTGAAAAAGCACTAACAAGTGACTCTAGGTCTTCGTCGCTAGCTATGTTACCTTGCTCTGATATAAATTGTCCAATTGCAGCTGCCATGATCGATAATTGCCTAAAAAGTTTATTATGCATTAACACTGAAGCAATACCTGACGAAACACCGTTAACTCGTGATAAGTCAGCATTATAAGTTGCATCATCTTGAGCATTCAAAAACTCCTCATTAAAGACTTTAAAATTGGTACTACCTGACATTAATATCACCACCTAAGAAAGTTGAGTCCAGCAACCTGCCTCATATCCTTTGAATAATTCATTATCAAGTCCATATGAGAACGCGGGATGATATATGAACCCATAATTAATTTTGACACCTTGAGGTTTTGGAATGATATACCCATTCTCAATTAAGTCCTTCTGAACCCCAGGTAAAAACCCATAGACAAGGGCGATTATTGACATATCTTGGTTATCTATTACAATTAATTCATATTGAGGAAAAAGATTTGACCATAAAATAGGTATTTGTTGTATTGTGCCATCCCATTGATTCCTTGCTATCTTGGCTTTAATTATCAACCTAAAAGTGTTATCATCAAGAGCAGGTGAAGACCCATCAGACGGCTGAAAATTAACTGTTCTTACAACACCAACAATTTCACCTAAAATATCAAGCCGAGACCCAGTGACATTAGTAATGTCAAAGAAACAATCAAAGTTACTTGCTGGGCATACTATATCATCGGCATAAGCTATCAAAGTAGCAAGAAACGATGTAAAATTTATTTTTCCATAATGCTCAGATGTTATTAAACTTAAGTACTCTTGAGCATCAACCACGCAACTGTTACAATTTTGACTCCCTACTGGGATAAGCAATGGGTATTCTATATATTCTCTCATATGCCACGTTTTGTTAAAATCCCATCCAATAAATGTTATCTTCTGTTTCATTTCAATAGTGGTCTTGGGAGTGGCATTTGGTGGGGTACTACCAAAAGTACAAGCTGCTAATGCTTCATCATGTGTTGAACCATTCACAATATAATACTCATAACATTCTGGGATTAATGTTCCAGGTTGACCGGAAGTTTCATACCCTGATGTTTCAGAATCAAAATAACAAGTTGTAAAGATAACATTGTCTTCATAGCCTATAAAGCCCCCAACATCATAATTCCCATCAACCCTACCCACAGAATAACTACGAGTAATTACACCATCTTTGCTGGATCCTACTAATCCACCAGCAGCCCAAAACGTACCTGCTATTGAACCCAAAGCATAGCAATCAGTTATACTACTATTTCGATCATCACCAACTAAACCACCTACAGCATACTCACTGACGACAGCACCTGTGGAGCAAGAACGAGTAATTACACCCATATTATTACTCCCTACCAGCCCGCCAGCAGCATAAAAGCGTCCTGCAGCCAACTCAGGGTCATGAAGAATACCTGTAACCCCTCCTATAGCGTAACAATCATCTATATTACCACCTTCATTAGCCCCAACTAACCCACCTGCAGCATATAGCCACACACCTACCACTTCACCTGTGCTGTGGCAATTATAGATATTATTTCTATTTTCACCAATCAATCCGCCTACACCACTGAATCCCGTGACTCTGCCACTCGAATAGCAATTATCAATTTTGCCATAACTTACCCCGATTAAACCACCTACACCATAAGAGTAAGATGATTCATTATCTTCACTTACAACTTCACCCGTGCTGTGGCAATTAGAAATAGTAAAAGTATTTTCACCGACTAACCCGCCTACGCCACCTCTACCCTTAATTACGCCGCTTGAATAGCAATCAGTGAGGAACTCACCCTCTGTACTAATCCCAACCAAGCCACCAACACCATACCCAGAACCAACAATATCTCCACTAGCATGGCAATCAATAATACTTGTACCTGTGTTACTGTACCCAACCAAGCCACCAACGGATGACTCCCCAGTAACATCACCGCCAGTATAGCAACTGGAAATAGTGCCTGTTTCGTTATTTCCAACGAGACCTCCTATGTTACTACCACTACCGGTTACTTTACCAGTTGTATAGCAATTTGTAATAGTGCCCTCATTGTACCCAACCAAGCCACCAACAACGCCTCCGCCGGTTACCTTTACATTTTTAACCCCAAGATTTTTAATTTTGCCTGACACAACAGCAAATATGCCAATGTAATAAGGAATATTCGGATAATAAATTTCTCCGTCACAGGTATAATGTCCATCACCATCGTAGTCACCGCTAAATTCATAATCTGATTGAAACTCTATACTCTCCATCAGATATGGATTTCCTATCGGCTCGAATTGTCCCAAAGTAAAATCAGTAACCTGCTTATAGTGCGCTGACATATTCCCTTCAATAGCTTTTAGGTCTGCTGCATCCTCTACCAGATATGGATTTTCCGCACTACCATCACCGCCCCCAAAACTACCACCCGCCATATAAAGTCACCACCCTATAGACAAGAAATATAACAGCAATAACTAATAATATGGGATACTTTAATCCGAAATGTAAAATATTTAATCCACTTGTAAAACCGTACATATACATCACCTTCTAATGACCCTTTATCCAAAAGGCTAATTTATCTTTCATAATCCATTCTTTCCATACCGATTTAAAAAATAGATAACCGTTAACCAAGTCTACTAATAAGTAATATAAAAAACAATTTAGCACCTTGCTTTTTCTACCATACTTTCGCTTCCTAATTGTAATAATTGTAGACCCTAGAATCATATCCGCAAAAATTAAGGATATAATATAGACCAAAACAGCATAACTTATCAAACCATTGAGCAGAGAAAAAAGGAATAGCGTAAATGCTAAAGGTTTTAATAAATCCAATAAAAGATAGCTATATACAAAGACGCCTAATTTAAAATTTATAAACAGCCTCACCCCATGCAAAGATATACATTGTAAAAACCCTCTGTTCCATCTCTCTACCTGTTTACAATAAATCTTAAAATTAGGCGGTTCTATTGGATAACAAATTGCCCTATCATCTATAACTACTTTTTTATTGTCAATTAATAATCGCCAAGTTAAATCTAAATCTTCGGTTATCGTGTCTTTGGGTACTCCTTGGTGCGTCCTTAAAGCACCCAATAAATAAGCAACAGCACAACCGGATGCAACGATTGGTACGCCCCAATGGTTCTGCGCTCCCTTATTTAAGTAAATAAACCTCAAATATTGAGTAAACCTAACTTTCTCCCAAAAAGTATCCACCTTCTGCGGTATTACCATACCCGATACCGCCACTACATCTTTTTTATTAAAATGCTCCAGATAATATTTCAAACAATTTTTATCTAGAGTCGTATCCGCATCAACCGTAATAACAATGGCAGTGGACGGCTCGTTCTTTAGAGAAAATATCGCTTTGTTTTGCGCCCTAGCTTTACTACCTGTATTAACGTTAGTCCTAAGCACTTCTACACCCTCTACTTTTGCCAATCCAGACGTTCTATCTGTAGAGCAATCATCCACTACAATAATTCTGTCTGGCTTAAGTGACTGCTTCTTAATGCTTCTTATTGTAGCAACTATACTTAACTCTTCGTTGTACGCCGGAATAATACATATCAATCTTCTATTAATAACTTCAGAATAAGATTTTTTACAACCAGGCTTTAGCCCAAAAAGCCATCTCATCATTTTCAAGCTACATACCTCTTTCGAGAATTGTTAGTTTAAATTAATTGTTACATACTCAATATTACCACTTAAGGCCTCATTAAATTCAGTTTCAATATCATCCGTTCCTTGTGTTTCACCATGCCTTGCAGCAGTTAGCGAAGTAATTGAAAAAGTAGGTTTTCCTGAAATAGCCATCGCTGATAGAGCCGCTCCCCAAAAGCTACTTACTGGAACAATATTTAATCCCATTGAAATGCTATTTATAAAATCAATTACTGAGCTTTTTATTAGCTCTTCAGTTGCTGTCGTATATCCAGCCAAAGGCTTAACATTGATAACTACATCAACATAAACATAAGAGGGCCTAAAGAATTTTATGGTCGTACCTGCCCCATAGCTATCAATCAAGGGTACACTGACATTACCATGAGTATAACATCCCGGCCCTTTTTTATTGAATATAGCTGTTGCTATTTCTTCTTCATCCCCACCTTCAGCTACTACTGTGATACTATGAGGCGGGAGGCCTTCTAAGCTCTCAACACTTGTATCATTCTCATAGACAACAAACCTGGTGACACCTGTGATAGAAGCTATAGCCCCTTTTGTACCTTCCAAGACTGTTCTAGAAGGTTGTGCTGTGCTGAATGATTGTCTTACCCTTAGTTGTGAGTCTGTTTCAACACTCTGGCCAACCTCAGCAACTGAATTATTCGTAATTGAATTCCATCCATATGTTGGTGTAACTATTTGCGTAATTTCACCAACACTAGCATTTATAGGGCCAGGAACTTGGCAAGTAGCTGCAACATCTATTGACCCTATTGAAGGAATGGCAACTGTTGCCGGCAGGTCCCACAAATACCCATTCACATCTTTAACAATACCGCCTGAGATCAAGGCACCTATCAAGCCTGAAATAGTACATACACATGTTGAATATGTTGGAGCTTTCCTTACTATACCATTTATCTTTACTATGCCATCTAGCGAAGCCCCTATTGCTGTTCCTGGCCCTCTGCTTTGATACACTAGCTGAAGCAATTGAAGTGTGTCATATATTTTTAGTGAAAAGATAGAAATTAACTGATAGTCCTGGCTATCAGGCTCTAAATAAACATCCTCACCAAAAATACTTCTTGCCTGCAAAATAAGGTCTTCCAAAATATCATTGTAACTAGGAATATGTAAACCTGATTCATCAATATATGGTGAAAAATAACTCATAATGACTCCTCCAAAACAACTTCACCGAACTCAGTATTTATGATGCAACTGAATGAGTACCTTCTATTTAAGCACGAACTTTTGAGTGACTTAATTGAAACAACACCCTTTGTTGACAATATTTGATCTTTTATGATTAAATCAACAGCCCTAATATTTTCATCAGAACCGGAGCGACCTAAGATACTCTCAAATAAGGGAAGACCTTTTGATACGTCTTCCCACCATTCACCTTTTAACAATCGAAGATTTGTTTTTATTGCCTGTGCAACAGCTTCAACATCTCTTAAGAAAACCTTACCAAGAGAATAATCATCAGAGCCGTCAAGCCTTCTATACAGCATACCAATCACCACACTATCCAATTTCATGACCATTTATCTTGACACTTAAAGCGTTTATTTCTACGGCATCATTGCTTAGCTTAATTACTGCGCTCCCATTATCTGCCCTTAGACATGCCTTGCTCATGTCATAGTTAGGTATAGTCTTTGGTTGGCTCCATACACCTAGAATTGCAAAGCCGTCTGACAAGTCATGCCTTCGCTTTTCTATTTGGTTTTGAATTCCACCATATGACCACCAAGAGTCAATACACATATCGCCAAAAATAACAAGGCATTCATCACCTTGCTTGATAGGGAAGGTTAGACAAAACCCACCCGCCCTTGGTATTACAATAGGTACATCAGGCAAGAGAGGGAGCTCAACGTGGCTCATTTCACCTTCACCTGAACGTATTCTCTCCCTTAATGAAAGTTGGACTGTTACGGTTTGCTCAGCTGGGTCAAATGATTGAATTATCCCTGGCATTGCAACCCTTATGTCATTCTTAATTTTATCTGATAAGCGCCTATAGAGTTCAAACTCATTATTTGTTCTTTGGCCAACATTTCTCATCACATATCATCCGTTCCACATGTTAGTATTTCCATTGCGCATCATGCTTGGTATATCAGCGCCTGCTTGTGTCACTGTTTCAACCTCTGTGTACCAGAGGTTGCCCCTTGTATCACCTTTGTGGGTAATCTTAATGACCCTATAGATTCCATCCTGATCAAGAGGGTAAAAGGGTTGACCTTGTTGATATTGTTGATTCCTTATTGAACTGTTGTCAACGTGAATAAATGAGCCAAGCTTAACTCTTGGATTTAAAAGCATTTTTATTGTAGCCCCGAAATCCTGTTGCGAAGGGACCCCGATAAGACCTGTTTCTGGTGTTAGGTAAAATATTTCACCATCAGGCAAGTCTTGGGCTTTTATGATATTAACACTTCCATCATCAAGATAAAATGAAGCATTTTCACTTTGAGCAATTTGCCTCAAATAATCTCTTGCTAGCCCAAAGAACACTTTACCCCTAGTCAGCCTTGAATCAGATAAGTTCTTTGAAATACTACCTAGATTTGAAGGGATAGTTGATTTCACCATCAGATTGTCGATAAGTGATCTTGAGTTTTGTCCACGCATAATAGAAAAGTTAGCCGTGCCAGACATAAGGAAAGTATCAGAGTCCATAGAAACAAGAGAAAGCTTGTAAGTTACTCCACCTTCTTTATATCTTATGGGTTGAATGACATTACCTTGAAAAGCAAGACCATATTGCTCACCTTCATACCCTGCCTCGATGTAAACTAAATATCCTTCTTGAATTAAAATGTTTTCACTTCCAGGGGCTAAATTGTAGATAGTTACATCTGAATAGCTTGCCTCCATGATTGTTTTAACACAATTAAATTCAACCTTTAAGTCTGATACATCAAGTGCAGTCTGGCCATCAATGCTGCTAACAATGACCCTGTACTTTCTACCGTATAAAATGTTTTTCCTTGACTCGCTGTCTTTTTGAACCTGATAGCTTGATGAAGGGATAGAGATATTTTGTATTGGACTAAGGATGTCACCAGATGATGAACCGTAAAGGTATGACTCCATCCCAGGATGACTTGCGGCTCTATAGCTATTTTGCGAAAACTGGCTTGACTTTACTTCAATAACTCCGGTCTTTGAGCCTGACGCATGAACAACCTTGCCATCACCAACGTATATCCCAACATGCCCCGGTCCGGGGCCATCCTCACCAAACCTAGAGAACACCAAATTTCCTATCTTCAGTGAACTGACTTCTTTGCATTCAGGCCACTGGTCGAATGTTGACCTGCCTATTTTGATACCAAAGTTATTCCATACATAATAAATAAGCCCAGAACAATCAAATGAGTTTGGGCCTTCATTTCCTGCCACATAGGGTTTTCCAACTTGTGACCTTACAAATGAAACAAATGATTCAAGTGAAGCAGATGTGCTAGGGCTTTTTGAAGTATTTTGTGTACTAGCAACAGATGTAAATGAAACTTCCTTGTTCAACCCCAAGAACTTTTGGTAGCCCTTGTTTCGATACATTGTCCAGGCTCCCAATCCTTGGGAAAAATAAACCTGTGAAGCCGCATAGATGTTGTTATCAAGATTCGATAACCAAGTAATCCATACATTCTTATCTAGGCTACTTGTCCATTTTGCTAACTTATCTTTATGAGCAGGTAAGTTTATCTGGAATATGCCAATACTTCCTCCATACTGCTGGTCACCAATAATGCCAGTGATGTAGCTTGATTCAGCATATCCAACTGCTGCAAGGATTGTAGAGTCATTTGATGGAACACCAAGACCTACTAACTTATTTATAATGTAATTACTATCTGCCACTATTCATCACCCCATATTAATTGGAATGATGTACCTAAGTTGTCCTGGCTAGGGCTATCTACTGTGCTATCACCAGTATTTATAATAAATGCACTGCCGATATCAAGATGTTTATGTTGACCAAGGATATTTCCACCTGCCAAAAGGGGTAGTGAATCGATGAGGATGTTGTTTTCTTTATCCGATATTGTTATCCACCAAAAATCACCAATTGTGTTGTATCTTACTTTGAACCTAAGAGTAATATTCTTACCCTTTAGTGGTATTGTGCAAACGAATGACTGATTCGGGTCATTTGTGAGGGGAACCTGATAATAATTCATCAATGTTACTCCTTCAAAAAAATAAGCCCTGAAGGGCTAATATCTATACTTCATTGCTGACTATCCTTGCTAATTGACCTGAATATTTAAGCATCCTTTTTAGGGTCTTTTCAATGTGGGCACCTGATAAGTGCCTCCCAGACTTAAGGTAAGTAGCAACCCAACTTAGGTATTTAGCATCTACACCATTAAATCCTATGCCATTATGCTCTGTCGTTTCACCGGCGCTTTTTTCAAAAGATGTTTGCTTATTGTAAATTGCCAAAACAGCTCTTTCAAGTCAAGATTGATTTCCTTTGAGCATTTCTTTTGTTTCATCAGCTACCCACTTTTTCATGAACAGCTCCTCCTCTTGAGTACTAGTTTTTGTTCCGATTTGTTAACCTAAGTCTATTATATCAGGATTGACAAAAATGTACATACCTTTTCAAAATTTATTTTCCATCAAATAACTGCTTCAAGACACTCTGGTTCGGCTTCACAAGCTGTACTTCACCTTTGTTTGTATTGTCAGTTACTTGAGGCTTTTGACTTATCTTTACAGTCCTTACTACGGCAACTATGAGCTCCCTTAATGTAATTGTTGCCTTTAACCCATAAAGTGTTGTATGGTCATCTGGTGCTGCTATTGTTTCAATAATCATGTTTTTGTATAGCTTTAACCTGGTCAAAACTTGAAGCGGAACCCTTTGTTCCTGTAGCTCAAGTAGTATTTGATACGCAGTTACTGACCTTGACCAGCCACTTTCAAATTGCCCGCTTACCAGGCTTTTTGATACATCAGACATTCCAATCTCCATGACTAGTACTGAAGGATTTCTAAATGAATGGTCAGAAACTGATGAACCAGATTCAACAGGGTGCTCAGTTATCGTCAAGCTTGTTGTGTGCTCTGACCTTATGATAGCATCAAAGAAATAACCACCTATATTTGTCTTTACATAAATTAGTTGTTGCAATTCTGGGAGCTGATAAGGTAATACAAGAGGAAAAGCCATCTATACAATCACCCCTTGTTGTGACCTGACAAGCAAGTTTGTTTGAGAATTATTTACTGTCCTTGCTACAGTCTCTGCGTTATTTGCCCCGTATATGTAGTACTTAGAGTCAAATGTTACATTAGAATTCCTTTCACTTGGGCGACTTGTATAAGGATTTGCACCACGTAGCGCCAATGATGAAAGTATGTTCATTCCATTTGAGTTGCTGCTTACCCCCTTAAATCCATTTGTGAGCATCGGAGCCAAGAATATATCAGCAAACCCACCTAGCCATGAGTGATCTCTTAAAAACCCCTTAAATCCTTTTTGAGTCTGCTCTTCCCCTTTTTGCTTTAAAGATTCATCATCAGTAAAATACCCATTAATTGTATTAAGAGTGCCTGCTATTACTGTAAGAACGGCACTTAACTCCTTGAATGATGAAGTGATCTTATCAATAACCAGAGTACTAATATCTTCATACCCCATTAATTCAGCAAGCGACTCGAGGACCTCTTTAAGTGAATCCCAAACCCCTATTATGCTTTCTGCAAGCAGGTCAAGACTTTCTTTAAACTCTATAATTGCACCATTGTCGTCAAGTGACTTCTTTAAAGTGTCCCACTGTTTCCACATTTCGGAAAGGAGCGATTCCCCACCTGTTGAATAAGTATGATAGTCATCAATCAAAAGCATAAGGGTTGTTAAACCAGCAATAATCCACCCTAAGGGCCCCATCCTGAGCAATGCGAAAAGACCTAAGGCTGCACTTGCTACTTGCCTTGTCGAAGAGCCTAGGCTATCCCAAATATGCTTTATTTCTTTACCGGCTATGATTGCTGCACTTCCCATTCTTACGAACCAGCTAGCTACTTGGGCAATCTTTTGTGTCCACCTTGGCATCCCTTTTGTTATTTCATCATTTAGCTCCCTAAAGCCACCTTTTAAGCCAAAAATAGGCCCTGATAAGTACTTAGATAAATAAAATCCTACCCAATATACAGCATATGTTGCTTCAAGCTTAAACCTTTGGAACTCAAATGTTATATCCCTTATGCCTTTCATACCACCGGTAAATCCATCAGGAGGCCCCATCGTAGCAGCTTGCTCTCTAAGGGTATTAAACTTTTCCATCAGCTCAGGTGATAAATAGAGGTCTTGGAGGCTTACTCCCAAAGCATCAAGTGAGCTTTTATATGCCATAGCATTTTCTTTTGCCATCCACATTCTTTTTGCAAACAATTCATTCTTTAAGTCGGCATTTGCTACGCCAATTGTTAGCTGATACAAAACAGCTGCTATAGCTGTGGAAAAACCAATTATAGCAGCACCTGTTTTTGCAAAACCTACCATAGACGATCTTGTAAAATTGCTAAGTAACTTTTCAAGCTCGGTTAAAGACCCACGTGCCCTGTCGAAAGAGGCTTGGTCTACATGGTAACCTAACGATACTAAGTAGCTTTTTATGATGTTTAGCACCTAAAATCCTCCTTCTTTACTTGCTTCAGATGCACGCCTTTGATTCTCATACTTTACGAGCAATATTTCATGTATATCAAGAAGGTCATCAAGCGTATATGTTCCATCCCATAGCTCATGTTGCCTCCACATTCCTTCAACAACAGGAGCAAATAAGAATTCATTTACATTTTGGCATACTGCCTGAACATACCCAATATTCCCATTGACCCTGAAGTCAAGGGGCTTCCTTTGAAAAAACTTGTCACATTGAACAATAATGAATGAGCAGTAAGAAGCATAACAGTAGCTGCATCATCCTCAAGACCAATGACTCCAAAAGTTAAGTTCTCATTAAGAATAGGAATATCACCACCAGGAAGGACCTCAAAGCAAACAGATAAGCATTTGTTTTGAATTTCATTAAATTCCTTCTCTGGCAAGTTTAGTAGACCTGAGAATGTTTTTGTAAAATCAATACCTGAAAAATCAATAGCCTGCGGGCTTTCAGGAGCTTTTGCCGAAATAAGCTTGTTCATGTCAAGCCCTTCAATCATTGGAATAAAAATCCCAAGAACTTTGACTAAAACATAAAGACCAGTCCTTGCTTCAAACTTCCTAATCTTAAACTGCCTTCCAGCAATCTCTACTTCTTTAACTCTGCTATTCATAGCAATCACTCTTTCTTTTTTTATAATGCATCATGTTGAATATCAGCAGCCATCAAGGGCCAGCTAATGTTTTGACCTTGAGCTTGATAAGGCTTATCAGGGATTTTTTGAAACGAAACGCCTGAGCATGTCACTAGGTCTTCCATCATAGGTGACCTGATTATAATCTTTAATTCAGCCCACTCACTTGCAGATGCTGCCTCAAGGTAATTATAAAGCTTCAAAAACCACTTATGAAGAGAAGATGTCTGTTGGACTGTTATTGAAGCTATCCCGTTTCTCCCCCTAATCTTGCTTACCATAACTGACCCATCAGCTGATAAGTCATGCGCCGACCTATCGGTAGACATTGAGATAGAAATCCCACCCAAACCCTTACCATTTGTGACATATTGACCTTTTGACGGATGCGATATAACACATGAAACATCGTCAAAACTATATGTTGTCGTTGCCATCTTTTCACCCCTTACCTAGCTATATCTAGCTGGATTTTAACGAACTCTATTGCACCCGCCAATTTCGCACAAACATAAATAGGGGGTGCAACCCTTTGTGCCCTATCCGAAGAACTTTGGCTTGATATTGTCTTTGAAAGTATTGCAAACCCTTGTGATAAAGTGTCACCTGTCTTGAGCGTCAATATTGAAGGCTGGTCCCACGCCCCGGGGGCAATAAACCCTCTGTCCCTTGAAGAAATACATGGGCTTATGATAGCACTTACAATCATGCTTACACCGTCTTCAGTCTGAGGGACCTTTTGAGACCCTACAAGAAGATCCATAACAGAGAGCTCAATATCATTTACAAGCATGTCAATTCCAATAATTTCATCAAATGGATAACCATTTGCCATAACACCTTGCTCAAATAAATTGTATGTATTCCCTCTGTTAATATAAATGTTTCCATTTTGCAACTTGACATTATTTACTTGAGTCAAAGAAAGAGTCTCTGTAATAACCCCTACTTCTTTCTTGTATGCAAGTGTGTACGAACTGTCTTCCATCCCTGTGTTGGCTCCCATTGCATACCCCATAATGGCTGCAATAGCATCAGAGTGAGTACTATATTGACCAATTGTTCTCATGTACTCAGAGCCTTGAAGGGTAGCCATCACATTTCCTTCACCCTTAGTTAGCACATCAGCATCTGCAGTAGTATAAAAAAGGACACTACTTGGTATTGCTGTTTCAATATACGCTGCTAAGAGAAGAATGTTGGCTTTCTGTAGGCCACACACTAAACATGAATACCATTCTGTATTCTTCGCCCTACAATCCATCAGAGCTTCAACAATTGATTCAGTAGCCGAAACCCATTGACCGATCAAGACACTATTGGGCCTCTTTGTTGCAGAAAAATATAATGTTGCAGCCTTATATTCAGCACTGTCTATAGCAAAACCATCTACAATCATTGAATCCGTGTCAAAATATTCCCTAACTCTTTCAGTTACCCCAATAACTGTACTAGCCCCTACGATAAGACCAAGATTGAATCCATTTCTTGTCGTAGCTGAAGGAGAAAGTACGATAGAAATATCAACTATGTCACTGATAGGAAGAGTTGCCACTAATAATTCACCTCACTTTTAATCATCTGCCTTGACTTGAACTCTCAAATCCACCTCAATAATAGAAGATACTGAAGAGAAGTTTGAGACATGTTCATTGAACTTTGCTTCAAAATCTACTCGTTCCCACCATTGTCCATTGTAGAGCTCTGGTGCTCGAACAGGTTGTTGAACATCAAGGATAAAAAACAAACTATGGGCCATAAGAGCTTCTTTTATTTCAGGTGAATAAAATCCACTTTTAAGGGCCTCTGCTAAGTCATATGAATTGGGCCCATAAAAAGTCCATTGAGCCAAATGTACCCTTGTATATGATGACTCAATCTGAACAGAATCTATAAGCTCAAGGCTATCACGATAATATACATCTTCCCTTTGCTGTGAGTATGCATCAGGAACAGTAAGAACTTTTACAAATACTATGTCTTCATCAATTTTCCAACCAGGAGCCCCGTAAGTGGGCCATGATAACCTAACATTTTTCTCACTCTCCAAGCCTGTGATTCTTGAAGTAATTTCTTGAAATATTTCTTCAATTTGCTTTAAGCTTAGAATAACATTTGCCATGCTATACACTCTCCATGTAAACGCCAAGCGAGATAAAATAACCATAGTCAACGTAAGGTGTTACATTTATTACCCTGTAGTGCTTACCCCTCCAAATTATTACATCTGAAGTGCCTGTTTCTATCGTAGTGAATACTTCATCAATTGTATGAAACTTCATCATCCCTGTGACCCTATCACCTTCAGGGACCTGACTAATTTCTTGGGCATTGGCTGGGCAAACAATGCCTGTAAAAACTAGGGTACTTTGTTCTTCAACAAATCTTCCTTTGACCCATTCACCTAGCTTTCTTTGAACAGTTATTTCTTGTAAAAAATCAGGGTCAAAAATTATTTCTCCAACGCTTATCATGATTAAGTCCTTTCACGAACAACGTATGTGATGCTTTTCCTTAGCTCTGCAGTATCAATCAAAGGTCTGCTACTACCTTTTTTAGCTATTGTATAAGAAGCATTAGGGGCCCAATTATTCTTAGGGTCTGTAAACCAAGCCCTAACTATGTTTTGGGCCCTCATTCCCGTTATTTGCAACTTTTGCTTACATTTAAGTTCATCACCATCAAGTGCAGCTTTAGCGGCATCTGTAAGCCCGGATATAATCCTTTGTTGATTGACTGAGTCGCTTAGTGCTGGTTCAATAATAGGCCTAGGTGGAGCACGAAACAAAGGTGACCCTTTTTCCCTAATGTACATCTTATAAGCCTTGCCAAAAGTTTTGCCTTCGCCCATCTTGTCTTTAATAAACTGGTTCATAGGGCCTGCCATGATACCATGAGTATGAACATATGCCAACCCTGCATTAGTGATTGGTGTTCCCGGCCTGCTTGACTTCTCCTCAGGGATACCAACAAGAACTTCAAGGTTAGCAAAGTTTTCAACAATTTCTTGAAGAACATTTGGGTTCCCACTCTGCCTAATAATGATATGAGGAGCTACCATATCATCATCCCACCTCTGGACACAAGCTTTGAAATAGTGGCTAGTTGAGTGCCAAACGTTGTTAGCTTCCAAGCTGCCCATCCATCAATATCTTGGCTTATTGAGTTATAGTCAATACCGAGGCTTATATCACCAGCAGATTTTGATGTGACAAGACCTTTTGCTTTGCCTGCTTCTACGACTTTAGCTGAATTGCTTCCAGCAGAGACTGATCCTTGCAACCATAAAGTTAAAAAATGGGCCACAAACAGCCCCATACACATCTTCCAATAATCATTGAACCTCGACTCTTTAATACAAGCATTTGCTAGATTTATATACATTTCAATAATTTCTGGGCTTACAACTCTGTTGCCTTCAGCATCTTCATCAAACCCAGGGTAAAGAGAGGCAAAATCATCCAAAGTAAACGCCGGGTTGTCGCTTGTAGAGATATTTGATGCATTGGCTATAGTTGTCAAATCAAGATAACTCATTTCTTATTACCTTTTGCCTTGAAACTTTTGATTTCCATTCCCGGAATTTTGTTGCTGTACCTTGGGGGCATCAGGTTGCGAACCTGAAAGCTCTTTAGAGGCGTTTAGTTCTACTGCTTTTTCTTCAGCCTTTCCACCAATAACCTCAAGGTCGCCGTCTTTCTTGGCCCACCCAAATATAGGGTCACTTTCTGCCCAATCAGGGACATCACAGAAGTCAAAGGGCCTTGTAGTTACTTTTTCGGCGATAACGGATACTCCGTCCTTCATTTCCCTACGTGAAAATTCAAATGTCTTTTTTGTAAAAATACGCATACCCAAGAGTAACATCCTCTCTTTTTTTTATTTTAAGCGGAGCTTTTATACCCCGCTATTTTACTAAACTTAAATTCCGTCGCCGTACCTGGGTGGCTGGAAGTACAAGAACTTTACTTGGCCCATTTGAGCCGCATAAGCGGTTAAATAAGCAACTTCCTGAACAACGGGTTGTGTCATAATCCTGGACAAGGGGACCGGAAGGTCAAAGTTAAGCATGTCTTCATCATTTACATAAACGACCATTCTGTCAGTAGCACCAGTACCAGCACCAATGCACCACCGGGAAGGCATGATTGAAATGTTAACACCCTGGTCTTTACCAATGTTATTTTCAAGTAAAAACTTAAGGATAGAAACATTGCCTGCAGCACTTACCTTAGTTGACACTATGTAAGCATACTGAGAAGGCGGAATCAGGATATGGTTCGGCATACCGGTTAAGTCATACTCAGATGCAGCCCAACCTGCTACAATTAATTGGTTAACATCATTCAAAATTTCATCAGGGGTCTTTTGGTTCCAGGCAGTAGAGCCACTTGCGCCTGCAGCAACAGATGCAGCAATTACATTAGCGTCATTGACTAAGCCAGTTGTCTTGGCAGCCGAAAAACCGGTATAAACATTCTTATCAATAGTCTTGTTGTAGTTGAGGCGAATACCTTTATCAAGAATGTCATCAAGGCTTCGGCCGATATTTTGCAGCTTTTCATTATCAACAAACGGTATTTTCAGGATGTTAGCCCAACTAAATACCTTGTAGATGTCTTTTCCAACATCAGCTTGCATGATGGGAATTTCGTTTGTTTCACCACCAATAATGCCATCGTCATTAGGGCCGGCAGTAGCATAGCTTACGTTCATAGTAGAAGTAAATTCAACCCAACCACCACCTGTTTTGGCTACGATATCACGAGCCCAAGTAACAGAGGATAGTGGTTCACGAATCTTTGGATCCCTTTTCTCAAGCTCACCAACCAGGAAAGCCATTCCCCCAGAAGATGCAGCATCAGCCGTGAATGTAGGCATATTTGCCATAGCACTAATTGATTGAACATCACGAACTGGATATGTTCTTATTAATGACATTTATTCTGTCCTCCTTAAAGCTGCTAAGCTTTATTTTCAAGTCTAAAAATTACGGGTTAACTTTGGTTAGAATTGTTAACTCGCAAACACCATTTGCATCTTTGTTACCCGTGTTCCACTTGCAGTTTGTTATTGCAATAGTGTTTGTTGAATCAGCAGCCGCTTCAAACCCACTTATAATGCCTGCAGGAATTGATTCATTAACTGCTACTCTGATATAAACTGCTCCACCAGCAGTGGGAGTGCCTACATTGCATTTAACCATAACAGAACCACGATTAATAACATCACAGGGCTGACCTGGAGAATAATTCCCAAAAGCAGTGCTGTATGCAGTATCTTGCTTAACTTCTTTAACAGCTACCCCAGCAAATTTTGCAGCAGTCCCGGTAGCACCAAACTTGCTGTAAGTGTTATCAGTGTTCAATACTACAGGGTCACCAAAAGAAGGGCCGGTAGTGTCTGTTCCTTTAACAATTCTGTTCCTAATGTTACAGTCCCCATTGCGGGCATAAGCCCCGGGATAGCCATAAAGTAATGTAGTTCCAATTGCTTGACCTGGCATCGTTATTTGTCTCCTCTCTAAGCTCTATTTTTGTAGTGCGGGTTGTGTTTCTTAGCCCAATCCCTACCAAGCTCTCTTTGGTCGGGCTGAGAGTCATTTGTTTTTGCTTTGGCATTAGCGGCAATAGCACTTTGCATAGCTGCGTAACTTGTAGAGCCTGGTGTGTCTTTCACCCCTAGTTGAGTCTTAAATGACTTTGCAAGAGCATCAGAAACACGCTTTCTTTCAGCAGGGTCAGATATTGATGCAATTACCGGCTTGGCTGCCCTTATAGCTGCTAAAACAGAGTTCCTATCTGTGATAACATGTTCACACTGAGCATCTTTGCTTTCCATTTCTTCCGGCGGAACAGTTACTGACTCCTCATTTTCTGTAGGGTCTTCATCTTGCCCCGGCATGCCTTTGGTAATACTGTTTTCCAGAGCAGATAAACTATCGTGCTCTACCTTGGGCGGTTGTTGATCATTCTCAACCAGCTGCTTAACTACTTGAGTAAGCTCCTGAACCTGCCTTGTTAAAATTGCAATGTTATCTTCCGGAATGTCTAAAGTTGGATTCTGTTGTTGCTGTCCTTGCATTTGCTGTTCACCGCCTCCAAAACCATCAGAAGAAACAAGCTGTGATGCTTGTGCCAACTCCTCTGGGTCTGCATCTTTAGCGAATGATGCTAAGATTCTCCCAACAAGGGTATTTTTATCGATCTTCATTCCTTTTCCTCTTCCCCTTTCAAGTGGTTTTTGATCTTGTATCGAAACTCGGCTACCAGCCCTACCGCTTGATACAACGGCAACGTGATTACCCCGAATTTGAACCTGTTTAAACTTTAATTCATTAGACCCATCTTCAATTGGTTCATATAGGCAGTCATACCCACACGATACCTCACGTTTCCCATGGTCAACATCTGAAATAATAGATGGATCCTTCATTATTAAGTCTGCTAATAACAAATCTGATAAATCGTATTGGCCTTTCCTAACATTTGTTACTTGGCCTTTTTCATAACTATTATAGTTATCAGGCCTAACGTTTGTACTAGGGTGACCTGCTGTTACTGACTTACCCTCAAATGAAGCCATAGCTGCTTTGCTAAATACTTCTTCAGGGCCCCTATACACTTTGATAGTCTGGTCATAATAATCATTGAGACCAATCTCTTGACCTAAATACTCCTGCCACCCTGTCCTTGCTATTGGAACATTGTGGCAGACCAAGAAGCCTTCAGGGGTTCTTGTTTGATTCTTGCTAATTCGTGACCCATAAAAAGCTTTCACTCTTCCACCACCTAAAAATACTTTCTATAAATCTCATTTCTTTTCAAACCAGAAAGGTGTGCATATATCCTTGTTGTATCAATCCTTGCATGACCGAGGGGGCTTTGAATTACTTCAAGAGGTGCTCCTTTGTCTAGCAAATGAGTAGCATATGAATGCCTAAACCTGTGTGGATTCACATTCGATTCTACATTTGCTCTTTTTGCAACACCCTTCATGATGACTCGCATTTGACCAATAGACAATCTTCTTATGGGCTTTCTTTGCGTAACAAATAGCGCTTCATCATCGTCTTTTCTTTCACTGAGATACTTCTTTATCCAGATAACTGCCCTTGTAGAGAAGTATACTTCCCTTTCCTTATTTCCTTTACCGAGAACAATTACTGATCTTGATATAAAGTCAAGCTCGTGCTTATTTATTTTAAATACTTCACCTATCCTACAACCTGATGTATAGAAGAATTCAACCAATGCATGTTCAAGTGTTGTCTTGCAATTTACCCTTAACATCTCAATGTCTTCTTCACTAATCGCTTTGGGTATTCTTTCACCCATTTTTGGTTCTTTTAGTTTTGATGAAGGATTTAAAGAAACATGACCTTCATTTTGAGCCCAGTGATATAATGATCTGATGAACTTCATCCTGTGGCTAATACTTGAAGGCTTTAAATGAGTTTGGCTAACCAAATACTCCTTTAGCTGAGAATAAGTTATTGACGAAATATCAACGTCACCAAAGAACCTTATCAACAACTTTAGTTGTAAATCATATTGCTTTAAGGTATGCTCAGAATACCCAAATAGCTTTTTATCAAGCACATATGCCTTCCAGGCTTCAGACAAATTCATATGCTCAACCCCTTAAGATTTTAAGGGTATTATTTACATATGAACAAAATCTTATACATGCTTTATGTAACTAACGCACCTTCGTTAGTTGGTTAAATTATCAATTGCAAAACCAAATTCATATCCATTTTTTATTGCCCATTTGATTGTGTTAGTCATTTTTATCTGCTCTGATAAATTCTGTAGTTTACCATGCGTAAAAATTTCTAAAATCCTTCTCTGCCCTGAATATGCAATATCAGATTTTTGTGATTCTAATTCAGATACAGGGTCATCAACATAATCATAAATCCCATCAGTTTTTACGAAATAAAGACCTTCTACCGAATCGTAATAATCATCACATTTAGCTAAAGCATCACGTTGAGTAGTGGTTAAATAGTAATTATAAGGTGCTGGTTCTACTGCATTAGAACTTAAAAATCCTTTTACACCAAGATTTTTCCATGCTCTGCAAACTTCAACTGTGCCTGTGTAAAATCCAGACCTTATAACTGTATCAATATTATCATGATAAGCGAATCTTTTTATTTCATTTATAACATTAGTATAGTGCGTTCCTGCATCTGTAGCAGAATATCCAGATGCGTCATATTTTGCTAAATTATTGTAAGCATGAAAAGCAAACTTTAACCAATCAGAATTTAATGCTAACTCTTGCCTAAATTTATTAGTCATTTGAGTAATATTCCATGTTCCTGTAGCATTAACATAAAATACGTTAAAAGTAAATGTTATTCCATATTTATCGTGCATACTTTTTAGGTATGCAAAAGTTGGATGCTGGAATATTGAATCATATGTCGCTTGATTGTTAGTAATTGTCTGTAAAATGTCAATAGTATCATCCATAGAAAAATGAATATACTTACCTTTTTCTGTTCTTATTGTGGCATTAGTTACAGTAAATCTATTAGCATAGGAAATAAAAAGAACACCTGCTTTTAATGGTTTATTTACAGGTACAGTCAATCCTTTAGTCATATCCAATGCAAAAGTTCCCAACAAAACATCATTCAAAAAATACTGTATATGTTGACCATGTATAACGCATTTTATTCTATCACCAGTAACAAAATTAGCAGGAGCAACACCAGTTAATGAAGTAAGGACATAATCAGTTGCAAAACTAAAATTTCCATCAATTAATCTGTATAGGTTAAGATTTGTTGAAGATTTAGCAATAAAACAGCAATTTTTTTCATCGACACAAAAAACTATTCTTGCATTATTTGGAGTAACGCTACCTAATGTTATTTCTATACTTCTGGCATTGTCTTTATTATAAAAAGCTATGTTACCTAAATCTGGTAATTCACTAGCAGAAAGCATGGTTAATTCATTATTATCAATACCTATACCATTGGTAAATTTCCAGTCCTTTAATCCATTTGTAAAATCATCTGTATAAATATTAAGAGATAGTGATTTTTCATGCCTCAAAAAATTTGATAAATTATTATCAAAATCCTCAAATGTGGGTCTAATTGGTGAATAACTCATTTACACCAACCTCCCCACAACACATACAATTCCAGCAGGGATAGTTACTTCTACACTTGGAGTACCGTCAATTGACCTACTATAAACTCCTTGTGGAACTTTAAATGTAATTCCATTAACAATAAATGTCTGCCAAGTGCTTTCTTCATGAATTATTTCTATGGCGGTAATCGGTGCGGAAAAAGTTAAAATATGGTTTGCATCTGCATCATCATTTGTCTTTTGTTCCGCAAGAATACTACCAGTTAGTTTCATACTGCCTGGCTTTGAATCAGTAAACAATGAATTACCATCTGTGCCAATTGGTGTAAACTTACCATCTTTTAGGTATTTCAAAATACCCCTTAATAGACCAAGTTCATTGGCTGAAAGGGCATCTGGGTCAATTACTGGTGTAGTGTCTACACTACCCATACCATCTACTTTAACATCTATTTGATTAGGGTCCGTAAGCAAGATTTCATAAGGAGTTCCTTCATCTATCAATATTGCATCAATACCACCGGTAAAGGAAATAGCTTCAGCAATTTCTGTTACTACACCACCAGCGCCAGTCATTTCAGCAGTAAATTCAGGCAATGCATCAATAGCAGAAGCTACATTCATCCCTGTATTTGTAGTGTTGTCTGGCAAACCTTCGCCATCAGTAGCCAGCGTAACAGTTAAAATATTAGTTTCAGGGCCTACTGTTGCTGACATAAGAACATTTGGGCCTGCACCATTCACAACAATAACGGAATAACTGTTTCCATCTTCACCAGATTCTTCACTTGTTATAGTTAATTGTGGGCCATCAATTGACCCAATAACTATCGAAGCAGCTACAGCTTCTAAAATAGGGGTAATTTGTATAGATCGACCTTCACAACTTACTACTTTACGAATATATTCTATATCATCAATAGTTACTTTAATTAACTTACCTGTAAATAGGCTAGCTTCAAAGTTTTTTGTATTGTCAGCAATTAAATATGGCGAACCTCCAACGGAAACTGTTCCTGCTACAACCAAAGTCTTAGTTATTAATTCCGCGAAGTCAGCTTGATTTACTACGTCACCATCTTCTTGGATAGTTCGGCCCGTGTTGGGGGTAATCGTATTTATGTTTGACAATTATTTCACCTTCTTTCACTTACATTATCTTTTGAAACTTTGACCTTGACATTGTGATTATCTTACCACCAGTAAATACTTTATGGGGCCAAGATACATCATCAATGTCAGCCAGAGGTGCCGGATAGCACCTACAATTATATATTTCACCCGCATGATATGAGTTATTGAGCTTACTTTCACCAATGAGCTTTTCAGGGTTAGCTGGTTTATTCCAACTAATTAATACACCATGCATATGGTCATGGCTTTTCCTAACCCTTTCATCCTCTGAAGTTCTCCACTCATACCACATCATGTCTAGGTTTTCAGCCCTTGACCTTGTTAAAGCTGTAGTTGTTTTGCTTACTTCTGTCCTGGCAATCAGAGTAGCTTTTGCCCGGGTGTTTCCCGGAAACATTAGCTGAATCTCTTTTGCTATATCCGAAGCACGTCTTCCTTTAAGTGATTCTTTTACAATATAGTCTGTTACTTTTTCTGATATGTTTAAGGGAAGTGTCTGTATAATCCCGGCATTCCTTTGAATTTGGTCATTGAATGCACCCCCAATAACCGGGTCTTTTAACTCATTCATCAGGGCTTTGTAGATTATCTTTCCTTTGCTACTTTTCCTAGCGGCATGCCTCCAAGAGGTAGCATTAGAAACAAATAGCATTGTAACCATTCTTTTTGCTGTCTCATAAGCATGCCTTTTGAATACGGGGTTATTAAAAGCAAGCTTTAGTAACTTAACAATAGTAAAAGGGTTATCCCCATCCTTTATCAAATCAATTAAGTACTGCATGATTTGATTTAAAGAATTAAAATAACCCTTTTCTAGCCTTCTTTTTGGTTGCCAATCATCTCTTGGCATTTACATTACCTCACCGGTCTCATTTCCTTCTAAGCCAAGCTCTTTAGCACCCTTCACTAGGCTGGGTACATCAATTGGGCCTTCTTCCTCTGCATCATATTCATCCCAATAGCCACGGGCAACAATCGAATCAAGATTGAAAGGTGTATAAATCACTTTTCTTTCTATGTCAAACACCCTAGCTTGGCCTTTACCTACATCAATCAAAAATGTTCCCGAACCTTGTGTTGCTACTACTTTTCCTTTCATGGTCTCTCCACCTCTATTCTTTATCTTTACCGGTATGCCAGGGTATGCCTAGCTTGTCAAGCTGTTCTACAATTTTCTTGTTAGGCTTTTGACCGCAAAATGATACATGAGCAATGTCATGAACAGTTGTTGGGCCAAATATCTGGGCTTCAACATATTCATCTTTCATGTCACTTAAACTTTTGGCTTTCAATGGGTCTCTAGAAAGTGAACTCATTGACCCTCTTCCTATAATAGAATGATCTACCTCTGTTACAGGCTTGACTAGGAAGTCAGTGTCACCAGAGAACCTGTGATTATTTAAAGTATCACCAGTGCCTACTGTCGTTCTCTTCTTTACCTCAGGCTTAAATGTAATTGACAGACCACCATAGTAGCTAACATGCCCAGGTCCTTTCCCGTCAAATGCTTCATCACTGTACATGTAACCGTAAATGGGTCTTGTAGCGCCATCAGCTTCTTTGTGAATATCCCAATAAGATTTTTCACATTTACTTCTAGCATCAGAACTTAAGCAACCACATGATGTCTTTGTTTCAAACTGATTCTTTAGCCTGCCGCCGTTATGAAGAATAAAATTTAGAAGTATTTCTGGCCTTATCCTCATCTTAAGGTCACATTTGTCAATCAGGTCTTGGCATTTTTCGTTAAGCTTCGTTGTATACTCTTCAACCGACATGCTATTTTTACCTGCATGAAATTCTAATGATTCAGATACAGCCTCTTTATATCTTTCAACCGTCTTATCCGAAGGGGCATACCTTGACATGAACGAATCTTGACCGCGAACAACTTGCTTATTTTGGGGTGGTATGGGTTGTTCATTCGTAGGAGCTGGCTCTTCACCTTTAGCAGGCTTTACTACTGGCTTTACTGTTTTAACTACATGTGAATCAGGAGGAGTTATCCCATAAGCTTTAGGCAAGGCTACTTTTAGCTCCTTGACTGTAAGCTTATCCCAGCTCTCTATACCCAAGAATCTTGCCCTGTATGCTAGCTCAGTAGCATGCATATCCTTTATTGAATCAAAATAAGGTGCCGATCCTGGGTCAGGAATTTCTTTCTTTAATCCATCGTAAAGTGAACTATCACCATCAAATCCTGCCTCATAAGCAACTTTTATTGCCAATGCATGCCTTGTATAATGCTCTGGGCTATCAATATAGTGACCAGCAATTTTATGTAGGTCGGGAATTGATTTTGACCAAAGTGACACTATTTTCTTGGGTAAAGTGGGTGCTTTAGATGCCTTACCAGAACCTCCTGAAGGTCCCTTACTTGAACCTTTTGTTGAGGAAGGACTTGAACTACCTGAACCTCCACCTTTCCCACTGCCACCACGTTCACCGGGTCTACCTTTGTGACCATGATTCCCTGAACCTGCACCACCATCAGTAGTTAACTTATTATTGCCACTTACTACTTGGGTGAGACCAGCTAGCACATTGCAAAGCGAAGAGAGAATAACGATTTTGTTCTTATCTATCTTTCTCACCTCTTTTAATCATTAGTCTATTATATAACAAATATTAGAGTTTGTACATACTTTTTTAAAAATTATTTGAATCTTTTTAAGTATTGTTTTCGTCAAATGCTTGTTTGCTCAAAACATCACCAAGGGCTACTTTGTTTTTATGTTGTTGAGCTTGAAGTGATGAAAGTATGTTGCCTAGATGCTCTTTCGTACCTGATTGATCATTATTTATTTGTTCATCACCTTCCCCGCCAAGCATACCCATATTAGGCATTTGCTCGCCTGGTGTTTGAACATTAGGGTCAGCTGCTTCGATATCTTCATCAGTGATGTTTGTCCACATACCCGTTATATCAGATGATTGACGTAGCTCCTTCAATGCTGTTCTTTGGCTTATCAACCCACCACTAAATACATCAAGTACTGAACTAGATATTTTAGAAGCTAATTCAGCCATTTCACTGTCACTAGAGCTTCTTACTGGGCTAAATGTATAGTCAAGGTCATCAGGAATAGCTCCTAGCTCTGACATACACATTATTGGGAGTAGCTTGTCAAGTACTGGGCCTAACATTGATTCTTGCCTTTCCTCAATAAGCTCGTAATAGTTTTGCATATCACTTTCACCGGTTGCATTCATTCCAGCTGGGCTTCTACCGAATAGCTTTGTTACAGGTATTTCGGCTGCCCCGGCAACGTCCATCATAAAATTCTCATATATATCAGATAAACCGCTGAAAGCATATTGCTTAGTATCGAACTTATCATTTTGACCTAGCAAAAACATGCTAAAATTGTTCATTAGCCAGTTTTGTGCTTGAACTGTATTGTAAAGATGTTCACGTGACTTATCATTCCCAACAGCGAGAACTTGGTCCATACCTTCCATTTGTAGAACATTTAAGTTAGCCCTGAACACGAGGCTTGCTATGTTATAACTTGTGTTATCACGTTTTTTAAGCTCTTCATAGACATGTTCAAGTTCAGCTGCACCCCAATAAACTTCAACTTGCTTTTCCCATAGGGGTAGGTCACGACCTATGAAGCGCAATACCCTAGAGTGGTGTACTGTTATTGACTCCCTTGTCACATTATTTGTTACCTGGTAGGCCCTAGGCAACCCAAAGTCAGGGTCATTAATGTCAGTTACCAATTCAAGACTCGGGTACAAGCCTGACCATCTGTCAACCACGAGGAGGCCTTTGAAACTACCTGGGAATACCATATCTAGGTCAAGTGGTTCGTCTAAAACACCATCATGACCTTCAATAAGAACAATAGCAGCCGAACCGCCGTATAATCTTCCCCATTTTAAGGCTTCAAGTATCTTAGCTTTGACCTTCGTAGTCCTTTCAATCTTAACAACTTTACTTATTGAATCAGGGGGTAATTGTGTATCAATTTGATACCAGTTTTTAACCATATCACCGGGTACTACATCAATTATTCTTCGTGCTATCCAGTGGTTTCTATAGAGGCTATTCATTAAAGTAAAGTTTTGTGTAAGCCTCGTCACAGGGTAGTTAGTTGATTCAAGCATGTTGGGCATCCCAACCCCTAGCCGGGCTAAGACATTTTGGAATGCATCAGTTGTGAAGCTTTTGGGCTCCGGTACTTGTACTTTGTTTGATGATTTATTTTTCCTACTCATAGTTTTTCCACCTTTAGTGCCTGATTA
>Ga0209319_1000365_pt1 | contig 61603 bp, 98 predicted proteins | sample RifGroE2_FD_184000 | JGI IMG/M metagenome (GOLD analysis project Ga0209319, IMG submission 184000) | Groundwater microbial communities from Rifle, Colorado - Groundwater E2 (SPAdes) (version 2) | ecosystem: Environmental > Aquatic > Deep subsurface > Groundwater | place: Rifle, Colorado, United...
TTGACCCGTTGGCGTTCTCTCAAATGGAGGACAAGCAACAGGTTGAAACATTAACTGGATTGGTCAAATTTTCGATTGACCCGAAGGAACTTGATAGGCAGAAGAAAGAACTGTTTGACGAGAGAACTATTGTTAATCGCATGGTTAGTCAGAACAAAGCAAAACTTGATGGGTTGCCGGTGCCGGACGAGGATACACCAGCAGAGGAATTGGTTGTCAGTGAAATATTGGAGCAGATACAGACTGCCAGCGAGACTTTGACCGCTAACAATATAAAAAGGTCGGAGTTGCAAAAACTTGGTCAGCAAATGAACACTCATAAAGCAGAGATTAAGTCTTTCAATGATCAGATTGATGGGTTGAATGAGCAAATTGCCAGACTCAACAAAAGGATTGACGATGAACAGATAAAACTTGGCGAAATTATAGAAAAAGGAAAAGCGCTACAGGCAGAAGTTACTAAGCTAAAAGACCCCGACATTGAAGGTTTACAACAGCAAATGACTGACATTGAGAAAACCAATAAAGCATACAGAAGCGCAACTGAATACCGCGAGGTAGAGCAAAGACTCAAAACATCACAGGAAGAAAGTCAGGCGTTTACCAACAAGATACAGGCGATTGAGCAACAGAAAGAAACCATGCTCAAAGAAGCAAAATTTCCGATTGATGGACTTGGTTTTAATGAACAGGGCGTTACCTTTAACCACATCCCGTTCAAACAGTGTTCAAGTGCTGAAAGACTAAAAGTTTCACTTGCTATGGCAATGGCTTTAAATCCTGAGTTGAAGGTTATTCGCATAACCAACGGGAACCTGCTTGATAGTAGCAACATGACCGTAGTTGAGCAAATGGCAAAAGACAACGACTATCAGATTTGGCTTGAAATGGTTGACGAAACCGGCAGTATGGGTATTTACATTGAGGACGGAGAAGTTGCCACGGTGCCGACGATTGCCGCAACTAAGAAAGAAAAGGCATCAGACGAGGTATTTGCGTCTTTGGACGATGAAATTGATTTTTAAATAAACTAACACAAGGGAGGCAGGAAATGGACAATCCCTACGATAATGGTTTTCGTGCCGGTTACTTGGGCAGACCTAAACTGCCTCCCAGCGGTAAGCACGAACATAAAATCTACTGCGCTGGATACCGGGATGGGCGTATATCGGCAAGCAGAAATGCCGTGGTTGCCCGATGGGTACAGGGTGCGGTGAGAGGGAGGGCGATATAGTGAGTATTTCATGTGATTGTAGTATGGATGTTGATGGTTGTGATATAGCTGAATTTTATAAAAAATCCATACTAAGGGCTCGTAAAAATCATATTTGCAATGAATGTAGTGAAGTGATTGTAAAAGGTTCTATGTATGAGAAAATAACCGGAAAATGGGACGGTGAAATAATCACTCATAAGACTTGTATTCCATGCACTAGAGTAAGAAGTAATTATTGTCCCAACGGTTCTATCATGGGAGAACTAAGGGAGCATCTTGAAGAATGTATCGGGTTTGATTATACCGAAGTACCGGAGGATGATTGATGCCATTCGTAACAGTGGAAGTCGAAAGAGGCAGGTTAACCCTACTTGGCGGCGACGAGGCAATGGTTAGAGTTATAGAGCAATACAGTCCTATCGAGAGAGCGTTTGACGATAAATTATTCAGAGAAATATATCATCATCCAGACGGAACGCATTTGAACGTGTATGGCAGCGTTCGCGGTAGGGGATTAAATGAACATATACTTTGGAGTGATGTGGAGGTAGCTAATTGACTAGCAAAACAACATATTTTCCAATACAGGTTAAGGTGTATTTCCCAGAGAGGGAAGATTTACTTGTTGGTATAATTCCAGAATATAGCGTAAGATATGCGGTTTGGTCTGACTGTCCGCTAAACGCTCTTAGGTCGATAGCGTTACTGCATCCCGGTTGCGATTGGGTTGAGGTAGCTAACTAACTACAGAATGACCGCAAACAGCACTCAGGGGGGCATATGGACGAGTAAATTTATTTTAGGTAGTCTAAGTAGTTGAATAGTAAAATGGGGGTTGTATAGTGAGAGATTTACAGAAGGATTTAGAGATATGCCAGAAGGCAACACCTGGAAAATGGTCGCTTTGGCCTGAAAAATGTGGACCAGAAGGGCAGTCCGTAATTCACGATGATACAGGTGGGGTGATATGTGATGTGGGTGATCCTTATCCTCGTGGAGCGAATAGACCACAGCAAAACATGGAATTTATAGTTGCTGCCCATAAAGGTTGGCCAGAAGCAATTAGCCGGGCTGTCGCGGCAGAGTATAAAAACAAGGAACTGGTTGAGCAAATTGAGCATTTTGAATGTACCCTCAATGAAAAAGAAATACAGATGAACGATCTGCACGAGCTTGTGGATGAGGCAGAAGCAGAGGTTAAGAGAATAACAGAGTATAATGACGGCCTAGAGTCTACAATTTGTGATTTAGAGGCAGAGGTTGAGAGTTTGCAGGCAGAAAATAAAAAACTTACTGAAATAGCTAAAAATTATTTAAACCATATGAGGTCTGCCCCACTTAATGATGCTAAGTTTAGATTTGTTGATTATATCGAAGAAGTGCTTAATGGATGTAAATAGGTTTACCTTAACCTACTGTATCCGGTAGGCAGAAACTTTTAACGGGAGGTAGTCGGTTGGAAATTGGACTTGTCGCGGTAGACTCTAAAATACCAAACCTTGCACTAATGAAACTATCCGCATATCACAAAAAATTAGGTGATGAAGTAAAGATACTTGACCCGCTAATTGATAAACCTGATTTGATTTATGCAAGCAAAGTTTTTAGCTCTACGCCTGATTACGAATACTACCCTGTCGATGTTCCAATCATTAAAGGTGGAACGGGGTACGACATAAAGGAAAAATTATCTGACGAGATTGAAAGCATGTTTCCTGACTACAGCATATTCGACCATAACATCAGGAAACGTAACGGTCAGATAATCGGTAACTATGCTTTAGGTTTCACCTCTCGCGGATGCAGTAGGCAATGTCCGTTTTGCTTAGTGCCGGAGAAAGAGGGCGATATAAAAGCGGTAGCAGATATTTACGATTTTTGGAACAATCAATCCCACATCATGTTACTAGACAATAATCTTACTGCATTGCCGGAACGCTTTGAATTAACGGTTAATCAGTTGATTAAGGAAAAGATTAAGACGGACTTTTCGCAGGGACTTGATATTAGATTTATAACCGCAGAAATGGCGCAGTTGTTGGCAAAGGTTAAGATTTGGAAACAAATACACTTTGCTTGGGACAATATGCAGGATGAGGAAGCGGTAAGGCGTGGCATTGAAGTATTAAACAAAAACGGGGTTAAAAGTTGGAAACTTAGCTTTTATGTGTTGATTGGCTTTAACACAACACCAGAAGAAGATTCATATAGGGTTGAGGTATTGCGCGGATTGGGAGTTGACCCGTTTGTGATGCCGTACAACCGAAAGGAATTGTATCAGCGCAGGTTTGCTAGATATGTAAACCATAAGGCAATATTCAAGTCTACTGCCTGGGATAAGTATACTGGTTAACGGGAGGCAATAAAATGTCCGATACGGAAAAACAAGCATTGTCACGGCAAATTAAGGCAGCGCAACAGAAAATGTATGATGCTGTAAACGACTTTAACTTAACCGCTACTAATGTGGTGAGAGCGTCTCAGGAGCTGGATAAGTTGATTGTTCGGTATATGAGGGGTTGAGTATGAATATAACAAACCCCTATAAGACACTGGATATGTCGGGCATTGATTATATGATTGATTGGCCTGAGCATGTCGTTTATGTGGATAACATTCAGAAGTTGGCTGAGTATTGCGGGATGAATTGGTCTCCGTTGGCCGAGGAAGTTGAATGGTGTGGGTGGACTTGGAGGAATTTGAGGTAGGGGAGGTGGTTTTATTAAATATGACGGACGGAGTAAAGTGCAACTTTCCATTTTTTCATGCACCTAACGATATATTTAAGCAGGATTTAAAAACGGTTGAAATTGTGACATATTTATATCTTTGCAGGTGCGGCAATAACGGAGGAACTGCTTTCCCAAGTTACCAAAACATTGCTGATAATTGCAAGATTGGAAAGCGAACTGCTATTGATGCAATAAAGTCGCTACAGGAAAAAGGTTTACTTGTAAAAATAATTAGACCTAAAGATGATAAGGATAACTACACTAATATTTATGAAGTAGTAATACCAAAGTCTATACCTAGTGCAACAGATGCACCCCCTAGTGCAGGAGGCGCACTACCCCCTGGTGCAGGACATGCACCCCCTAGTGCAACAGATGCACCCAATAAAGAAATACCTTATAAAGAACTACCTTCTTATAAAGAACCATATATATTATTTGTTGAATGGTTTAATCAGGAATTCGACAGAAAGTATAAACCGCCCATCTATAAAGATAAAATTAATACCCGTTTAAAAACATTCACGCTAGATCAACTAAAACAGGCAAGTTTGGGCATGAAAGCAAATAAGCACATGATGGGCGAAAATGACAACAAAAAGGTCTATGCCACAGTTGAATACATTGTCAGAAATGATGCTAATGTGGAGAAGTGGTTAACCGATAACACCGCCACGGAGGATAATAAATATGGATTCCTTAACCTCGGCAAATTCAACAAATGCAACGACATTGAACTCCCGGACGATTTGCCCGATATGTAACGACAAAGGCATCTATCTAGTAATGTCAGGCGACACACCGACATTCCAAAGATGTTCCTGTATGGAGCAGAAACGAATTGACCGCATAATGAGAAACAGCAGAATAACTTCTGAATTCCAGAAAATGCGAGTCAATAACTACAATACTGCCGGCAAAAGCGAATCGGTAGTGCAGGCTAAAAAAATAGCGATTAACTATATAACTAACTTTGACAGCATTAGGCATAACCGAGATAACAGCGTTTCGTTTCTTGGGCAACCGGGAGTAGGTAAAACACATCTATGCTGCGCCATTGCCAATGCACTAATGGCTAAAGGCATACCCGTACTGTATTTTCCGCACAGAGAAGGATTTTCGGAACTATTGGCATCACTTAGAAGAAGGGAACCAGACTACTTTGAGATAAGCAGGGAAAGCGACACTGCATCTAAGATACAGGCAATGAAAGAAATAGACGTTCTGGTGTGGGACGACCTATTTAAGAGTAAAAAGGTAACTGACTTTGAATATAATACGGTTTTTGAGGTTATAAACTACCGCTATATGAATTTCCTGCCTATTGTTATTAGTAGCGAATACTTGCCAGTTGACTTATTGAAGTTTGACGAGGCGATAGGCAGGAGAATAATTGAATCGTCAAAAGGTCACTTGGTGGAGTTTGCGAAAAACCCCGAAATGATACACGGGTTAACTTAACTACGCCCCGTTCAACCGTAAGCGGTAGGAATTATCTTAACTTAGGAGGTAAACAATGCGTAGACCAACGGTATATTTCGCCGGCAAAATGTCCGGACTAAGCAAGGAAGAAATGAACGAGTGGAGAGAGAAGGCAGCAGGCGAGTTAATCGAAGCAAATTTTAACATACTTAATCCGGTAAACACCGACTTCGGGGCAAACGCATCCGACAGGGAAATAATTGACAGCAACGACTTTCAAATTGGACACAGCGACTTGCTGCTTGTCGAATTATATTACGAGCAAATTTCTATCGGCACAATTTGCGAGATTGTGGAAGCGAGAAGGCAGGGTAAACCAGTAATCGCATGGGGCACTGCCAACAACATTGTCAATCATCCGCATGTCAGGGGCAGGATTACAAGACATTTTGAGTTTTTGGTCGATGCCGTTCAGTATATCATCGAAAACTATTATTTGTAGGAGTAGGAGGAAGACAAATGAGAACATGCCACATCAACGTATTGCCGGAACATATTAAGCAGATAGCGGAAGGTATTAAGGGTGCTAATCCTGACAGTATTTTAGTTCTTCCGCCGGTCAATCCAATTAGCACATATTCACCGACCAAGAAGAAAAAGTTTCACAGAATAAATGTTGAACTCGTAATACCGGATGGTGCTTTGAATAGCGTAAACGCCCTTACTGATTTCGGAGTTTTTGCCGTACTGAGGATACCCGAGAAACATATTTCAGAGCAGTATTTGACTGAGAAGAATAAGGAGGACGCCGCAAATGCCAAAGCAGAAACGCCACAGACAACCTAAACTGAAAATCATCGTTGACCTGCCTAACGATGGCAACCGCAAATGGTACGATGAAAAGTACCGTAATAGTTTCCGGGATCGCAGGGGAATTTTGCTGCACGACTACCGGGATGGGTTGTCTCCGGGGTATTGCGTGGCAGCGGTGGAGGTATTTAATTGACCGATAAAATGACAATGGGATCGCTGTTTGACGGAGTTGCAATGTTTCCGCTGGCGGCAGAACTTAACGGAATTAAGGCAGTTTGGGCGAGTGAGATAGAAAAGTTCCCGATAGCTGTTAGCAAGCATCATTTTCCTGATATGAAGCACCTGGGAGATATTTGTGGCATAGGATTATGTACTTACATTACACATTTTAGCGGAACTAAGTGTAATTTTTATATAAACACAGATAAAGACATTCTGGTTAAACCAGTAGATATAATCACCTTTGGCAGTCCATGTCAAAATTTGTCAGTGGCTGGGAAAAGAGCAGGTTTGGCAGGTGAACAGTCTGGATTATTTAGTCAGGCAATTAGGATTATACGGGAAATGAGGTTTGTTACAAATGGAAAATACCCTAGATATGCAATATGGGAAAATGTACCCGGGGCATTTAGCAGTAATAAAGGACAGGATTTTAGAACCGTGCTTAAAGAAATCACAGCGGCCGAAATTCCAATGCCTAAGTCTGGAAAGTGGGCAAACGCTGGAATGGTCAGAGGGGATGGGTATAGTGTTGCTTGGCGAGTCTGTGATGCGCAATACTGGGGAGTCGCCCAGCGTCGTAAAAGAATCTTTCTTGTCACAGATTTTAGAGGTCAACGTGCCGGAGAAATACTTTTTGAGTGCCCGTGCTTGCCTTGGAATTCTCAGGAGAGCGGAGAAACGAGGGAAGAAACTGCCGGAAGCGTTGGAAATGGCGTTGAGACAACAAGCAATGAATTAGTATTAGATGATCAGGGTGGTCAGTGTATAAATGTTGGTTACGGTAAAAGTCCAACACTGAGAGCAGAAACACACGGTAACTTGCCTTGTGTATTAGACCAACCTATAACTTTTAGGGACACAGCAGGAACTTTAAGAGCAAACGCAGGAGCACCTAAGCATGAATCGGATTGGGAAAAACTTATTGTGCATCCGAAAGTCGCTGGAACACAGTGTTCCAGCGGTGCAGGAATGAATAGACCGGCAGGACAAGGCAATGAGACTGATTTAATTTTTGTCATCCAGTCAGCAACCATGAGCGGAGACAAAAAACAGAACGGTTTAGGCGTGTCAGATGGTCCTTGTTATACCCTAGATTGTCGGGCAGATCATGCAGTTTGTTATCCAGAACCTGCAAATGCTTTACTCGCTAAAGGAAATATGTCATACCGAGCAGACGTTGATAATTTAGTTGCTCACACTGTTGATGTCCGCAATATGTGCCAAAACGAGGAATTAAGCGGAACGCCACAAAGTAAAAATACAGGCGGTTATTCGCTTAACTATCAAAATCCTGTTAGGGTAGGTTACGCAGTACGCCGACTAATGCCAATCGAAACGGAGCGTTTAATGGCCATGCCGGACAATTGGACAAACATTCCCGGCGCATCCGACACGGCAAGATATAAGGCAATTGGTAACTCTCTGGTATGCAACATAGCTGATTGGATATTTAGTCAGATAATTAGTATAAACAAAATGCAGGATAGTTAGTCGGCTAGAATCAGAAATAACGGAAAAATTAGCCTTGTACAGCTTTGAAAATTGCTTGTAGGTAGTTTTTTACTTGCTAATGCTGTAGATAGGGCGTATATGGAAGGGAGATATGAAATGTACGATTATGAAGAACCTCGTTATGAACCAACGCTTGCCGATGAAATAATGGTTGAGTATCAGCGGAAGATGAAAGATGCTCTACTGGAAAGTGTTAAACGGGATATTGAAAGTGTTAAGAATGAGAACGAACGACTGAAAGAAGAAAACGGGAAACTTCAGGAGTTAGTTTATGGCATCCAACAGAGAGAAAACTCTCTTGAAATCGAAAAGTCCCAGTTTCAGCGCAAACTTAGATGTGAAAGACTATCCGAGTTAATGGGAGATTTTGAAGTAGTAATGTATGGAGTGGACTATGATGTTGTTCCTATACCAAAATGCAATAAATGTGATAATAAAAGGAAAATAAAGTTTACTTCACCACTCGGTAAGGAAATGGAAGAATATTGTACTTGCGATGTAAGTAATAGGGTTTATGGTGTGAAAGAATTGCATTGCTATGAGTTTAAAATTGACCGTGACAATAGAACAATGTCTTTATGGTACAAGAAACTTGAATATAATGACAAGGAGTATGGCAGTTATCTTAATAGCGACGGCAATTTTGCAGATCGTTCATCGGTTTATGTATATCAGAATGGTAATAATTTTGAGGACATAAGTGTTGAATATTATAGTATTTATTTCCGTTCAGAGGCACAATGTCAGAAGTATTGTGATTGGTTAAATAGTAAGGAAGTATCGTAAAACATAATTATTATCCCCGCACAGGCGACTTAATATTACAGGACGTAGTTTTGTACCTGCTGTCGTGAATGGGGGCGTAGAAGGGGGTTTGAAATGAAAAAAGACAGTAACTACTTCGGAGGAATAGAGATAAAAACTAAAAATTGGGGTGCATCATCTCCGGATAGAGCAAGGAAATCAACTTCAAGGGTATTGACAGAGGACGAAATAAATTATGTCCGTGAAAATACCGGCAAAATACCTCTACTGGAAATATGCAAAGAACTGCATATTTGGTCAGAGGACTTAAAACTGCTCTGTAGGGGTGTAGTTGAAATGAAAAAACGTCCCAACCGTGGCGCACCGAAATATAAAGTGCCAAAGTTTGCCGGCAAAAGTTCCTATATTGCAAGGGGAGTTGCTAAGAAAAAACCGGAGCAGGTAAAAACGCAGGTTAGTCAAAATATTCCTGAAAGGTCAATAGAAGAATGTTTCACTAATCCGATAATTAAAGTGAGCATTGAAACCGGACAAGTCCTACACGAAGGGGAGTGTCTGGACGCATGGACATAAGGGTAAATGACAAGGTAAAACCTCTCCGAGGTCGTAACAAGGGCAAAGAGGGAGAGATAAGGTCAATTTTCAGTAACGGCAAATGCTACATTTATTTCGGCCGAAACAACTATAATTCTTATTTTCCTAGAAATTTGGAGGTGGTCAGGGGTGGGGAGAAAGAGCGCAGTAAAGAGAGATAGGGAAATAACTAAACTGAAAAATGAAGTAAGTGTTTTGTCAACTAGACTTGCAGTTTTAAGTGGTGGATATAGAGTTTTGCGCGAGGAAAAAGAAACTATTGAGCGTGCCATTGAAATAATGCAGGAGAACAGCGAATTTAAACTACTTACACTTAAAGAACATGCCGAAATGCTAAAAGTTATTACTGAATTACTACAACCTGCATTAAACGATATAACTACACTAAAGCGCAGTAACTTTTATTATCAGATTAAGTCGCTAAGTAATAATTTAGATTATACGCAGCAAATTATTATAGCAATTGGCAACAGAATTGACGAACTCGAAAACACTGCATGGAGAAGGTTTTGTCGGTGGATTGGCGGGAAATGATCTACCGTTTGCGGTATAATAAAACTTAATAGGGGAGGCACTATGGGACGCAAAACAGGCAGACCTAAGCAGGACAGGCAGACACTTTACGATGAATTTAAGAGTGCTGCGGAAGTTAATTTACCTAAGAAGAAGAGGGATGAATAATTATGGCAGTTGATGCTAATACAGTATCAGGAATTTTAGATGAAATTGGCAAGAGATTGAGCGGCCCAGCAGGACATACCTACGAAATACTCGTTAAGCAGGCTTATATTTCTGGTTATGCGGATTTAACGGCAGGTATTGGATTGACTATATTATTGTTTAGTTTTGGTTATGCGACATACAGAATGTTTAAAAACGATTTCTTCCGTAAGCACGATGATTTTGCAACGATTTGGTCTATATTGGGTTGTCTTGCCATTATACTATTACCCTTATTAATTATATGTAGTTTATGTACTGGAATAAAGGAACTTCTAAACCCAGAATATTACGCAATTATGGATATAGTTGGTAAAATATTAGGAAATTAAGGGGGATAAGTAGATTGAAAATTATTAAACCATTTGTATTAATTCCGAAAGGTGAACTTGATTCAGTAAAGGTACAAAATATTGAGCGTTATGGCCGCATTTGCTATAAATCGGAGAACTTGATTACCGTTGACAGTGCTGAAAGGTTTGTTACCGGAATCATTAAATCAGGTCACGAGTCAGTTATCGAGCATGAGAAGGCGACAGTCATTATTACCTGCGACCGTGGCGTAACCCATGAAATCGTGCGGCACAGGATCGGTAGTTATAGTCAAGAAAGTACCAGATATTGTAATTATTCTAAGGAGAAGTTCGGGCAGGAGATTACTGTTATTGAGCCTTACTTTTACGATAACTCTGTGCTGTATCGAGATTGGTATGACGCCTGTGTCGCTACAGAAGCGTATTACATGTCACGATTAGAACCTGGTAGTACACCACAAGAGGCAAGGTCAATCCTGCCGAACTCTTTAAAGACTGAGATTGTCGTAACCTTCAACATGCGGGAGTGGAGGCACTTCTTTAAGTTAAGGTGTTCAGCTAAGGCGCATCCGCAAATGAGGCAAGTCGCTATACCTCTGCTGTTGAAATTCCAGGAGTGCCTACCTGCTTTGTTCGCTGATGTGGATTATGACAGAAGTTTTCCGGTGGAGCATTATGCCGAGATTAGGGAGTCGGACCCGATCATCAAAGAAAATCCGGACGAAGGGGTAATTGAATAATGGATAACTACAGAAGCAGACTAATTGCCCTGCACGAAGCGCAAACGCAGAAGGGCATAGATAAATACGGAACCGTCCTAGAACAAAACACCGACGATGTTTTTAAGCGGTTAGAACATTTTAGGCAAGAGATGCTTGACGGACTGAACTACTCGTTTTGGTTGGAGGACGAGATTAGGAAATTGGGAATTGGGAAGTCGTGTGAGGGATTGGCTAAGGGTTGCCAGAACTGCACCAATAACACGCCGAAAGGTTGTAATTTTGGACTCGGAGGGTACACGAAGGACTACTGCGCAGGGCATAATTTTTGCCATCACTCAGCCAACGAGAAACATGAGGGATGCGAGGGATGCGCTAATCAGCGAGTCGGTCATCCGAATGGCTGTCAATTTCATCCGCTGACAAGTAGTTATTGCCAAATGTATAAATTTTGCCATTATGTGTCTGAGGATGCGGTGCTAGGAATTTCTGGCCCGGAGGTAACGGATTAATGAACTATAACTTCCCTAAAATATGCTACGCCGACACTAATAGCAACTTTCAGCAGGCAATGCATGCTGCTTCTGAAGCGGACGAAGTTATTAGGGTTAGGAATGACCATGAGTTAGATATGGAAATGGCCGACCTTTTGCATAGTTGCGAAACATATTTCCGTATCCGCGAGCGAGATGGTGCCGATATTGTCGCTATATTTGCCGAAGTTGTGGAGAAAAACACAGTCAGGGACTATTACAAATGATCGCAAAATGGAAATGCAGGTGCGGTCAGGAAAATCAATCGAACGTATACAGCGCAGGCACGACAACCGTAAAATGCGTAAAATGTCTTGCCGACTATGCGTTGACTACTAAGATCGTTATGGTGAAATTGCATGGAGGGAGAAGCGAAGTTGAGAATAAATAGCTGGACCGACGAGGAAAAGCAAATTGCAAGTCTCCATTTACCGATTGATGAAATATATAAAATTTACACAAATGCCGGATTTGTCCGAAGTAAAGAGTGCATCCGCAGATGGCGAAACGTTCACGGTATGAGCAGTTTGAAGAAGTCTGACTTAGTTGTGTCTGAGATAAAGGTAAAGCCAGAAGAACGGAAGCGTTTTCCCGTGGGACTTAGGTATTGGTTGATGTTTGGATGAAAAAGCGCAGAAAGAAAAAGAAAAATCCTCATTGCGGGTGGTGCTTATCAAAACTCCACCCCGGCAAGATGGGGTGGATGCGGGTGTTAAGCAAAAACTGCCTACACAAGAACGGCAGGTTTAAGCCTTGCAGACATTTCAGGCCAAACATGGATCATCCGAAGTGGAAATATGAGGGGTTTAAGGATATTGGAGGGTGTTAATTAGTGTCGATAAAGATCGTTGGTATAGATGCGTCCCTGGCAAGTACGGGAATGTGTCAGATGGGCAATATATTAGAAACTGTTACAACTTCTATTCAGTCAAAACTAACTGGACCGCAAAGACTAATAGAGATAAGAAGGAAGATGTGGGACTTTGTTAGGGGTTCAGAGTTGGTTGTTTTAGAGGATTATTCTTTTGCATCGGGAAATCAAGCGCATCAGATAGGGGAACTTGGAGGGATACTGAGGGTTACTTTTTTTGAGAATGGATTAAGAGTATTGAAGGTTTCTCCTAGTCAATTAAAAAAATTCATAACAGGCAAGGGCAATGCTAAGAAAGAGGAAATAGCTGTTGCAATTTTTAAAAAATGGGGCAGGGAATTTAAAACCAATGACGAGGCAGATGCTTTTGTTTTAGCTCGTATCGGCATGGCATATATGGGGCATACAAACGGTCTGACCGCATATCAGCAGGAAGTAATTGACGCTCTGCATGGCAAGTCGGAGGTCAAGAAGAAGCTTAAGAAGAAGGGAGATTGATGTTTTGCTATTTAAGATATTGGGATTTTATTCCTTAGTATTTATGATTATCAACATAGTGCAGGGATGTCTAATAGAAAACGATAAAACGCATAGACTATTTAGTTTTATCCTTATTACCCCTATCGTATATTATCTGTTTATGTCGGTATTTGGCATAGGAAAATGAGACTAACGCCCGATCAAGAAAGCCAACTAACCGACGAGTTTGTGAAATTTTGCGAGACTCGCCGGGACAAGTTGGCCGGCATGAAGGATAACAGCACCCGCATGAATTATATGTGGAAAAAGTTGCCGCATATACCGCAATATCTCGTTTTGAGGAAGGTTAGACCTTATTTAATTAAGGGGGTTTGATGTTATATATAGTTTATTCTGTATGACTTACAGTGAATTTTGCCGAAGGAGGAATATATTTAAAGTTACGGTACTACCGCTTTGGCAGGTTAAGATTTTTTCCGAGAAGGATAATTTCCGCAATATCGAAAGTAGTTTTTGCCGCAACCATTTACGTAGGGCACGGGCGAATTTATGGAGTGGTCAGCGCAAAAGGCAGGTTCATAATGCCTAATAGTAGGCTAAAGAAAGTAGTCGGACCTGATCCTCGCTTAATTAGCGAACAGGTTCCGATAAATTTCAAGAACGTAGACGGCAAGATGGTTTATGTCCCTAATTGGTGGGTAGACATACCGGACCCTCCTAAGTTTGCTGAAGTTAAGAAAAGGGGAGGCAGTAAATGAGAAAACCTCTCGCAGATCCATTTAAGCAGGAAAAACACATAGTCGCTAACTATCTAATTAACTATTTTGAGATAAAGTTACAGTATGAGCAGGACCGGGAGAGGATATTAGAAAACTCTCCCCCGCCTCCCGACGGTATGCCTCGCGGTAGCACGACTGGTAATAGAACAGCTAGTGCAGGGATCGCTTTGGCATCGTTGGCAGTAACGGAAACGTGGTTAAGAGTTGTTCGGGAACTAATAGCAGATTTGAGTTACGATGAATTGTTGCTGTTTGAATTAAAGAGGACACACGAGAAGCATGTTAGCGGAAAATCCACTAAACAGATAATTGCGAAGGAACTTGGGGTAAATGTGAAAACCGTCTATAACAGATGGCAGGGGATTTTGGAAAAGGGGCAGGAGTTGGCGATTAGAAGGGGATTGTTGAAGTGAGCAGGGGAGAAGATCCCCTGCTTTTTGTTTATCTGGTAGGCGACTTTTAACCGGCTGGGTGATACTAGGGAATCATGAACCTTTTGACTCCTGCTATCAGTCCCTTATCGTCCCGGACGGCACTGTCCGGACCAGTATCGGGACAAATAATATCTGTTCTGCTGCCGTCCAAAACCTGGGCAACTAATAAGGCAACGATGTAAATAACTCCATCTTGAGGCTCAGGTAAGTTTTCTACTTCGCCGTAAATGGTTTTGTGTACGGGCAGACCATTTATCGGGTGAGAAAATTCTGAACTTGAAGTTACGCGGGCAGTTGTCCCGGCATTAGGAAAAACGTGCTCTTGCCCGTTGTGAAATAGCTTTACGTCGTGCGGGGTAAGGTTAATTATTCTCATTTTATCCTCCTTCATGGCCGGTATTATTAGCCCCGGCCGGCTGTTTTATTTTACTCTGGACTATGAAATTTTACTTAGACTTTCCTGTATTGAATTCTGATTGGAAACCAGAATTTCTACCGCCCAGTCAGGCAATTCTGTACCTGACTGTAATAATTCCTCAAGGCGATTGAGATCGCTTTGCAGATCTCTGACGAAAGATTCTTTACGACTATAGCTTGTATTCCTGGAATGTGGCGCAAAATAACTGCGATATTCCGAAGGAACGATATATACTTCTGTACCTTGATTGCAAGCACGATTTTCAAAGTATACGGTACCTTCGGAGCAGCCTGCAAACCTTGCTGCTTTATCCCCGTGAAGCGTAAACGCGTACAACTTTTCTTGAGTTGTTGTCAATACTGTAACTGCTTCAACTAAATTGGCTTTCAAAAACATCCTCAATTCCCCCTTTTATAATCCTTCGGCATCCCCTGACTCGCAGGAGATAACGAAAGACTAGAACTTCTTGCCGCAATACGGACAATATAAGATTCTAGTAAGCAGGTAACCGCCGCTGTAGTGCTTAAAGACTAAATTAATCTCTTGCCGGTATTCAGCATGTTCCTTTTCTACGAGGTTTTTGAAGTCCTCACAGCAGAAAGTTTTAGGTTTGTTCGACATTTCAATCCCCCTCTTATAGTCTTACCACCGCTACCCTCGACAGAGGGCAGGGATAGCGGACTACTCGCAAGTGTATGCGGTGTTCAACTCCCTAGCTATACCGCTCTCTATGTGGATGCAAAGCGGCACTACTTCTTCGCCAAATTCCTTGAAATTGCCTTCGAGAACGAAACGACGATTTACGAATGTGCAGAGATAGACTGTTTTTCCATGGTCTTTTCGCAACTTACCATCATCCTCATAGCAGAGACTTTGGGTGGATATGATAGTTCCGTCTGGCAGTACATACGGTTTAATGTATCCGGTGCAGTCAACGTCCCACCCATTTGAAATATGGACTTTATCGAACTCAGTATTCCTTCCCTCACCTTCCATGTCCAGCATAAACTTAAACACGCTATCATGGATTTTGACTTTGTAAATTTTTTCTGGCATTGTAAGTCCCTCCCCCTTAATTTTTACCATCCTGCCCACATGCGGCGTGAGCAGGTGCCAATGATTCTATCGAAACGTCCGTCTTCCAGGGACATAACTCCGGGCAACATCCTCCCAGCCAACCGCGCATTTCCGGGACCGTGCAAAGACCCGGCGAATCTGTATCCATAGCGCAAACGCAGGACGGCACTAATCGCGCCGGCGAACCTATGCTTACTACTGTTTGGCATTGTTTCATCTTATCGCCTCCCTAATTAATTTTATGGCGGGGTTTTCGGCTAACCCCAAGCCCTGAGACTACAGTAAATCTTGCCCAATCCCATCTACATTAACGAACATGGCATTTTTATACGTGCGGGCTATTCGGTATGCTTCGTCCAGGAAGTATTTTTCCTGATTGCTACTCCAGGAAGTCGAATTCCTTTTCTCTGGGCAAAGAATGATGCCAACGGGGTTTTCGTTTTTATCCAGGATTTTAACTGCCTCCTGGTCGAAAAGAGCGGGGCCGAACTGCTTTAAAACGTGTGTTGCCACAGTTATTCCTCCTTCTCCGGTTCTGCCGGCATAAATTTTCTAACAACTACCTCACTAATTCCCTTCCCTTCCCTCTTTGCCTGCTCCTTCAGTTTTCGGGCAAGCGGCTTGGGGAAGGTTATGCTGATACGTATTTTGTCTTTTGGTATGGTCATGTTGCCCCTCCTGCTTAGGTGATGCACTAAGCTATATAATTAGTGCATCACCTGTCAAGCAAAAAAAATATTTCGTCGGTGCGGTACGGGATTACCTCTGCACTTCTACCCACTCTGCCGCCCGAAAATGCTCTGCCATCCATTGGCAAGCATCCAGCGGCGACACTCCCCAGACTTCTTTGCTATCCACCCCGGCAGGGATAAAGCATTTGTCTGCCTGCAAGTCGGGGAAATGCACTGACAAGAGGTATTTACTTAGTTCGGGTGTATTTGTACCTATTGGAGTTTTGCTCCCCTGTACGGGGGTGTTAGGAGTGTTAGCTGTCATTGTGTTGCCTCCCTATACTAATTTCAATCTGTTTGCCGTTATATCCCCAATCAAGTTCAAATCCTTCGGCAAGGGATATAAAGATATTTTGCAATTGCTCTGCCTCTGCCGCCTTTACCGCTTCTTCCTCGGTGTTATATGAAACATGGACACCACTTACTCGCCAAGTTCCGTCCTGCTCTGCCTGGGATACTGTTGGGACAGATGCACCCATAAGTAACTGCATTGCCTTAATTTTAATGTCTTGAATCGACATTGTGTTATCCTCCCTTATAATATAATCCTTCAGACTGCCCACCCGTTAGGATGGACACCACGAAAGACTACCTAACCCAATGCTCGGAAAGGAAAAGTTTTACTCTTGATCCGTGCGGTATGGATATACCGTCAACGGATACCTTTGCGCCGTGTGAATTTTCGGTGATGTTCGGAATTTTGGCATCTGCGTTTTTTGTTTCAAATAGTGCCAGCGGTTTCGACAACACAACCCCGTCCTTGGAATTCCACATTTCGGTGTATTCGTCACCACGCTCACCGTGAATAATGCGTACAGTGTCGTATAGACACCATAGAGAACCAATTACCATACCGTTTGTTTGTTTGCTTTCGTGCATCATATACAAAAACCTCCCTCATATTTTAGGGAATCCCCTCCCGAAACCCTCCCACTAGAGAGTTTAGGCAAGGGACTTGTGTCCCTGCGGTGCTAAAGATATCAGACTTTTAACGGTTGTCTTATTGCCGCTCCGTCCTGAGATCCTTGTATAAAATACTCAGATGCAGTTTCAATGTCTTCGTCATCGCTTAGGCAGTGCCATGATCCGCCCACGCGCCTTTCGACTGAGCATACAACTTCATTCTCACGACCTTCTATGTTTAGTCCGTAGAATTCAGCGATTTTTTGAATACCTACCAATTCGGTTGACTTGGATAACTTAGTAGCGTCCGGACTAATTTCTACTTCAACCGGTCCTAGGAATCTAGTGCAAGAAGTAGGTTCATATGCTGGATTAATACAGTATTCGATACACCACTTCCTAACCCCCTCTTCTGGATTGCAAACTCTCACATACATATTACCCTTCATAATTCAACCCCCTATTTAAGTTTTAACTCAGCTAACATTATTAACTCAGGTAAAATCTAACCGAAGGGTTAGATTTTTGGTATCACCTCCCATTCTTCTAAGTCAGAAGCATTGTAAAAGTATTCAATACCCTCCGCTGTTTTCAGTTCCTTGCGCTCGATAAATCCTTTCTCTGCCAGTTTTGCCAGTATGGACATTGTTTCTTGCCTTATGCCCATGTCGAAAAATAATACCTTACCGGCAATATAGTCTTTGCCGTAGGTTAACTCGTTACATATTGCCATCTTAATTCCCCCTTGTTTAAGTTTTATCAAAATTCCCTCTATCGAAGGTGTTTTGATAAAACCTAAACTTCCCCTTTTCTGCACCTCTAGCGGATATCCCTTCGGGTCCAGTGTTCGCTCCCTTGGCCCGCTTGATGCAGACTTCGCCGGTTCGCGCTGTGGGGTTTTTGTTATTCTTTTCTGGTTATACACCACCCCCACCCTTTCGGGTAGGACGCTTCGGGCTTAAGGTAACTTTTTATACTCGCCCGAACGAGTTTATTTTTCGCTTACCTCTATTTTCCCTCTATCTCCCATCGTGCGCTTGCAGTGCTGACCTTTCTTTAGCTGTTAAAGTAGTTGTTTTCATGTTATTTCCTCCTTCGCCTCAGTGGGCGTTTAATTTTAGCTTATCCTGCTAACGGGTTTCCCCGTTTTCATCCTCGCTAGGAATCATCAGGCAGGCTATTTTTCTGGTATCATGCTAATACTTATAATTCCACCGATTCCCCATGTAAACCAATTATGAAACCTCTGGTAAACTCTCAAGACTTCTACGTTACCCTCCCCTATCCTTTCCCATGTGCGCTCCACCTTTTCGACTCCGGTTACTTCCTTTGTCATAACTGGTGCCTGTTCGTGCGGTTTATATGTTACGATTACTCTGAATGTCATAATGTCGCATCCGCGCCCCCTCTGTTTTCGTGCTGCTGTTTTCCATGTGCTTATCTTACCACCTGGGTACCCATACCGTCTAGCTTGATTTAACGTCATATTCAGCTATTTATGGGTACCCAGCTTATCCTGCATACTAGATACTAGCTGTATCTGCCTTTTTCAGCGTTTTTTGAATTTCCGCAAGTTCTTTTTTGATAGCATTTCTAGCTATTTCGGATGCCTCAATGCCCGTAGTTGCTGATATTTCGTCTAGTTTTGCCTTGTCCTCTATGAGTAAGCGCAGGTTGAAACTTTTCCACTTGTCTCTATATTTTTCTTTCCGCTTTGCCGACATTTTGAATCACCTCCAATGATAGTATACTACATGGGCTTCCATGTGGCAACCCAGCTTTTCCGCGAATACCTGCCGGACATACATTGCCGGAAAACATACTATAGAAGAAACACGCAAAATGGCCGGAAATGTGGCTGTAGTGTCCATACGCGAATTGTAGGTACAAATTACCTGTAATGTGTTTTGCGTGGCTGTATGGGGACTGTGGTGAGGGAAAAAATAGAAAAACCGCCATGATTAGCGGTTTAATAATTGGCGTATTAGTTTACTTACCGTTATTCCCTGCTCCCCTGCTAGTCGCTCTAGTTTATCGATGTCTGATTGAGGGAGACGAAAAGTTTTGGAGATTAGTTTGTCTTGCACTGGTGGTCTGCCTGCTGTGCGCTTAACGTTACCTATCATGCAATATCACTCCTTATAATTTTACCGACCTGGTAACTTTTAAAACTGGTTCGCCGTCTGATCCAGTGCCTACAGTCTCTCCATATACCCTATATGCTGGCCTATCTTTTACTCCTAGATATGTAGCAAATAAATAATCATTAGACAATAATCTATAATCCTTACCGACGAATTCAGCCTCAAAAACTGATACGCCCGCCTCAAAAGTTTGGTCACGGTGATTTAATGATCTACCACCTTTGGGACACTTACCAAAACGGATATATCCTTTTTTAGCTTTAGCAAATTTATCATTAAACTTTTTTAATGTAGCGTCAATCATTGTTTGAGTGTCTCTGTGCGTACAATTGATGCGGGGTGCATTGTATCCGTCCTTATCAACTACACAATCAAAACCTTCCGCCTCCATTTCGGTTACTATGTGAGATACATCATAAGATACATAATCCCATTTTTTGTTTGGGTAATCACTTATTGTACTGGTTGCAAAATATCCTCCAGTGTTAGGATTACCATATTGCGCACCAAAAACAGATATACTGACTGTAGCATTTAAGACTCCTAAACAATCTTTATACATTTTATTACCTCCCTTTGTTTTTGTCTTGCATTTATTATAACAGGTATTTTAATTATTGCAAGACATTTATTATATTTATTTTTATAGGGAGAAAACCGGCGAAAACGGAAACTTTTGCTTGTTTTCCGACTTTAGCCGTGATAAAATAGTAGTGTGGGAGTTTTATACCTGCTTGTTTTTCTAGCTTACAACCTACCGTTTTGAGTAGGAGAATATCGTTTACGAGGCATCCGTGAGGGTGCTTTTTGTTTTGGGGTGAGATAGTCCTGATCAGACGAATGGCGCAGCTTTCTCCGGCTGCGTTGACTCACTTTATTTAAGTAGGAGAAAAAATAACCATAGGAGAGTGGTAAAAATGATGGCAAGTACAGGAGTAGTAAAGAGGGAAGAAAGGACAACGACAGCACATAGGAAGTTTATTTCTTGTCCTAAATGCGGAGTTCACTTCCACACCTACATTATTGAGGAAAACCTGAATATCTTTGAAAGCGGCAGACTAGCAATTTTTTGTGGGCCATGCTCCTTCGAGATATTGAAAGATGATGAAGAATTCCAGAAAGTTAAAGATACTATAGACATAAGCAAATTTAGCTACACCTACACTTATCCGCCCGCATCTCGTAGGGAAGAATACCGCAAATACTTAAATTCTAAGGAATGGAAGAAAAAGAGGAAAGAAACTATCGATGCAGCAGGAGGAAAGTGTCAGCTTTGCAGCAGCGACTACAGACTTCATGTTCACCATAGAACATACGATAACGTAGGCAACGAGCACCCAGGGGACTTGATTGTGCTATGCTCCAATTGCCACGCAAAGTTTCACGATAAACTTAAATAACGATAATACAAAACAGACCATGTAAAGACAGGGGTAAGCATTACTATTGTATCTTTGCATGGTCATTTAGCTTAAGGCCTTGATTTTATTGGCTTTGCAGTTATTTTTTAAATGTTGAAGTCGTAACAAAAACATAGGGGTGAAATGTTACGGTTGTAACACTCTCGCGGAGGTGCTTATTTTGATAAAAGAAACAACCATAATAGACGAAAAGACCGGCGAAGTGTGCAGCATGAAGAAGCATTTCATGGAATCAGCTTTTGACGAGGAAAAAGGGTATTTGTTCTGGGCCCGGAAAAGTTTTACTAAGTCATTTCATAGTGTAGATTACCCGGCAGAAATGAATGACCTTGACTTAGGAAGAATGGCAAGATTGGCAAAGAAAATATGGTCAAATACGAATATGCTTGGTTATCGCGGAAATGGCGGTATTAAGCCGTATACGGTTGAAAAAATAGGTCAGGTCATAAACCTTAAACCCAGACAAGCAAAGGCATTTGTTGACAAGATGATTTCGTTAGGTGTTATAGCTAAAGTCAATGTGGACACTGGTGGACACAAGGAAGTGCATTTTTATGTGAATCCTATTTATTTTTTCAGCAGTAATAGGATACCTCTTAATTTGTATCTGATATTCCGCAAAGAACTGGATAAGGTGTTGCCATCATGGGTGAAAGCTAAATATGCGGAAAATAGGTAATATAAAATATCGTATCTTACATAAGAATATCTAATTAATTGAGGTGAAATTGATTATGGGTGATCTAAGTAAAAGTGTGCAATTGAAAAGAGAGGCTTTCCTTACGGCATACTCGGAAGTGGGAGTTGTCACCCATGCGGCTGATGTTGCCGGAGTACATAGAAATGCGCATTACAATTGGATGGATGACCCGGAATATGCTAAACGATTTAGAGAAGCTGAGAAACAAGCCTGTGAAGTCTTAGAGAAGGAAATCAGGCGCAGAGCTGTCGAAGGAGTGGATGAGCCGGTATTTCACAAAGGCGAGCAATGCGGAACGGTACGCAAATACTCCGATACATTGCTTATATTCGCGGCAAAGGGTGCTATGCCCGAAAAATACCGGGAAAACGCAAAGCTGGAAATAGACCTAAAAGCCAATATCACCGGCCAAGTTGACCTTGCAAGGCTCAGCGCGGATGAATTAGCCACGCTCGAAAGTATGCTGGCCAAAGCTACGGAACCGGAGTGATTAGCTACCCAGTTTGACACAAGTACATTCTGTCAAACTCGCTAAAACTCTACAACACCCGTATTTGCTGGGTTTCTTGTTATGTTGGTATTGTTACAGCACCCAAAAGCGGCAATTGTCCTGCTGTGGTGGACATTTTAGAGTCTTTGCACGCTATCGCAGGCGCAGGACTTGGACGCTGTATTGTACGCTCACTGCAGGGCCGTATGCAGGAGTTTTGTCCTGTGCGCGTGTGTTTGTGTGTTTTCGCGGCCTGGAGCTGTTATGGCTGGCTGGAGGCATGGGGGGCGGTACATGTCATGGCGGGTACCCGACCTACCAGCAAGTACCTCTTATTTCTATGCCTCCCCCTAAAAAAATAAAAAATTTTGTAAATATCTCAAAAGTATTTCCAAAAAATAGGAGTTGATTTAAGATGTGTCAATACTTATGTAGTGAAATTAAGAGTCAACAACACCAAGAAAGATTTCAACAACGTCAAGAAATAGTGCAGTTATTTAACTCCAGAATATTAGAAAGACACGAAGCAAGGGAAATGTTAGGGATAAACAAAGACACTCGTCCCATCTGCCCAGACTGCAAACAGGTCATGGTGAAAACCAATATAGAGTTATCGGATGATAGCGGTTGGTTTACTGGTTGGGGTTGTGAGTGCAGGTATGATCCTAAGTAGGTGATATCATGGTAGCACCAAAGAAAACGACTACTTCTAAAAAGTCAACTGCCAAAGCTAAACCGGCACCCGTAAATAAAGAAACACCTAAACCCAAGTCAATCGCTAATCTAAACAAAATAACCTTGCAGCAAGTGCAGGAAGAACGAGCAAGACAGTCTTTATCATATTTCTTAGGTTACGAATCACACGGAGACTGGAAGTCGGCGCCTCACCTAGAATTGTTGTGTAGTAAGTTGGAGGCAGTTGAACGCGGAGAAATACTTAGACTGATGGTTTTTAAACCACCAAGGCATGGAAAATCGGAAGTTATCTCTAAGAAATTTCCTGCAAGATATTTAGGTAGAAATCCACGCAATGAAATAATCATGGCAAGTTACTCTGCTGATTTAGCATATGACCATTCTCGTATAGCCAGGGACACATTAAAAGAATGGGGACCAAAACTATGGGGCGTGAATGTCAGTAAAGATAGCGGAGCGGCAGACAGATGGGGTATTGCAGGGACAAGGGGAGGACTTACCGCAGCAGGGGTAGGTGGTCCGATAACTGGTAGGGGTGCAAATATAATACTACTAGACGATCCCGTAAAGAACAGCGAAGAAGCGGAAAGTACATTAATGCGGGAAAGACTATGGAACTGGTATAGGACAACTCTCAGAACCAGATTGGCCCCCGGTGGCGCGATAGTTCTGGTAATGACTAGGTGGCATGAGGACGATTTGGCCGGAAGGTTATTGCAGGAAATGAAGTCTGGTAATGGTGAACAATGGGAAATACTAAACCTTCCCGCACAGGCAGAAGAGGGGGATATACTAGGTCGCGAACCCGGAGAATGGTTATGGCCCGAAAGATACCCTCCGGAAGAATACGAGCAAATTAAAAAGGCGGTCGGCACCCGTGCATGGATTTCACTGTATCAACAAAGACCTTCTCCCGATGAAGGTGGTTTGTTGAAGCGTCACTGGTGGAGATATTATTCCATCATGCCTGGTAAGTTTGATGAAGTTATTCAGTCTTGGGACTGTGCGTTCAAAGACAAAAATACCTCTGATTATGTTGTAGGTCAGGTATGGGGGCGCATAAACTCAGATAAGTATTTGCTAGACCAGGCTAGGGGTAGAATGGATTTGCCTAAAACCATAGAATCCCTGGAAAGGTTAAGCAGGAGATGGCCCCAGGCAAGAGTTAAACTCATAGAAGCTAAAGCAAACGGCCCTGCTGTTATTCAAATGCTCAGACATAAAATGACTGGGTTAATTGAAGTGGAACCAAAGGGCGGCAAGATAGCAAGAGCAAATGCAGTATCCCCTGAGATAGAATCAGGTAATATATATTTGCCGGAATCTAAAATAGCACCATGGATAGAGGAATTCGTCGAAGAGTGCAGCGTATTCCCAAATGGTAAGCATGATGATATGGTGGACTCTATGACTCAGGCATTGGAAAGATTGGCATATCATACCACGGCACCGAAGGAACCGGAATTACCTAAAGGACTACCGGAGGACTTACTGAGTGATTTAATGCAGGACCCGGCAGCCAAGGCGCACTGGTTGAGTATGAGGGCGGCGCAGAGTAGCACAGAAAACATAGGATAGGGAGGTTATATTGTATGGACAATGTAACGAAACTTATAGATAAATTTAACAGAGTCAACACTCACATTCATAAAAACATAATGATGAATGAGGAAGAATTAATTAAGGTCACGGAAAAGCAGCAACGAAGGGCGCATCGTATATCAGAAATGCTTAATAGTATTATGTCTGGATATATAAATTATGCTGAGAATTATAAGAAACATATCTTAGCGATAAGGAAAGAAAAGCTAGGAGATATGAGGCGTGAGGATAAGTTGAGCAAAGGTATTCCGTTGGTAGAAATATTTGGGCGGGATAGTGAGACACAGGAAGGAGTGATAGCAGATGTCGTGTGATAATAAAGATACTGAACTAACTAAAAAAGAATCAATGTTTTTAGCCCAATTAAGCGATATTGTCAGTAGATTGCACTTAGGAGATATTAAAAATTTAAGTGCAGCAGGCATGGCAATGGTTATTTTGGAGTATAACGGATTCGTAGAACCTTGGCAGAATGATTTTTTAAGGAAATATTTTGGTTAGACAATGCAGGGATAAAACGGGCAGGTGAACTAAAATGGCAATATTAGACAAAGCAAAACAATTCTTAGGCATGGCGATAGACCCGGTAAAGCAAATGATAGCCGGCAAAAAAGAATCTGACGCAGAGCAAGCAAAACTGCAAAAGTGGAAGAAACGCTTATCTCAAGCAATGTCAGAGCATGATAAATTCCGCGATGATTGCGCTAAATGGGATGCCCTATACCACGGAACAAAAGCGGTTGGCCCAAACGTCGGCAGAACTCCATCGTATATGTCAGAGCGTTACGGCGACGATTATGCCAGCAATGCGGCAGATGCCCGTCAGGTAGTAAATATCTGCTTTCAGTTAGTGGAAAGTCAGATCGATATAACTGTACCCATGCCCTCAGTTCACGCCATCGAGGGCGACGACAATAACGAACGCAAAGCAATGATTGAAGGCTATCTTACATATTTAGCAGAAGGTCCGGAACTTGAAAGAATTAACTCAGAAAATGAACGCATAGCAAAGAAAAACGGCATATGCGTATATAAAATAGACTTCGACCCTGGATATAAGTCGCATAAATTCCGTGGCAGAATAAGGACTACTAACCCGCACCCTGTAAACGTGATACCACAACCGGGGGTATATCGAGTAAAGGATATGGACTATATATTTCATATCGAAAACCGTACATTAGATAAAGTATGTGAAATGTACGGCGAAGAATACCGGGAAGAATTGGAGTCAGAAGGCGGAGAATACGGATTCTTAGAAGATTTCTCCACAGGTTCAAGCGTATATACATCAAGTGCAGCAACGAAAGACCGCATATCTGTTATAGAGTGCTGGTACAAAGATAAAGACGGCGACGCATGTCTATTAGTGTGGGCTGATGACGTAATCATAAAGGACATGCCTAAATTTTTCTACCCTAGAATAGATGGAAAAATTAAGGAGTACGAGGAAATAGACATACTTGACACCGGTGCAGCGCAGGGAGAAATGCCTGGTTCGCCGGCAGATGCCCCGTTGGGTGGTCAGATAGCCAAAGTTAAAGTAGTAGTACCAAACAGATTTCCGTTTGTCATTCAATACAACGTACCCAAAGAAAAAAGTTACTACGGAAAAGCTGACCCTGATATAATCAGCGACCAACAAGAGGGAGTTAAGAAGTTACTTTCTATTGAAGAAGAAAAGCAAATCTTAGGTACAACTAAAATATTTGTTCGCAGAGGTTCAGGCATTTCCGGAAAACTAAATAATGCAGTCAGTCAGATAATTGAAACAGATGACCCTAATGGCGATATACAAATTGTTGACCTAAAGACCGCAGAACGTGGCTTGAAAGAACTGTACGGTATTTATGTGCAGGCAGCCAAAGACACCCTCGGAGTAACCGAAGCGTCCCAGGGCAGAGCAGACAGCGGAAGTCTATCAGGAAGAGCATTGGACATTCTAGCGAACAATACTGCTGGTAGAATATCAGTAAAGATATTCGAGAAGCACATAGCATTTACAGAACTATACCAGCTATACTATGATTTTGTAATCGCGTTTATTGACGATGCACGGCCATACAGGAATAAAGATAAAATTTTCGGATATTTCGACAAGAGTCTCTTAATTAAGCAGGATGATTCGGGAGAATGGTATTACCCGGAATTCGATATCAAAATTTCAGCAGACACAGGATTTCCGAAGGATAAGCGGTTTATCATGGATTCAGCCAACGCCAGTGGTGGTAGAATAGACCCGATAGAATACTGGATGATTATGGAAAGCATTAATTTTCCAAACGCTGGTGCTATTTTGGAGCGCGAGCGCAAGAAAGAAGAAATGGCAATGGCGCAACAGGCACCTACCGGGGGACCTCCCGGAGGACCGACAGCACCCCCAGGACAGGGAACGGTACCGGAACCGCAGGGGGGACAACCATCACCTGGTGAGTTGGCAGGTATATTGCAGGCACTTCCGCCTGAGATTCAACAGATGATAATGCAGTTGCCGCCAGAGGAACAGATTAAGTTTTTATCACAACCACCTGAGCAGATAGCGGTGATAGTGCAGGAGATAATGAGTAAACAGGGAGGTATGCAGAATGGCTAAGGGCAAATGTAATGGTGCAGGTAAGGGAAAGTCAGATATGCCGAAAGGTAAAGGAAAAGGTATGATGGTTATGATCGGAGTTGAACCGAAAAAAAGTAAGAAAAAATAAGGTTGGTGGTTACCGATGAAATGTGATAATTGTATATGTGGGAATTGTTGTGAGCATAGAAATGAACATATTGAATTGTTTGAAAGAATACTAGAACAGTTCCCGATAGCAATAACGTCACCAAGAACCATAGAATTGAGTTGTCCTAACTACAAACCTAAGGAATGTAAGAAGAAAAAATAAGCACACCGAAGGAGCGTGTCGATAGTGAAGCAGAGAATTAATGCAGAGCAGTTGCAGGAGTTATCCAAGGAACAGAAAATTAGTCTGAAGGAATGGTGCAAACCGCAGTTTGGCGACGTATTAAATAGCATAAAATGCGGAGAAGTAGTATTCATATACGCCAATGGTCAAGATAGGCTAAATTTTGATTCAGATGGATACGAATGGGACATTAAGGAAAATTGCCTTCCGCTTCTTTCTATCGGACAGATGATTGAAATACTTCAAGGTAAGTCCGAACAGATAACTACATGCTATAATGAAAAAGGTGTTGAGTTAATGGTTTGGACGGAGTTCCCTAAGCAAATTCAACATATTTCAGGCAGGTTGAAGTTGAGTAGATATAAGGCTGATAGTTATTGCGACGCTCTCTGGCAAGCAGTAAAGGTGGTGCTGTAATGCAGGACAACACGACATGCACCTCACTAACTCCGTACTGCTTAGATATGGCTATGAAAGACATGGCAAAACGGTCTAAGGCGCAATGGGAACACCAAGCAAGAATAGCGAGAGATCAACAGAAGTATATTAAATTATTTGATTGGCTTAAAAATAACTGTAGCGATGAATTGGTTTTGATGATAGGTGAATTGGCTATTGATTGTGTTGGATACGGTATGCCTATTTCGCTTCCTTGGAGCGAGGAATTAAAACCGTGGATTGATAAATACGAAGCACACCTAAAAGAAAAGGAGCGTGTCTAAATGCAGGAAATAAGATGTCAAAACCCAAAATGCAACAAACTTCTCCTTGAAGCAAATGGAGAGGTCAAGAAGCGTTGCCCTAAGTGCGGTACGTGGACTCACGTTGTAGTCACTTCGACGGGGATAATTAAATTAATTGATTAGCACACCAATAAAAGGAGCGTGTCATTATGATTGGTTCTGCAGGAATACCTATGAATAGCGCAATAAATATTGCAAATACAGATACTAGCACATTAACAGCAGAAACTTTAATAATAATATCGTTAGTATCTATATTGTTTTTAGTTGTTTTTCTGTATTACATATTTAAAAAATAAATAACCAACAGCGACCCAAGCGGCCCACTTCTACCATAACGGTAGCGGTGGGCTTTTTTTATTTATATGAAAGGTGGTGATAAAATGGCTGGTCAAGAAACTTCTGGAACTTCTCAAATGGGCATCAAAGGTGTTCAGCAATACGGTGGCGCCAAAGACTTACCGAAAGAAACATGTGTCATTAAGTACGGCAACGACTTACGTGCAGGCAAAGGCAAGTAAACTATACCCCGGAATAACCGGGGTATTCACGACCATAACCGTAAATGTTACGGATAACAATATAAGGTTCGCTACCTAAACAGCGGGTAATTTCGGAGGCGTCCGCATACGCAGGGAGGTAAGTAAATGTTTGGACACTCAGCTTTAATGAACCGCAATGCAGTAGACAGAATGATGCAGAAAATGACTAAGGGCGCATTCATAGAAACCGGAGATTCTACGAGCGGAGATGGTGGAGTCGCGACCACTGAGGATACTTCCGGAGACACTGGAGAAGCAGACGGAGGCGAAACCGATACCGACGATAATGCCGGTGATGTTGATGTCGCCGATCAACAGAAAAAGCAAAGTCCAGAGGATGATGCCAGATATGCCAATGAACGCAGAAAAGCGGAGTTAGATGCCGCAAAGAAAGAACTTGCCGACTACCGAGCACTGATGAAGGAATACGAGCAAGACGGCTTTACTGACCCTAAAGTGCTTGCCGAGGCGGTAAGGAGAGAAAGACAACAAAGAGCCATTCAGCAGCAGCAGGCGCAACAGGCGCAGGCAGAGCAGGCATTTAGGCAGCAGATTGAGGAAGCTAAGCAAGCAGGATGGGACGTAGAACCATTCCTCAAGATGATGCAGCACGATCCGGAGAAAGTACACTTACGCCAGTCTCTAGCAGCATTGCAGAACCATATTGCAGCGCAGGAAAACAGGACGGCGCAGGAAAAGCAGAATCAAGCATTAATGCAAAAATTACAAAGTGACCATGCCTTTTTGCAGAAAAAATATGGTGACTTAGTTCCCTCGCTAGACAAAATAGGCGAAGTAGACCCTGAGACTGTTCGCATTATGCGGGAGGAAAACTTACCTCTGAAAGCCGCTTGGATACAGGCTAACGTAGACAAAATTACTGCTCAGACCAAAAAATCTACTAAGCAGAAAACGCTCAATAGTATTGACGGTAAACGCCATCTAAAGACAGAAGGTGACGGAGCGAGCGGTAATCTTGGTGATGTAAATATCCCCGATTCTACGTTGCAATATTACATGGATAACGGATACACCAAGAAACAGGCTATGGAGCATTACAAGAGATTATACAGTTAAAAAGGAGTGATACGATATGGCATTTGATATCGAAAGCACATATGATGGCCGGGCTATTATTATCGAAAATGGAATTGCAAGCGGAACATTAACGAGTGGCCAGCTGATTGCACTGACTAAGGGTGCAGGCAAACCGACTATGACCAGCGTAACAGTAACAGCCGCCCCTGATGCCGTAGTAGTGCAGGGTGGATTAACGACTACTGCCTGCACCTACGCAAGAATTCTGCCGGGCGATATTTTGAAATGTCCCGTTACTGCCGCAGATGGAACCACTGCACTATCTTCGGCAGAAATAACAGCACATACTGCGTTTGTAGGAAACCAGGCACAGCGCATTGCAACCGGAGCATTAGCACTTGATGGTGTTACCGAAGCAGGCGGCAAAATGGAGTTGATTTCCTTCGATTCCGTAAAGAAAGTAGCCAGAGTAAGAGTTAAGGCGTAAACATAGCGGCACCCTCTAGGGTGTTTTTTTTATTGCCCAAACACTAAATTTAAGGAGTGATATATAGATGATTATCACATCAACTGTCGGAAAAATTGATGCCACTATCGGGAGATTTGAAGGCCCAATCATGGCGTTTATGGAGAAGGAAGAAGGCGACTTCGCTGCCGATTCTCTTAAGAAAGTACTATATAATGTAAAAACCTCTAAGCACTACAGCGAATCTGTATCCGGCATGACTGGTCTTGGCGACTTCGTTGCTACGGATGGCGCAGTGCCGTATGACGATTTCCAGGAGAACTACAGCAAGACGTTCATCCATGATGTGTTTAAAAAAGGTATCGAGATTAAGAGGGAAACTATCGACGATGCCATTATGATTGACATGGAAAATCAGTCCGGAAACCTGATTGACAGCTACAACCGTACTGTTGAAAAGTTTGTTCATGCACCGTTTAATAATGCAGATCAGACTTCGTTTACCCTTGCCGGTAAAAGTTTTACCGCTACTGGTTGGGATGGACTGGCCTTGGCTCATAATGCACACACCAGTAAGACAGGTAAGGGCGGTACTATTGACAATCTGACTAATTACGAGTTCAATGCCGACAACCTCAAACTCGTTGAAGAAATGATGAAGGGTTTCACTATCGACAATGGAGAGAAAGGTAATTGGAAAGTAGATACGATTTTAGCACCATTTGAGATGCGTAACGATATCTGGGAAGTTTGTATGTCAACTGGTAAAATTAACACCGGCGACAACAACGTTAACCCGTACAAAAATAAGTTTAAGGTGATTATCTCTGACTGGCTGGATGATGCTGACCGTTGGTTCGCGATTGACTCTAGGGCTATGCGCCGTTCTCTTTTCTGGTTGGACAGAGTGCCCCTGGAAATTAAGTCGGATCGCGATTTCAATACTGAGAATTGGAAAATTAAGGCATATGCTAGATGGGCACTTGGATTCTCAGACTTTAGGTGGGTTGTCTGTAATATACCAGCTTAGTAAAAATATGGTGGTACAATATTTATCTGTACCACCTATATAAAGGAGGAATATAAATTGGGTTACACTCACCACGATAAAATATGCTTAACAGGTGGTCGTATTGCCATTGGCCCAGCTGGTCAAGAAAAGGATCTCGTCGGACTGTTTGAGCCAGGTAATCAGTTCTTTGTTGATTCCGGAACTGGTGCAGACACAAATGACGGTTTAACCTGGGGTTCTGCACTAGCAACCGTTGACGCTGCCATTGGTAAATGTACTGCCAATAACGGCGATATCATTTGGATCGCCCCCGGACACACCGAGACATGGACCACCACCGGCGCAAAACTCGTTGCCGACATTGCCGGGGTAAGAATTATAGGACTCGGACAGGGTGCCGACCGCCCAACTTTTAGTTTCGGTCACACTGGCACCACATGGACTATTAGCGCAGCAAGCGTGACGCTGGCAAACCTGCTCTTGGTTTCAGCAGTAGACTCAATAACTACATTTGGCACCATCTCCGGCGCGGATTGCACTTTGCTTGACATTGAGACAAGGGATACCACAGATGTTGAAGTAATCGACGCATTCATTGTTACTGGTGATCGCTTGATTGTAGAACGACACTTTCATAACGGATACACTGGCGGCAATGCAAATGCCCGCGTATTCAAGATGACTGGCGTCGATAATGCCCTGTTTGAAGGTTGCCGGTTTATGACCAAAGTTACTACTGCGGTTATAAACTTTAGCGGTACCGCCTGTACAAACATTGTTGTCAAGGAATGCGACTTCCTTGTTACCAGCACGACCAACCTATCTAAGACTGTTGTCGATACAATTGGTGGCAGTACATGGGAGGTTACTGATTGCTTCGACTTGGGAGCAGGAGCAAGTTTCTCTGGCGGTTCTGGTTCGGCACTTGCCAGTGACGATGTATCTGCTATTGCCGCAAGTATTGGCACGTTAGCTAATACTGGTGGCACGGCAACCCTAGCAGGCATCCTCGGCGACGTGAGCAATGTAACCATTGCAGCAAGTCTTGCCAAAATCGGTACTCTCGTCAATTCCGGAGGAACAGCCACATTAGGAGGCATCCTTGGCGACCTTGCAAACGTCACAGTTGCAACATGGTTGCAAAAAATAGGTGCACTTACTAACTCTGGTGGTACGGCTACGCTTGGCGCTATTATTGGCGATGTAGCTAACAGCGATATCGCTACAAGAATGAAGAAACTTACCCAGTGCAATAGTGTTGCTCTGGTTGCCGCAGATATGACAGGAACCGTTACGAGGTTTACTGTTGCTGGTGGTCCGGTATTGATCCGGCATATTGGCATGTTGGTTACAACGGCAATCCCTGCTGGAGCTAACACTCTTAAATTTTCTATTACCCCCACTGGTGGGGGTGCAACTGACCTTTCCGGTGCTACCGATACGGCAAGCGCAGGAGCGCAGCAGTTATTTGTTGTTGACGGCGTAAAGGCTACCGGTTTAGTTAAAACTACCGATGTTGGTATTATGGTAGCGGCCAATGAGAATATGCCGATCGTTGTTGGAACTGGCGTTATTCAGACAATATTTAGTGCTGGACCTCCTGCTACTGGTGCGGCAACATTATACATTGAATGGGAACCGATGGTTCCTGGTGCGACAGTTAGTTAATGAAAACGGTGAGGGATAATCCCTCACCTCTCTTTGAGGTGCTTTATGAATTTCAATAAAAACCCAGCAAACTTCAACGACACAGAGAAACTACTTTACCTTATATTGCAGGAGTTAAAACGAATCGGAGCACCACCAGAACCGCTAGAACCAGCACCACCAGTCACAGTTCAGGAAACACCTCCAGCACCTACCACTCAAGACAAAACCCGCATATGCAAAAAATGCGGTAAAAAGTTTCCTAACATGGGGAAATTGTTATCTCACATGAAAAACGATCACCCGAAAGGGGGAAAATAGATGGCTTACCTCACAAAAGAACAGTACAAAACACCAGATTATATTATCCCTCTATTTGACACATTGGCTTATTCTGGCTTTACGAATCAACCGGACGGTGATGCAGTAGAAATACTGTCAGACAGCGCTAGTGATACCGGACTATTAACAATTTTCGGAACAAACAAAACCACAGGTGCCTTAAAATACGAAACGGTAACATTAACCGGAACTGATGCAGTTACCACAGATGAAGACGATTGGGATGATATTTACGGGGTATTCCTTGGCGACATAAACGGTAAGAATATTTCCCCGGCAGTTGGAACGGTTACGCTTCGAGAAGCATCTGGAAATGCTACTATTACCACTATTACCGCGGCAAAAATAAGTACAGGTATGGTCGGATTTAGCATGACTGGAAAGAATATCGTTATTATCCATGTTTCCGGCAATCTGTATTTCAATCATGGTACTGCCGTAACCGTAGCCAATGGTTATCCGTTTTCCTCCGGTGAAAAATTTACGGTTAAGCCAACGGATTTATTCTACCTAATCAGTGATGGCTCAGCGGCGACAAGTAAGATTCTAGTCTATAAAGACAATTAGGGGGGTGTAGTCGCTGACCACATACGGAACAATAAGGGCAGACACCCTAAAACTTTTAGACGAATATAGTTCCAGGGGTATTGTGCAGGCACCCACAAAAGTAGCTGATTATGGATTAAAGATACAATCCCTGGTAAACGATGCCTTGTCTGATTTAGCCAACACATCAGCTAAACTTCCGGAAGTGTTTGAAATAGCGCACTATCCAATTAAGAACACCCTATCAGATGATACGAGCACACCTAAACAATTCATCCCCGGCAATGGGGATTTTTCTATTTCTCTGACAAATGCTAAGTCTGCATATTGGGAATGTATTGGCCCCGGCACAGTTATTATCGAGGAAACCTCAGACGGTACCAACTATACCGAGATAGAGGAAGTAACTATCCCATCAACGGTAACTGGTTTCACAGCATATCGGAGATTGATTACTCCTGCATTAACTACTAACACGGTAAGGCTAAGATTTACCGGGGATTATATGTACCTATTCAGAAACTATGTGCTATACCCCATTTCATTTCCTAGTGAAGCGGCGGTACAGCAACATAGCGATTGGGTGCTTTATGATATGCCAGCTAATTTCCATAAGTTAAATTTCGTCGAAGCAAGAAAACCAACCCGGCAGTACAGCAACTACACTACATATAAACTAAGACCAGATAAGAAAATTGCTATCAACAGTTACGACGCTCCATTAAATCTGTTAGCCCATTACTGGAGGAAACCGACACTATTGACGTACTCAGGCGTTACCGCCACGGACGATTTACTTACTGTAGATGTTTTTGACGATACGGCAGGCAGAATAATCCCGTATTTTTGTGCAGGACAGATATTGATTTCCGAAGGAGATACAGGGAGAGGAACGTTATTGCTGAATATTTATGAGTCACGTAAAAATACTATCGTAAATGATATCGGAGTAAATTCAGAAATAACTAATGTGTACGATTGGTAGGGGGTGTATGTGATTGGCTCAATTAATTCAATATAATGCACCTGCTTCAGCAACACCACCTGAACCATTTAGTTTCCCTAACGGTTTTATGGGTGGAATGAATATTTTCGTTATGGGAGATCAAATTCAACCGCATCAATCCCCTGACATGCTCAATATAAATTATGACCAAGGAGCCATTTGTAAAAGATTGGGATTTGACCGCATAAACGAAACCTCATGGGGTACAGGTGCTGTGCAGGGAATGACCTTATATACCCCACCTGCCGGGACGGAAACGCTAATCGTTGCATGGGGCGGTAAGCTATGGAGTATCGCAGATGATGGCACAGCAACAAGTCTAATGAATTCCCCGGCAACGATAACCAATGCCGTGACTAATTTCTTTGAAATGGGTGACGTGTTGTATGCCTACAACGGCACAGAATACGTCTACTGCGATGGGAGAGGCACCAGCACTACAGAAATCGCAATGGTGGTCCACGGGCTAGTGACGGGCGATCTTATCGTAAATACTACCCGCAGTAATGCGGTAAGAATAGTTACGAAAATAAACGATAATCTCATTTCCGTATCCTCCGTTACTGCTCAAACTGTTGGCGACACGATAAAAAAATATACCAAGCAAACCGACGATGCGGCAGAAGCAGGCACGACAACTACAAATATTAAAATGACTGGACACGGCCTAACTACAGGTGATTATATTCGCAACACCACTCACGGAAACACCTTACATGCCGTAACCGTAGTTGATGTTGACAATGTTACAGTAGCGGAAACCACAGGACAAACTACTTCCGATGTAATTGAGAAATACTTTTTCTCAGCAAACGATACCGCTGAAATAGCAACAGTCCATACGGTAGTCGGTAAAATACCGGAGATAGTCACAGACAAAAACCCTGACGGCACTGGAGGCACATCAAATGAGGAATACAACCTATTCTCTTGCTCATGGAAGGAAACCTTTTCCGGCACGATAACCGATACGGTATATGTTTTAAGTAACACGGGATTATCCGCAACACTATTAAAGGCATGGGTAGACGGTGTGCTTAAAACCGAGACTACTGATTTCACGGTAGACAGAACTACAGGAGAAGTAACCTTCGCAGTAGCACCCGGAGATGGCACAAATAACGTAACAATCCAAGCGGAGATAACCGGGTTATTCGACCTAACCTATATAACTAAATCAACAGCACACACGATTTATGGCGGGAAAAGCGACACCCGTCTTTTTTTATGCGGTGCTGACAAGAATACTCGTTACCACAGCGGATTATTCGACCCGACTTATTTCCCACAGTCTGAGTTTGAGTTAGTCGGTAGCGACAACGAGCAGTTAGTGGGATTCGGTAAGATGATCGATTATATGATTAGTTTCAAAGAAACAACGATATGGTACTCATATATCGACGATACTGCTAGTCCCGTTACGTTCCCGACATTTCCGCTAAATGACGAGTATGGATGTATTGCCCCCCGATCTATTCAATCAGTGCAGGGTGGGTTATTGGCACTATCTAAAGAGGGCGTAATATTCGTTACTCCTTCGTTAGTCAGGGGCCAATTGAATACCTACGTCGTGTCTAAGAATATCAACGGCAGGAACCTTGTCGCTGATGGTTTGTTAGACAATACCTTAGCCGATTTACGGGCGGCACACAGTTATATTTACAACGACAAATATCTCCTGCACGTCAAGGATAAGGTTTGGGTATTAGACCTTAAATATACTGACTTAATTAATAAAATTTACTGCTGGTACCCCTATGATGGAGTTCCTGGATTGGCTAAATGTTTCCTTGAAAAAGACAATGTTTTGCATATCGGGAGCAACGCTAACGGGTTGGTGTTTAAGGAAATTTCAGAGGAAGAAAGCAACTATCAGATATACCTCGATGATGGTGCAGAAATTGATGCTTGGTGGACTTCTCCGTTGTTATTTTTAGGTGGCAGGGATTGGGTTAATAAGTATGAACGTATTAACCTTACTTTTAAAGGCGGGTACTGTACACATCATACCCTTACATTTATTGCCGACCAGGGCGAGGAAGATGTTGAAATTATTCAAGATGCAGGTGTTTTACACTATGCGTTTATGAATTATGCTTGCATGATATACGGCACAGACAGACCAATATTCCCAGAAGCGCAGTCCGAGAAAATAGGTTATAAGGGGAGTTATTTTCAATTCCGAATAAGAAACAATGATTTCAATAGAGGTATGATTATGTTGGCTTGCAGTATTAGATTCTCACAACGAAAAGTGGTGAAATAATTGGCAGTATCATTAATGGATGATTTTACCTTTAAACATATAGAACAGGATGATAATATAAGCGGTGTTTACGATGCAACCGAAGTGAAAACTTATTGGGATAGTCGCGGAGTTGAATTAAGGACATTTATTAACGCGTTAGTTGGTATACTGAATTCTGTTACAGACAGTTCTAGCGGTGCCGATAATGTTGCTATGACCCCCATACCTGGAATAACGGCAGAGGCTAACACGGTACAAGCAATAGCAGAAGCTTTAAAAGTATATGCTGATTCTCTCTCAATGGGTGCTGTTGCCGATAACGCCGTATCAACCATAAAAATCCAGGATAACGCTGTAACTGCGGCTAAATGTGCGGCAGATGTGGCGACTCAGGCAGAGTTGGATGCAGAGGTAAGTACTAGGGGTGGCGCAGATACTACGCTACAGAGCAATATAGACAACCTTGCCGGGGCAGGTAGAACTACCGAAACAGTAAAGGGTAATGCGGATACGCTTAGTGCGCTTTTGGCCGATTATGCTCACTACTACAAAAAAGATGCAGGGAGTACGGATGCTTATGTTGTTGCCCTAAGTCCTGCCATAACGTCCTACACCGAAGGCATGACGCTTGATATATTCTGCAAAACTGCCAATACAGGCGCGGCAACATTGGATGCTGGTGGCGGTGCAAAGGATTTGAAAAAATATTACAACGATGCCCTAGAAACAGGGGATATTGAAGCAGGAGCAATCATCACCGTAAAATGGGATTCTGCTAATGACTGGTGGCAGGTAACGAGTGGCATCAAAGTTACAGTTGTTGATGGTACTGAATTAGTAAAAGGTATCGTTGAACTTGCTACAGTAGCAGAAGCAGCAGCGGGGACTAGCACAACATTAGCGGTGACACCAGCGGGGATAGCAGCAAGGTCGTTATTTAATTCTGGAAGTTATACAGGTAATAATGCTAATAGTCGCGCCATAACAGTAGGATTTCAGCCCAAGTTAGTATGGGTTTGGAGCAATGCCGGTACAAGGAGTTCTGGTAGAATAAGCAGTGTTGGTCAAGTAGCTGTATGGAATGGTTCAGATGCTATATCTGATTCCGGCAGCGCTGCTTTGAGTTCAGTAGGATTTATAACTGGTAGTACAGGTTCAGACAACAATAGCTTGAATTACAATGGCGTTGTTTATTATTGGGAAACTTGGGGTTAGGAGGAGTGGTATGTATACAATAATAGAAAAAAATACAGGTCAAGAAATACGTTCACATAATATGTTTCGCGTATCTGCTCCATTTCCAGGCGTAGAACTTGGGGAAAATGAACGTGTTGCATTTATTCCAAGTGAGTTAATTGAGCAGTTAAATAATGCTTACGAGTGCAACATTACGGTTGACCAAGAAGGTGTGGCAACGAATATTACAATAGAAAAAACAATGGAACAGTATTGGCAGGATAATCCTCCCGCAGAACCGGAACCAACCGAACTTGAAATACTGCAAGAAGAAAACGAGTTGCTAAAAACTAGGGTTATTAGAGCAGAACAGATAGCCGCTGAAACAAGTTCAGCACAGCAGGAACTACTAGAATTGTTAATCAATATGGAGGTATTATAAAATGGCTATTAACTCAATTTTGGTAAAATCTTATGCAACAAATGTTTATCTTACAGGTAGAAATTCACTTTCTAATATCGCGCTAACTAGACCTGAGTATGTTGCCCCGGTTATGCAGTATGCGGCAGACACTTATTATATTGACGATATCAATTATGCTCTCACGCAAGGGTGGATTACACCAACTGAACACGCTGACACATTGGCATTAAAGGGGCCGGAAGATCCTCAATACCGACCTGCATTATTGGTAGTTCAAGAAGAAGTTGTGTCGCAGTAGACCTAAAACACGCACCACAACAAACGCCGGAGGGCGTTATTTTTATGCCCTCCACCCTCGAAAGGAGGTATACATAAATGGCCATCCCAAAATACGATAGAAATCTATTCTTCAGCGCACCCATAGGAACAATCATGGAAGACGAATACGGCGTACCAATGGTAAAAACTCCGGACGGTGGCTGGAACACAGGCGACACAGCGCACGTATACATTTACGCTGCAGCGCAAAAAGACCCTGCCCTAGCAAGTGATTTAGGCAGTGCATACTTAGATCGTGCGAAAGTAAACGCCTTAAATCCCGCAGCTAAGGACACATATAACAAGGCGTTAGGTTTAACTTATAACACCGGTGGCGGCACAGTAAATAATACAGCAACCAGCACGGTAGCAGCACCCAGCACTACTGCCACCACAAAAATAGGAACAGGACCCACAACATCAACTGGAACTGGAACCATAGCGCAGAATCCAGTACCCACAGCAAACCCAATATCGTCAGACGCGACTAAAAACACGATAACAGGCACTACAGGGGCAACCGGAACTACCGGAACCACACCAACAGCACCAACAGCATATAAACCAACCGACTATTCGGGAGTAAAAGCACCTACGGCAAGTACTTATACGGGTACCGACTATTCGGGAGTCAAGGCACCCACAGCAAGCACCTACACGGGTACAGACTACTCAAGCGTAGCTAAGCCAACGACCGAAAACTATAAACCATACGACTATTCGCAGGTTACAGATCAGGCTAACAAGGCACCTCTTAGCTATACCAGCACAGATTACAGTAACGTAGCAACCCCTGAGAATAAATCATACAACGCTTACGATTATTCCGGCGTTATTGATAAGGCTAAGCAAGCACCACTCGACTACACTAAAACCGACTATTCGGGAATAAAAACTCCTACTGCTAATGCGTATGAAGCATACGACTACTCCAACGCACTAGGAAAGGCTAATCAAGATACTCTGTCATACGATAAGCAGGACTACAGCAAGTCATTGGGATTAGCCGACAGAAACACTCAGCTAACAGCACCCAGTACTACACTTAACTATGCTGACGTTTTAGGACAAATTAACACAGCCAAGAACACTTATTCCGATGCCACATACCAAGATCCGAACATGGTAGGGCAGATAACAAATGACATCGTTAAAGCACTAGACCCGGTTACGCGCCAGCAAAATGCTCAGATAAACTCACAGTACAATGCGTCTAATAGGGCTATGCAGGACGCTCTAGCGGCTAAGGGACTGCTTCGTTCCGGTCAGTTCGGTAATCAAATGACCACCTTAGAGCAGGGCAGAAACTCAGAACTAGCTAATGCGAAAGCAAGCACGATTAGTAGCGCATTATCTCAGGCATTGCCGTTTGCTCAGCTATCGTTGGCCGAGAGAGCGCAACTACAGGGACAGCAATCAAATGCCGCACAACAATACGCAAACTTAATATCACAACAAACTGCACACCAATTATCGGTAGAAGATTATAATGCAACGCAGAGACAAAACCAGTTCCAAAATGTTTTCAATACACAGCAGGCCCAGAGTGGAGATAATCAGTTTCTAGCTAACTACGCATCAACCGAAGCGCAGCGGCAGTTTGAGAATATCTTAAACGCCAGCAAAGCAGATGCATCAGAGAATCAATACGGTCAACAGTTCGACTATAATGCTGGGCAAGATAGTTTTGCCAATCAACTAGCATTAAACGCAGCCAAAGGGCAAGAAAATCAGTTCGGGGCCAACTATGCAGCGACCCAGAATCAGAACTCGTATGCAAACTTACTGTCTGCCAGCAACGCGGCGGCAGGGGAGAATCAATACGGTCAACAATTCAACGCTGAGCAAGCACAGAACTTATTCGCCAACCAACTGGAATTAAAGCAATCTCAGGGACAAGAGAACCAGTTCGGGGCCAACTATGCAGCGACCCAGAATCAGAACGCTTTTAATAACATTGCTAAAGCTGGTGAATTGGCGGCAGGGGAAAATCAGTACGGTCAACAATTTAACTACAATGCTGGGCAGGATAACTTTGCCAACGCCCTAGAATTGGCAAGAAATCAGACATCAGACAATCAGTTCGGGGCGAATTTCAACGCTACGCAAGCGCAAAATATATTCGGTAATCAAATGGATATAGCCAACGCACAGACAGCAGACAATCAGTTCGGGGCGAATTATAACGCTACTCAGAATCAAAACACGTTTGCCAATGCTCTAAATCTAGCCAACGCGCAGACAGCAGACAATCAGTTCGGGGCGAATTTAAATCAATCGCAATACGCAACAGCACTAGACGAATTATTCCGTCGTGATGATTTAGCTCAACAGGGTAGTCAGTTTGATGCCACCAATAGGACTGCAACAGCAACCGCTATATTGAATTATATTACTGGACTGGCAGGCGCAACAGGTCAAGCAAACGTACCAAATATTAACATGGCTGAACTACTTCAGCAATTAACAGGTGCGTCATGGCTAAATGGTAGTAGCGCAACAACGAATCCGTCTTCTGTGATAGGTGGGACAACTGATACTACGACCCCAGGCACTACAACGCCAGATGCTGAAACTGCTCCCAACGAAGATACAAATGCTTTTGTATCGGACCCGGCAGATGCAGGAATGAACGATTTGCAACTCTGGCATAAATACGGAGACAGAGTCGGAGAAATTCAAACTTCTATGGCTAATACGCAGAAAAGAGTACACGTAGAAGGTCCTAGTAATAAAGTTTATGTATGGGTAAAACCAGATAAAACCCCAGCAGGTTATAACGACCAAGGCGCACCCATCGACAAAAACGGAAAAATCCTATCCGAAAAGGCTTTTGAAGGTTCGTTAGCAGAGTTTATCTTTAAATACGGTGGTGGTAAATAATGGCTATATATGACGGTAATATATCATATTTCGGAAGTCCTGCCGCTTATGCTCAGGCTATTATAAGCAAGGGGAATAACCTGTCTGACCCCGTTGCGGCGGCAGCGTTCAAGAAAGACTACCCTCAGTATTTTCTAGGAGTCACAGCACCAGGCGCAACAGTCTCTGGACCTCCTGCACCATCTAGCATAATGCCATCAGCGGCAAATAAGCCGACACCGGTATTACCGACACAGCAACAAGCAACCGCCCCTAAACAAACATCGGTATTACCGGAGATACAGGCACCAATCATACCGTCTGCGCCTAAGTATGATCCATATCAGAGACAGGACATGCAGTTTACCCCAGGTTTTAGGTTGGGTAAAACGGGACAGGAAACTATCGTACCAACACTGTCCGCAAAAAACCAGTGGAACGAACAGGAAAATCAGAAGGCCGTTGATGCTTATAATCAATATATGACAATATACGAACCATGGAAAGTTAACACGCAAAACGCTTGGTCGAAGTACGAATCTGATTTAGCGCAGAGAAATAACGAACTAAATAGGCAATCTAATATGGATTTAGCTAAACTGCCATATTCTAGTATGACAGCATATCAGCAAGCAGATTCAGACAGGGCGGGCATGGAAAATCAATACAAGTACACCGGACTTATCCCGTCTGACCCGTCAAATGCTGCGAGTATAGCGTCATTTAAAATCAACCAAGCCAAGCAGATGTATGATTCTGCGAAGGTAAGGGGAGACGCTGCGGGCATGTCTCAGGCACACGCAATGGCTGAACAAGCCAGAAAAGAAGCAGGTTGGTACAGTGGTGGTGCTGATGGTAGTCTAACTGATTCGCTAATGACAGCGGCGGGAACTCCCTCGTATAGCATGAATAAAGATGCTGCCGACTTGGACTATAATCAAAATAGGGACAAGGAGCAATTTAGGCTAACTGAGCGTGGTCAGGATCTGGGGTATGCCGGTGATGTTATGAGTAACGAAACATCGAGAGAAAATAGTATCAGGAGTACTAACGCCGCATCGGAAAGAACGTCGAGTAAGCCAGATACCCCTGCACAGGTACTGAATAACATCTATGCTGCTAAAGAATATTACCGCAGCGGTGATGACTATTACGCCGATGTGGTAAGGAATAAAGCGGCGATAATATCGGCAGTAGGAAAAGATGAATATGAGAATATATTAACAGATGCAGAAGAATCTACGGGACTAAACTGGGAGGGTAAGAATAGCTGGAAACCAGGAAAATCTATCGTTAGTCCAATAGGTAAGTTACTTAGTGAAGACGAAAATTTTAATTCGCCCACTTCGCAGAAAACAGGCATAGACAGCAATATTGTCAGTGTCGTAAATAGTGTTGCCAATAAGTATGGCGTTGACCCTGCATTAATATTAGCCATAGGACAGCACGAAACGGGGTGGGGTAAACTTGGTGATGGCAAGAAAGGCATGTATACCGGATATGGTTCGTATGACAGCGGTTCCGATTACAGCAACGCCGGACTTGAAAAACAGGTAGAAGGTACGGCTAAGAAATTAAGGGCGTGGGGTATGACTAGAGGTAATGTTAGTCTTGAAAGACTCAGGTTAGGTAATAGCGGCGCATTACCTACAGGTATTTATGCCACTGACAAGAATTGGCCCAACGCAATATGGAATTATTATCAAAAGTACAGGGGGTAGTTAGGATGTCCGTAAAAAGTTTTCAAGCATGGATGCGGGAACAAGATAAACTACCTCGATATAAACGTCCCGATTTGGAGGAAGAAGAAAAGCAACAGGAAGAAGAACTCAGACGGCAAGAGGCGTTAAAGAGCGAAGGTTGGTATGCCGGGTTAGATCGCAAAGTAGGCGGTCTACTCCCCGGTGGTGTCCCTGGTGGCCCCAGCATGTCCGATGTTGGTAACTGGGTAGACCGAGCAGGGCAGACCGGAGCAGAGATTATGACCACCGTCGATAATCCAAACAAAGCCACCACTGGAAGTAAATTCGGCGATGTGTCGGCCGACTTATGGGGTGGGTTAATGGGATTCGCCGTTAACCCTGTAGGTGGCGTTAGAAGCGCAGGGGCGCAGTTGTTTGGTGCAGGAGAAAAGGCTGTCGAGAAAGGCTTAAGCCTTATCCCTGCCGCAGAGAGATTGCCGGGCATTGCTAGAACTGGGCTGAAACTGGGCGGCGCGACAATACCGTATGAAGCGACAATGGCGGCGGTAAATGATAGAGAATTCAGTCCCGGTGAGGCAGGAATGGCAGGGGCGGCCAACGCTGGACTAGGGATGTTGTTGCATGGTGCAGGGAGTGCCTTAAATAGGAATCGGGGGATTAAGACGGAACCTGCCCCTATGGAGGACGCAGTACTGCCAGAAACAACGCCTATTCCAGTTAGGCAGAAGGAAATAGCCAAACCTATACCGGAGGACACGGACATTCTAGCGCAGGTAAACACTCAGGCTATTAGCGATACTGAATTACCTTCACTAATACCCAAGAGACTAACCCCAGAAGTTGCCGCACCTACTGTTAAATTAAACAGGAAAGGCAAAGGAAACGTCAATATAGAATTCCCCGATCAAGACCATGCTATGCTATACGACTTCGCCATAAAAATGAATAAGTTAGATAAAAACTACAACGAACAAGTAAATGCCGAAGCAGAGCAGATGTATGGAGTTTTGAAAGATAAATTCCCCGATGTTATTAAGAGCGCAGAGTCATACAGAAAAAGCGTTATTGATACAACCAAAAACATTAAGTCAGGGCAAGTTGTAACTGCTCCTACGTTTGTTGATGTTAAGGCTAAAGCAGATATCCCGGTCAATAAACGCACCTTCAAAAACGTAGGCGACAGAAAAATAAATGCTATGCAGTTTAATCACCCCGAGTTGAAACCACACATTCAAGAGGGTGCTAAAAGCTTATTACATGACCTAAACGCGAGTCTCAAGGGTGAACGTGGTGGAACCACTGTGGATGGTGGTTATGGTGTAGGACCACAAAACGTATCATGGGGCAATAAGCGCATGACAAGTAATACCATTGCCGAGATATTGGATAGGTTTAAGGTAACGTATGCTGATATTGAAAATGCCTTAACCCGCATTATCAATGACCAGGGGCAGGAAAATACGGCACTAGCTAAGCGTATTGAGTTGTTGATTGACGAGAATCTAACTAATGGACATACATTAGTTGATGGAATAGAAATTAAGCCAAGTCAGGGGTATGTTAGTGCTAAGAACAAGGTTTATGGGACTAACGCACAGATTAAAGAAAATAAACCTATGTCTGACGAGGATTGGAATTGGTTGGAGCAGAACGCATCTGGTGAGTTGGGTAATAAGGGGGCAGTGCAGGGAAATAGTATACCTAAACAGGAGTTGCCTATTACGCAAATATCTGAACAAAAACAACCCACGCAACAGGTTTCTACTCCTAACAAAATAACCCCAGACATGAAACGTAAAGTATTTCGTGGTAAGGATGGGCAGGTTAATGTAGTTTTTCCCGATGCCATACATGCTGACCTTTTCGACTTCTGGGGAAAACTAGACAAGTCAATCAAGGGCGGTAAAAAAATTAATCTGGAACAGGAAACCAGCATACTAAGACACTGGCTGAATATCGGGAAGAACGAAAATATGCTACCAATAGCAAAAGCATATCGTGACCGAGTTATTAGTGAATCAAAGAATATTGGTGCAGGGGAAACATTAGTAGCACCAAAGTTCAACGACACAGTTGCACCAGAAAAGTCAGGTACATATAACCCCGGCACAATTGGATCAGCTAAACTTACCCTGCCGGAGAAACAATCAGTTATCCCCGGCACCAACGAAAAAGTCAGGTCATTTCAGCGAACCGCCATTGATTCACCCGTAACTGATGCTGATACAAAAGTAGGCCTACTGGTAGATATTTACGCCGGTGGTCCGGGTGCATATAAACCGATAACAAACCTCGAAACAGAAGCAGCGGCAAGGCAATTCATTTCCGATAACGGACTAGATGCTGCCATTAACCGTGTCATGGACAAAACGGAAACATCGGCAGAGCAGACAGCACTTGCTGGACAGGTAACGTATGCCCTGCAAAAACAAGGAAAACATGAGCAGGCATTAAATATGCTGGAAAGCTTAGCAGATCAATTGACTGCTGCTGGACAAAAGATACAAGCAGTAAAGATATTCCAGAACTTATCGCCAGAAGGTGTTTTAATTAAGGCCCAGAAAGAAACTAAAAAGGCCTTCAACGAGTTACCGCAACCGGTTAAGCAGAGACATGATAATTTGTCGAATAAGTTACAGCAGGAATTCGATAACATAAACAAGCAGGCGGTTGATCAAGTTATTAATGAGAATCCGCAGTTAGCAGGTACGCCGGAAATACCGGCAATACCAGGCACAACCGGATCTAAATTGCCGGAGGCGCAACCGGGCGACATGCCGCCTCTCGATACTAAACCCATTACTCCTAAAGGAAAGAAAATTAATCCTCCGAAAGCAGCAGATAAAAAACAACCAGACCCGGCAACTTTATTGGCCCAACGCATTAAGCAATACGTGAGCGATAAGCCAAAAACAGACCCGGTAAACGAAATAGTCAGAACGCTATTCGGAAAAGCCAGGGAAGTTATTCCTAAAGAAAAAGGGAAAATACCTGCTAAGAGAGATGAATTAAAAGAAGTTGTCAACGCTCTTAATAGTAGCGAAAAATACCGTCAGGTATGGAATAAGGCAAAAGTTGAACTTGTCAAAAAATATAAGGACACCCCACAGGTAATAAAAGATGTTGAAGCATATATTCAGCACTACCTTAATGTTCCATACTCAGAAAGATCGATTGAGCGCATATTGCAAAAGGCAATTAAGGATAAGGAATTTGACGTTGAAAAAAGTGCTTTTGGCCCCCTATCTCCCACGTTTACTAGAACTGATGCGATTAACAAAAATCTGATTCAGCGCATAATGTCCGAAAGCGGATTAACTGGAAGAAATGCCGAAACACTGGCAATGGAACTGGGAACAAAATTAGAAGAAACGCTGAAAAACAAAAGGGATGCCAAGACATCTCAACTAGCAAAACAGATTATAGGCATGACAATAAATAAACCTCAACAGAGATATAACGATCCGGTAAAAGAGATGTTCAGTACGTTACTGCAAAAAGCAAGGGAGTCCGTACCTAAACAACCTACTATTAAAAGAGGAATAAAACAAGGCAAGGACGATATGATTCCTCTTTTTAATGCTCTAAATAACAGGTCAACATTTAACGCAGTATGGGCAGCAACCAAAAAAGATATTGCCGCCAAATTAGAAAAGGAAGGCATATCGGTCGAAGGTGCTAATTTAGATCAGTTATTTGCTGAATTACTTTATCATCCATATAGCCAGGGCCAACTCAATAAAGCAGTTGGTCAAGGTGTGAAAAATTATGGAATAGATTTAGGTCAATTGGTACGCCAGCACTTTTCATTAGCGGAAACTACAGGTCAATCATTAGCTGAAAAATTAACCGTCCGTGGTATGCTCAATAAAGACGAAGCAGCAGTATTGGCGCAGGATATTCAGAAACGCTTTAACGAACTAACTGCATCCCAAAAACAGCAAATTCTTGACCAAATGTTTAAGCAAAAGGGCAAGGCTAAGCAAAAACCCATTGACCAAAAACTAATTGAGATGTCTAACCTTGGGGCGTTCTCCAAAGAGCAGTACCGCCGAGCAGTTGCAGAGAAACTTAACCTGCCGGTATTAACCGAGGATGTTGCGAAAACATTAACCGAGTTGGCCGAAAAAGCACAGATGGCCGAAGGCCGGGAAGCGGAAATACTTAGGGCGCAGATGGTCAAGATTATAGCTGAGCAAACACCTACCCCGTTTTGGAGGAAGGTTAGTTCTGTGCAATCCATGGCGATGCTACTTAATCCTAAAACTGCCATTAGAAATATTGGTGGCAACGCTGGATTTAACGTACTGGAAAATGTTAGTGATGTTGTAGGTGCGGGTATTGATAAGGGAATTGGTCTTGTAACCGGAAAAAGGTCTAAGGTATTACCAAGCGTTACCGCACAAGCCAGGGGGTTTATGCAGGGCGGAAAAGAAGGAATACAGGATGCCATGTTAGGCATAGACACATTGGGTTTTAGTGGAAAATTCGACTTACCTAGAAGCAGGGTTTTTAAAGGCGGCATTATGGGGAAACTGGAAACTGCTTTAAACGTAGAGTTAAAAGCAACAGACCGGGCGTTCTATAAAGCAGCATACGAAGGTTCATTAAAAAATCAAATGGTAGCAGCAAAGGCAACTAAGCCAACAGAAAAGATGTTGGAAACAGCACACCTTGACGGGCTATACCGTACGTTCCAGGATGAAAACGCTTTAAGTAAGGGTTTTGTCATTGCTAAAAGGATACTGAACGCAGATAAAGAATGGGGTCTCGGTGACGCGGTTATTCGTTTCCCAAAAACTCCCGCCAATTTACTTATGCGCGGTATTGACTATTCACCGGCAGGATTCGTGAAAACTATCATTGAAGCGGCAAGACCGTTAGCAGGCAGAGAGTTTAATCAGAAAGCATTTGTCGAGTCGTTCTCCCGTGCAGTAGTTGGTTCTACTGCACTATTCGGTACCGGTGTTCTCCTACATAAACTAGGCATTATTACAGGCAGACCAAACGCAGATCAAGACTTAGCCGCACTTGAGAGGCAAAATGGATTCGGCGAATATCGCATAAACGCATCAGCGTTTAAACGCCTGTCTTTTGGTAATGGAAATACTAAACCACAAAAAGGAGATAGTATAATATCCTATGATTGGTACCAACCATCATCAATAGGTATTGCCATTGGAGCCGATATTGACGCGAACAAAGGAAAGGCGACAGGCATAGTCGGAACTATATTAAGCGCACTAGGAACATCCCTAAATGCCTTTGCTGAACAGCCATCGACGCAGGGTTTACGAACGATGATGAGCGGTCAAAAAGGCGATTTCTCGGCAGGGTTAATGAAGGTATTACAGGGCATCCCGGCATCATTCGTGCCGACACTACTAAACCAAATTAAGCAGTTAGCCGATAACCAGCAACGCGAAACATATAGTCCGAACTGGCAAGAACAGGCCATAAATAAGGTTAAAGGTAGAATTCCAGGTATGTCTAATTCGTTACCGCAGAAATACGGTACATTGGGACAGAAACTAGAAACATATCAAGGCGGTAGCAATTCTCTCGGAAATGTATTTTTAAATCCTGCATTTATGAATGAGTATAACCCTTCTCCGTCAGTACAAAAGGTTAAGGACGTATACGATAAAACAGGAGAGATTAAGCAGGTTCCGCGCGTTGCCGATAAGTCAATTAAAGTAGGCGACAAGGTATTCCAGCTAACCGGGGAAGAATTCTCTGAATACCAGAGATTACTTGGAGAAAAAACCGATAAAGGATTTTCTAAGGTTAATGTGGGTAAAACTGATAAGTCGGCAGAAAATGCGGTTGGTAAGATGCAGGGGATAATGAACAAGGCTAATCAGGATGCTAAGTTAGAGATATTGAAGTCTATGGGATTGAAAGCTAGTAAAAAAGGAAGTGGGATAGCGCTAAAGTAATCTACGTAAATAAACACCCTTCGCCTAACTGAAGGGTGTTTATTTACTACATATATTAATTGGATTGTGGTTCTGTTTGGGAAAACTCTTTTACATCTTTCCTGTCGTCTTCAATAACCGTTTCGCCTTCGCCGGTAAGTATCTTAACTTTTTTAATTCCTTTTATTGCCGACGCGTTGACTTCATTGAATAAGGGTATTACAATGGCTGACTTACCCAAAAATTCGTCCGGCACCGCGCCAACCGGCCATCCATCACCGGTTGTTTCGGTGTAATAGTATCTTTTCCCGTTAACTAGATAGTATGTGCCTAGCACATTTTCGCTTCCCAATACGCCTAAAGCAGCATGTCCAGGGAGGAAGATTATTGCTGTGCCATAACCCATTTCGCGCAATAATACTGCAGACAGCAGGGCGGTATCCTCACAGTCACCACCATTCTCCAGTATAGTTTCAAGGGGGTACCGAGGGTATTCATCGTATGGGGTAGATACGTTGTCCGGTGTATATGGCATTCCCTGCACGTATGCTATGCCAAATTCGACGGCATAACTGCCAGAGTAGCCATATCCAAGTAGTTTTTTGGTTACAGATGATACGATTTGGTTATCATCTGGATCAAGTGTGTAGGCGTTCACGTATTGACGAGCGAAATAACTGTTGAACATCGGATGAATTTTACTTGTTCTATAGAAATTCAATAGGCCGTCATACATGACCGTGTCGTAGTTTATCGGCCCCCATATGTAATCGTTGCCTGCGTAACTCCATTTATATGTAATTGGGGTTATGTCTATGGCAGTGGTAAATTCCATACTAATGTTATTTTTTAAATTCTCGCTGTCAATTTTCAGATAGTAAACTTTTCCTGATTCATATGGTTGGGCATCTACAGTGCAAGATTTTTTGTCTGCACTAGGAGTAATTTTAGTGGCGCGCTTCGTGCCGTTAGAGTAGGTGATGTAGATGTCAACATTTGAGTAGTCAGTCGGTTGATTGAATGTAATTGTCCAAACTTTGTCGATTGGTACATCGGTTTTTGCTGGCCATTCCGTCCAGTCGGTTGCGTAAGCGGTGCCTGTAAAACATAACAAAACAAACATGAGCATTAAAGTTAAGGTAAATTTTTTCAAAACTATTCCCTCCTAAGCGATTTTCAGTAATGTTTCGCCATGGAAGGAAAATAACCTTTGTCGAATAATAGGAAATAATGTCGGTGATTATTACAAATGGTTATTTTTTGTCCGGTATGCGTTCTAATAAATCTCCGGGTTGGCAGTTAAGAATAGTACATAACCTATCTATTATTTCGAGCGAAACATAATCATTAGTATTTAGTTTTGCCATAGTACCCCCAGATATTTTTACTTGCTTCATTATATCCTGTTTCTTTATATTTCTATCAATTAACATTTTTTGAAATGGCTTATAGCTAATCAATTTAACATACCTCCTATTTACTACCTCTTGAATATATATATTATTATATCAAAAAATATTCGATAAATCAAAGATATTTTTATTGACTTATATTTTCGATATGTTATAATAATATTTAAGAAGTTAGAAATAAAGGAGGACACAACATGGCAGGACAACCAGCGCTGAGAAGTTTTGATGACTGCTTCGCTGAACTAACCTCTGATAGATTCGGCAACGCCATAACCGTTGCAATGCAGACAGACATGCAGTATCAGCAATATCGGGATGACTACAACCATTTTCATAAGCAAGTTGAGCAATTACTTGGGTCTGATAACCTTAAATTGCTAATGCGATTCGACGATGCCAACTGCCTTAGAATTATTTATGAAACTCGTATTGCCTATGAACAAGGGATGCGTGATGGGTTACGCCTTAGTCAGATAGTTGGTTCGTTGAATACTTGACAAAACAGGAAAATACTTAGTCATTAACGAACTTAATAATACAACTGGTTACTTTGTCTCATAGCCAGACTACTGGGGTAGTTGTGAATCAAAAATATGTACGCTACTCTGGGGTGAAATCTATCGCGTAAAAACGTGTCTGTACTTAGTACAGAAGAACTTCGCAAAACAAAGTTACCAACTGAATATACTGAGTTTTGCGGTCAGTTGCAATGCAATGCAATAATATATGTTCTATGGAATGAGACTCGGGGGTGTTTTATTTTACAATGCAAAAATTTGTTCCATATGGTAATCGGGGGTTAAAATATGTCATCAATATTTAAAACGGCAATATTTATACTACATAACCCATCAGTTGGTAAGATATATGCGTTAGAAGCAGCAGGTCAACAATACATAAAAACAATTCAAGGAATATTAGATTATTTTCGACAGAATAGTTTAGAAATAATAGAAATATTTAATGATCTATTCCCCAATAAATCTTTAAACGCAAAATGGCTAGAAAATCATATATCTAAGAATTATACCGGGACTAAATGTCTATGTAGGAAGTTATTTGACGGTGCTTTAGCTAAAGCAGTTTTAATGATACAGAGTTATCTTGCTCTAAAAGGTATTGACGATAAAACAAACTACCCTAAAATGGTTAGCAGTAAAGAAATGGACTATTTTACTGCCCTAGATAACTTCACTCAATCGGTCATTGAAAGCGACAAGCAATTTACTGAACTGCAAAGCGACATCATTAGATGCAATAAGTCAACTCAATTAATCTGTGGATACAAAAGAAGTCGCGACTTTCCCTTGATTCGTAATATAAGCACAGGTAAATATTATGCTCTATTGTCGCTTGGAACAGGGACTAAGCCGTTGGCCAATGCAGGAAAAGAAGATTTTGTCTGGGCAACAACTGGCGAGGTTTTTACTATGATAAAAACTGATGCAGTTATTTTCCCACTGTCATTTGGAGAATGGCACGAACAGGAATTTTGGAATAAGGGCAATCCTAAAACTGCCGAAGTATTAAAAATAAACGGCAGATATGAATTGCACGTTGCATTTGAAATGCCAGCAGATGAAAAGATTAATACAGAGACATACTTAGGACTTGACCGGGGTCTAATTAACATAGCGACTCCAGTCGTAATAGGTGCAGACGGTAAACTTATTCACGCGGAACTATTTGACGGAAAAAATTTTACTTCTATTGTGCGCGAAGAAGTAAAAGCGCAAAGAGAGGGTCAAAAGAAAGGCAAGCGACTATTCGGTCATAAACGCAAAAACGTAAGCAAAAACATATGTCATGTCATAACCAACAAAATAGTCTATCTAGCCAAAAAATACAGAAGTCAAGTTGTCTTAGAGTTTCTGGGAAACCTACGAGGTCCACACAGTAAAAAATATCAGCAGTACAGCAGGGTTGCACAGTTATTGGAATATAAGTTACCGCTTGCTGGACTACCTAAACCTATTTCTCGTGGTGCTGCATGGACTTCTCAAACATGTCATGTATGTGGTTATATTCACGCAGACAATAGGGGCAAGGGGGAGGAAAGGGATTCTTTCAAATGTCTGCAATGTGGGCATGAGGATAATGCAGATATAAACGCAGGCGTAAATATAGCAAGAAAGGCACTATGGAAGAAGGACAGTAAACTTCCGAAAGATAAGGTTTTTGAAGAATGGCAGAAGTTTTGCGTTAAGATATCTTAGACACCCAAACGGGTGTTTTATTTTACCCATTACAGAATAATTTCTCTAAATATGTTATAATTTAATTAACTACTCAGCGACAAACAAAAACGTGAGGCCCGCCAATCCCAGGAGGATTATTAGCGGTGGGTGATACAAGCACCCTGCCTCACGTAAATAGTATAGCACAAGTTACCGGGAGGTGGAAGTATTGAATGATAGTGACGAAATTGTTCGTCTACAGGAACAGGTCAAGACTCTATTCTCTGGACAAAAAGAACTCAAGGAAACATTCGAGGGGGTATTGAAAAAGTTGGATGAAATGCAAAAAAGTTTCCAAAACAGATTGCCGCCGTGGGCGGTAGCTTTAATTTCCGTCCTCACTGCCGCCTGTGGTTGGCTGGCCGGGAGGTAGCGCATGAGATTAAACAAAAGTCAAATAGGCGTATTGTTGATGTGCGTTATCCTAGCAACTATAATTATTTTAGGTGCAGGACACTATCTCGAAAAACCATCCATAAATGAGTTAACCGACAGCCAACTAAGGTCAGAGTTGGTCAGTATCAAGGGCATAGGTGCGGTTACTGCCGATAGGGTAGTTAAGTATCGTGCAGAGAATAAGCCAGTCTCTATGGCCGAATTAGACAGCATTAAGGGCATCGGAGATAAGCGGTTGGCTCTGATTAAGAAGAAGTTCAAGGAGTAGGAGGTGGTTTAAGTGCTGGTTTCAAATAACAAACTGATTGTTATTGATCCTGGTCATTAGCACGGCGGCTCGGACCCCGGAGCAGTAGGCAACGGTCTGCTAGAAAAAAACCTAAACTGGGTAATAGTTAATCTAATCAAGGACAAACTCAAAAAGTACGATGTGCAGGTAATCGTATCTCAGCCATCTTGCACGGATACTAAGTCAACTGCAGCGAATGAACTAATCGGACCGGTAAAAGAAGCTAATCGCTTATCAGCAGATTTCTTTCTCAGCATACATACTAATGCGGGCGGCGGTTCTGGCTTCGAGTCATTCATCCATACTAAGGCAAGCAGGATAACCGAGTTAATCAGAAATATAATCCATGACAGCATATCCCCGGTATTTACGAAAAACAACATGCCGGACAGGGGCAAGAAACGTGCTAACTTCTATGTACTTCGGAAAACAAATATGCCTGCAATGCTCATAGAAAACGGGTTTGTCGACAACGCGAAAGATGCGGGATATCTAAAAGATTCGGTATTTATTAACAAGTTGGCAAATGAAATAGCATACGGCATTGTGTTAGCGTTTAATTTGAAAGTGAGGGGATAGCATGAAAGAATTTACTAGGATGGACTGGTTTTTCGCTGGGTGCGTTGCTGTGTGTCTATCGACATACTTGTATACATGCGTAACAGGAAATCCCAACGAGCAGATAAAAGACATGATGCAATACTTTGGGTTGGGGTTGGGGTTGGGTGCTGGAAGTAGATTTTATGGCAATCTAAATAGTGCGGCAACGAATAAAGACATTGACAATCAGGTTAAACTACAATAACGCGAATTAATTTTTAATACCCCGGCGAACCGTTCGAGATTATCGAATAGTTGCCGGGTTTTTATTCTTGCACAAAAAAAGAACGCCTCAGCGTCCGTACAAAGGATAGTTTTTCATGGATTACTACTACTAGATTCAACAACATTACTATTTACCCACGGAGGTATTCACTTCCTTTCTTTTCAGATTGAAGGTAAAACCACTAAAATCATATTATTAATATCATTATACCACTCGCATAGTTCTATTACAACCGTTTGCGGTAGAAGTTTGCTGAATAAAGTTTATGGGTAAATAAAAAACTACCCCAACGGTAGAGGTAGCTTTGTGTGTTTAAGTTAGTCAACTACTTCCCAGTCATCGGCAAGCAGGTCAGTTATACTTGGAACCCATGTGTTGTATTTGCGGTTTACATTAAACAGTACAAGGCAGGTATTATCTACTTGTATGTTTTCCGGAGTATATAGTTTACTTGCCATTACGTGCATGTTTTTTCCATTCCAACCGACACGGGCAACTGCTAAACCTTTTTTGAGTGCCTCCAGCGCCTGACCGAAACTTAGTCCTGTCTTTTGGGTGTTTTCCATATCTTCTGTATTACTTATAACTTTTCCATTTCTCTCTGGCACCATCATTCCATTCCTCCATAGTCCTCTATTAGTCATTAAATTATACCACTCAGTAAATATAAATACAACCGCTTGCGGTATATTCATACCGTATGCAGGATAAATAATGTTCAGCATAGAATAGTAATATGTATCGGATTATCTTACTGGCATAAAATAATCCCAAGTATATCTACGAAAAGGTCAACCGTTACGGTGTGACCTATTTTTTTTTGCCCAACTTTCCCTAAAACTTACCTGCGATATGGACAACCTCTATTCGCATAAACTTAACGAACAGCATAACGAACGGAGGTGCGATGTGAAGCAAAAAACTAATATGTTAGGTGAGGCCATACTTGCCATAAAAGATGTCTACAGGCACCGTAGAGGCTATGAAATACCTGCCGCTATATTAGATACCCTAGATGCACTTTACCCCACAGATAAACCCCGTATACTACTCATAAGAAAGGGTATTAAGCGTACAGAAACAGGCTGGCACATGATATTTACCTTACGCCCCGGTACATCATTTAACACATTAAAAAGTCAGCAGGATTATTTCGAGGATGCTACCGGAATGAATGTGGAAATGACTAAGCATGGCAAGTTCCTGAATATCAACATCAATACTAACGAGATACCTAAGAAACTAGAATACAGCTGGGATTATAGCGGCGACATAGACCTGCCCGTACCTATCGGAGTTAGTAGGCAGGGGTTAGAGGTGCTACCGCTCGAAGAATCACCGCATTTACTTATTGCTGGAGTGCCGGGGTTCGGAAAATCTAATTTTCTGCACGTTCTGATTAACTCCCTGCTACCAGTAGCAAAGATTGGGATAATAGACTTGAAACGTCTTGAATTTGCATACTTGAATGATTATGCGGCATTGGCAAGAACTGAGGAAGAAGCGTTATTGCTAATGAAGTCTATCGAAAGAGGTATGGAGCAACGCATAGGCATACTTGAAAAGGCCAAGGTAGTTAAAATTCAAGATTACGATAAAAAGGCCAAAGAACCATTGCCGTTTATCGTTGTCGTGATTGATGAATTAGCTGAAATATCCTGCAAGGATACGATTAAGTTGATTGACCGCATAACCAGACTTGCCAGGGCGGTTGGTATATCTGTAGTAGCAGCAACACAAAGACCGTCAACTAAGGTACTTCCAGGCGACACAAGGGCAATGTTTCAAGCGAGACTATGCTTTCAGGTTGCTGACGAACTCAATAGTCGCATGGTGCTAGGTGAAACCTGCTCTATTGCCGCACATTTGCCGGGAATAAAGGGTAGGGCCATCTATAAATTTGGCATGGATACTAAAGAAGTCCAGACGATGCACCTGCCGGTCAAACAGGCAAAAAATCTATTGAAGGGCAGGGATATGGATGTTTTCAATGAGTGGTGCAATGTCGCACCGAAGCAAAGGCTATTGCCGCGATAACTTAGTTATCGAACGGGTTGTAAGTCATAAATGCCTAAACGCCGAACAGGTACAGGTATTGTTGTTTCCCTTGACCGCATCCGGCAAAAGGAAATGTCAACAACGCCTTAAACGGTTAACTGAGCAGTTAAGATTAAAACGATGGCGATATTCTCTCGAAGAACCTTACGCATACTTTCAGAAGGAAATTAAGCAGATAGAACATACTGTTTTGCTTAATTGGGCAGTCATTTGGATAGAGCGACAATTGAAGTCCTGGGAGGAAATTCACAGCTTAAATTATAACTATGACATGAAAATACTAATTACAGATTGCTTTATTGCCATTAAAAACACTATCACCGGGCAGTTTAGATTCCTGTTTATCGAAATGGACATTCATCACCCGGGCAACGAGTTTGATAAGGTGCGGAAATATAATCGTTTGTATGAGAACATACCGGATCAATGGTGGGTTAAGTTTACTAAAAGGTTTCCGGCCGTATTGTTGGTTACGAATAACGAGCGTAAACTTAAAAAAATTAACGAATTAGTCAAACTAGAAAACAAAAACGGATTGGAATTTAAAAGTTATCTTGTGGGAGATTTACGCCGGGAGGTGCTGGGATGAAATTAGTTGCGGTAATACTGGGGTTATTGTTATCCCCTACGCTGTGTTATGCAGGCGTGGCAGCGGACACTTTAAAGGGCGTTGGTATGCCAGTAGTACAGTTAATGGTATTATGTACGTTCTCATGGATTATGCAGTATATTCTTTCCGCATTGGGTTATGGTCAGGTTGCCGGGATGGTTAAGATAATAACTATTTTTACAGCTATTGCTATGGTTATCGGTACGGTTTGGTCGGCCATTGCTAAAGTGTCAGGATTTTTTGGTTTAGTGTTGTAGTTAACTAATTAGCTGATTGGTTGTCCCAAAATTTCTGACCGCCATAATACTTTCGCTTCGCTTAGTATTATATACGATTTCTCGTTGCTGATTTTTGTTGATGTTTTTGGCCACATTAGTTCTTTGGGCGTGATGGGGTGCGATCATGGGTACGAATGAGTAAACGAATAGGTTGGCGTTAACCCGAAAGGGTTATTTTTTCGGTAAATTTGTGCTGTATACGGTAGAAATGTATTGCATTGTATGTCTAAACGGTATATAATATATGTGAGGTGAGCAGAATTGAAGCGCAGAAGTATTTTTATGGATGATGAAAGACACGGAAAATTAAAGAAGGAGGCAGGAAAGCAAAAGTTGAAAGTTTCAGAGTTGATTCGTCGGATTATTGATGAATGGTTAGATAGGAATAAGAGGGAGGAAAGTAAATGAATATTATTGAAGCAGTTGTGGAATTAAACTCTGAAATTTGCGAAGGTAATCCCAAACTATGCGGTGAAGGTATTCAGTTTGAGTATTACACAAATGGTTTTGCCGACATAGTAAATTTTCTAGGTTATGCAGCCTATAACTCCGAGAATGATTTGGAAGAAGATGTTGAGGCGGCAGGCGGCATTAAGCAGTTTCTTATCGTTAAGGTTAGGGAGTATATTGATCTGTTGGGTAAGATCAAGGTGTTTAAGAGTGAGAAGGGAGATTCTAACAAATTCTTCTTTCAGCTTGTTCGTAGTTTTCTTAGCATGACTCCCTGTGTCGTTAGGTCTAGGCATGATGATAGTTGTGCTGATTGCGCTAATACAGATAGTTGTGATTGGTATAGAAGTATGGTTGATATTGCTAATAAGTTGAAGATGTGGGAGGAAAGTTAATGGGAAAATGTAAGGATTGTGGAGCAGAAACTATCCGCAACACTGAGAAAATATTTCAATGTCCTGATTGCGCCGAAAAGGAAATATATGAGTTTAGAAAACATTACCTAGTTAAAGTTGTTGGTGTTAGTGCAATATTTGTGCTTTACATACTTATTTGTTCGACATTATATCAACTATGGATTTTATCTACTTAAAAGAAGGAGGATAACCAATGAAATGCACCCAATGCCCACACTACAAATACGGTCACATGTGGAACCGTTGCGACATAACCGATAGTGAAAACTTCATGCCCCGGCAGAATTGTGATGCGGTGGATGATGATGGGGAGATTATGTTGGAAGGGGAGGAAGTAGAGTGAATCTAAAACAGTTAAGAGAAATGGTTAGTAGGTTGGATAACATGCCGGAAGATACGAAAGTTTCAGTTTTAGAATGGAACGAAAGTAAAGGTACAAAATCTGAATATTCTATAGTGTGTCTTGAGAAAAACTATGTCGGTGAAATAGTCTTACAGATTAATGAAAAATATTGCATTAGTTACGATGGGGTTTAGATAATGCCCTTCGACTACAATAAAATAGAACCGGAATACTGCCTTAGGTGCGGTAGAAAGTTGACCGCTGCGGAGTTGGCAGAGGGGAAATGAGAGAATTGTGGGGAGGTAGAGGAATGATAATAAAAGCTTACTTACATCTTGGATATGTCGGATGCGATAAGTCAGATGAAATCGAAATACCAGACGATGAATTAGAGGGTTTATCTGAGAAAGGACGCAATAAAGTTATAAACGCATGCTTTACGGAATGGGTTTTTGAAAATACAGATTGTTACTGGGAAGAAGTTAAGGAGGTTAGCAATGAAAACAACATCAATCCGTAGGTGCCAGTCATGCGGTAAACCCTTCACCGATGGCGACATAGTTTACTTTGTACCGCTGGACAACAATATCGTTTGCCCTGAGTGCGCGTACAGTCACGATAGCAGGGAGGAAAGAATTGTTGAGGGTGAAACTATCTGTAGTCCTGCAACTATCCGCTACAATACTTTGACAGAGATTTTAAGGAATGGTGGTGTTACGCCTACCCATGCCGAGAGAAGGTTCTTGATGTGGTTTAGTACATGGGATAATGAAACTGCCGAAACTTTGGGTGGGTTGATGGAGAAGTGTTTGAAGGTGGGTGCTGAACTTTGAAAGATGGATTTATCTATTCCTGCGAAACATGCGGAAACTATTTCACAATGGACGATGAAGTAGCTTTTCCTGATTGCCCTGTTTGTGATAATGATAATACGACTGCAACAGGGGAAGAAATGAGGGACGGTAAAATTGTATGGGATTAACCGATTGACAAGTAAATTGCAGGGGGTTGGTTATGAAACTACCAACAGATATTAAGAAAAAAATTAAATCCATGTCAGCGCATATAGGTAAATCATTAGAACTACAATCCGAAATTGAGGAGTATTTTCTCTCTAATGGAATTACTCTTACATATACCGAAGGAGTAAGTCATACAGGTTCTATCATTAACGATCAGTTAATAGATTTATTCGTAAAACCGGAAGAAGTTAACGCAGTCATAAAGAGCATAGAAAAAATAATAATTAATATTTAACTAAATAATCTTTTCCACCATGAACGCTTACTAGGGCGTTCTTTTTCTTTCTCCTGCCGCCATGCAGTTATAGCCATAGAGATAATGTAATTATTTTCTTGACTTAACGTTAGCTTAACGTTATAATATAGATATAAGGCAGGTGATTATTTTGGCCGGAAGGAAAGATAGAATAACTATTTACGGCATTAGCGATGCTCTGAGGGAGAAAATTAAGGCAGTAGCAGATAGTAAGGGTTTGTCAGTGTCGGACTACTGCAGGTTGGCTGTGCTAGATAAGTTGGAGAGGGAGGGAGTGAAATAAATCCAAAATTAAAAGAATTAGCGTTATGTAGTATTTGTGGTGAAAACTATTTTGCTTATCTTTTGCCGCCCACAAATGATACTGACGAAAGCGTTTTTATATGCTGTAGGTGTTTTCTTGATAAATACCATAGTCCTGCAATAGAGGACAGAAATAGAATAGCCAAAAACTATAATAGTCTAGTTGAGAAACATAATAATCTCGTCTCCAAATATAAAGAATTATTAGAACTGCATAATAATCTAAAGAGTAAAAATTTATCATCAAACAAGGTTTTTGTATCTGAGAAAAAAATTACTTTTGGTAGACATGTATCCCCTTCGCTAAAAGTAAAAATATTAAAAAGAGACAATTATAGGTGTGTTTGGTGTGGTGCTAGTGTTAATGATGAGGGAGTTAAGTTGCATGTAGATCATATAATACCTGTTAATAGTCCAGAGGGTAGAGATATGACCATAAACCAACTAAACTCACCGGACAACCTCAGAACCCTTTGCAATAAATGTAATATAGGTAAGTCAAATAAACTTGATGAACAGTTAGTTATTTAGTGACCGCTTTGTTAAGAGCGGTTTTTCTTTTTGAATATCTTTTTATACCAAGGCAGACTATCCCATTCTCTCATTTTTTCACGCCCACTAATAATATAATCATCTATTCTGCTTCTATCTTTTACTTGCAATTCCTTTAGTTCTGCAATTTCTTTTTCTCTAGCATGATTAAGCAGTATTAATTCTTTGTTTTGCTCTATAACAATATCTATTTTATTATTAAATTTTTCTTCTACGGCAATAAGTTTATTTTCTATAACTCGCTCTACTACAGCAATAGCCATTTTCTGAACTTCTTCCTTTGAAACTGTTTCTTCTTTCAGAACTACTTCAACCGGAGTTTCATTCATAACTTCGTCTGTTACATAACCTTCTTCATATTTCATTCTTTCATTTTCTTTCATTTCATTTATTGATTCGGTGGTTATTAATCTGATCCTACCTGTCCTGCCTTTGCCCCATTCAATCTTTAGTTTTCCTGCACTAATATAGTTTTCAATAGTCCTGGTAGAAACATTAAGCATTTCAGAAACTTCTTTCACAGTATATTTCTTTTCATTCATTATATTTGCACCTTCATTCATAGCTTTTTCAGACGTATTTCTATCTAGGTAACTCCTAAGTGAGTTAATCTTATTATCTAAGATATAATAATGATTATTATTAAGATTATTATTGTTTTTAACTATAGAAAGGTATGATCTTAGTTTGAAAAAGGTATGTTCAATTGTGATTTTTCTTTGCTCTGCATACCTTTCATAGTTCCTTGCAACTGCCTGTCCCATCAATTTTCCCTCCACTCTAAAATTTCCATAGCGGAGAGTATTGACATTTTGACCGCTTCTACTTAAAATAAACAATAGCAAAGCGAGCAGAGAACACCTCCGCTTTTGGATAAACACCACCTCTACCTTGGCCGGATGGGTGGTGTTCGGCATTTAGTTAGCAACTATTCTAACATTACTTTCTTC
>Ga0209319_1000369_pt1 | contig 61415 bp, 70 predicted proteins | sample RifGroE2_FD_184000 | JGI IMG/M metagenome (GOLD analysis project Ga0209319, IMG submission 184000) | Groundwater microbial communities from Rifle, Colorado - Groundwater E2 (SPAdes) (version 2) | ecosystem: Environmental > Aquatic > Deep subsurface > Groundwater | place: Rifle, Colorado, United...
GAGGCTTTCTGGGAAGAAAGAGTGATGGCAACCCTGGTATGAAAGTCATATGGAGAGGAATGCGAACACTTGAAGGAGCTGTTGAAATGTATCGTATTTTAAAAAAAGATGTGGGTAATGGATAGTCGCCCTGAGCGCAGTCGAAGGGTTTTATCGAACGCACTTATTTAATAAAGCTCTTCCACCCAAACATAATAAGTCGTTCTTTTTTTTGACGGGTCCATTTTTTTATTTTTCGTTCTGCTGTCAAAGCTTCTAATCTTGAAGTAAATTTTTCTGTATAAACCAGTTTAAGTGGTCGGCGATTAAAAGTGTAACATTTATATAAACCTTCATTGTGCTCAGAAACACGTTTTTCAAGATTTTCAGTGTGTCCAATGTAATAAGATTCATCATTACATTTAAGAATATAAAGATAAAATTCCATAACTTTATTTTAGTGTGCGCGTTCGATAAAACCCTTCGACTGCGCTCAGGGCGAACGCGAAAAAAAGTAATCCAATATAAATACCCCGCTTATAGTGTATATTACTTTGCTTAATCTCAGAACTAAAAAATTTATCACCTCAAGTGCATGGGATAAAGTGTGGGTAACTGGAAAGCATTTAAGCCGTCGGACGCTTCACTTTTAAGTCGAATAAGAAACTTATGATAAAAGATGTTCCCATTCTTGAAGAGCTTCTTCAAGTTCTTGATGTTTTTGTTGGAGTTCTGAAAAAAGTTTATTGAACTGGGTGGTATTATGCTCGATATTGCTCATTTTGTTATTCAATTCGACAACTTGTTTTTCGAGTCGTTCGATTTTTGATGTTAAACGACTGAGTTGTTTTCTGCTTTCATAATCAACATTATGTTCACTTTTTTCAATTTTTTTTGGTTCAATTTTTGTTTGTGTCGTTTCAACGGCAAAAGCTCTTTTTTGTTCAAGATAGGATTCATAGTTGCCATGGTAATGAGCAATTTTACCATCAGAAAGCTCTAAAATGCTCGTGGAGAGATTATTTACAAAGTTATGATCATGTGAGACGAAAAGAATGGTGCCTTGATATTCTTTGAGGGCTTGTAATAAAATTTCTTTGGAATAAATGTCCAAGTGATTTGTCGGTTCATCTAAAAGAAGAAAATTAGCATTTTGCAGTAGGGTGCAGACCATATTGACACGATTTTTTTCACCGCCACTGAGAACTTTGATTTTTTTAGTGATCAAATCTTGTGTAAATAAAAAACTGCCGAGCATTGTTCTAATGGTTAAATCTGTAGCATTTGTTCGTTCTTGGACCGTTTCAAAGATGGTTTTTTCTGGATGGAAGGTTTCAAGTTGATCTTGTTCAAAATAGGCGATTTTAACATTATGCCCAAAAGTAATGGTTCCTGCTTGTTGTTTATATTTGCCAACAATCAAATTTAATAAGGTCGTCTTTCCGGTGCCGTTTGGTGCTACAATTGCCGTTTTTTCATGACGAAGCAGTGTGAACGCGGCATCTTTTAAGATCGGTTTGTTGGAAAATGAGAAAGAAAGATGTTCGACATGCAAAACAGTTTTTCCCGATTCGCGTGTTTCTGGAAATGAAAAATGTACGGTTGATGGTTGGGGTGCGATGGAGATGATGTCCATCTTGGCAAGTTCTTTTTCAATTTTTTTAACCATCTTTGCCTTAGTTGCTTTTGCGCGAAAACGATCAATAGTCTGTTGTTTTCTTTTAATCTCTTTTTGTTGATTTTCATAAGTTGCTTGTTCAATGGCAGCACGTTCTTCTTTTTGTTTAAGATAACTCGTGTAATTGCCATTGTATCGTGTGCAATTGCCCCCCTCGAGTTCAATGATACTTGAGCAGAGATGGTCAAGATAATAACGATCGTGTGAAACGAGGGCAAAGCCAAATGGTGCATTTTTGAGAAAGTTGAAGAACCATTCTTGTGCAAGCAGATCAAGGTGGTTGGTCGGTTCGTCAAAGAGGTAAAAATCAGCTTTTTGTAATAATAATTGAGCGAGTACCACGCGCATCTTCCAACCGGTGCTCAGTGTTGCAACTGGTTGTATTAATTGATCTTGTTTGAATCCAAGGCCGAGCAATATTTTTTTTGCTGCAACTTCCGCCAATGGCCTTTCCGTTTGATCAAGATCTTTAATTGCATTGAGCGTTTCATCAAGAACGTTTTTTGATGAGGTAAGGGTAAATTCCTGCGGCATGTAACCGATTTTAAAAGATGAAGGTTTTTGAATAATTCCCAAATCAGCCTGCTGCATTCCTGCTATAATACGCAATAACGTTGTTTTGCCAGAACCATTGCGCCCAACAATGCCGATCTTGTCATTATCTTTTAATGTTAATGATACATCATTGAAAATGACTTGGTCTTTAAATGTGAGATTAAGATCTTTTATATGAATCATAATTTATTATTTTTAATCTAATTCTCTTTTAAGAGTGGCATAAAAAGCATCTTTTGCATATTTTTCGATCCAGGGAGAGTGACCACATTTTTCTAATAAGATAAATTTGAAGTTTTTAAGTAATTGAGTTAATGGCTTTTTAGTTTCTTCGGCTGGATGCGGATCATAGTCACCATGGATAGCAACGACGGGACATTGTATTTTTTTTGCCACTTCTAACAACTTTACCTTTTTGCGCCAATCGCTTGCTTGTGACCAAACTTTTTCAAAGATTTCATAATTGTAGTCTACAATATGATCTTCCGAAGTTGTTGGAGCAAATGAATCAGTTTTTAAGATTAAATGGTGCAATTGCTTCATCAAGTGGTTTTTTTCTTTTGTAGAAGAGTTAAATTGAGAAATAAGGGTGGTGTATTTGGCTTGTTCTTCATCAGTTAAACGCGAGAGACGTGTTTTCATAATCTTGTTACCAAATAAAGGTTTCAGTGGTGGTGTACCAATAAGAATAAGTTTTTTAACTAATTGAGGGTAGTTTGCTGCAAAGATAAGACTAAGCCACGTGCCCCACGAATAACCGATTAATGTTACTGGAAAAGAAGCATTTTTCTTTAAAATTTCAGCTAATTCTTTTACTTGTCCTTCAATAGACTGACTTTGTTGAAATGGTTCTAAAATACCGTGATTTGTTGAAAGTTCTTCTGCTACGGGTGCAACTTCCCCTGCTCCACCAGGTCCACCATGGATGACTGCAATATTAAATGGTGTGTTGCCATATTTTCTTAATTTTTTCATTGCTTTTCTATTTTCTTTTTGTTTCGAGAAGTGGCATTGAAAGATTGAGTGGTAAGCGTTTGCCCTTTCTTTCAATAACAAGCGAACAGTCAAGAACTTTTAATATTTTTACAAAGTTTTGCATGGTTATATTTTTGCGCGTACCAGAGCGTATTCCTTGAATAATTGTTGGTGAAACGCCGGCTGCTTCGGCAAGCTTTCTCACGGAAATATTATCTTGTTCCATTGCTGCAATAAGCATTTCTGATAATAAAAGATCTTTGTAATCGTCTTCAAACGATTTTTTTTGTTGTTTATTTAAAGCTTTAAAAAATTTGTCATACGTTGTGTTTTTAGTCATAATAGGTTCCTCCGTTATTTCTTTTTATATAATCGGTTTTGGCTTTGAGTGCTTTTTGTTTTTCTCCAGGAGGCATTTTTTGAGATTTCTTTTCGTAGGCATGAACAATTATTATCTTAGCACCGTCGAAGAAAAAACATAAAAGCAATAAACATTTTTTTCATTTTCCGATTATCTTTTATAAAAGTGTATCAAAATAGTGGCACGAAGTCTATAGCTGTGAGATTAAGATCTTTTATATGAATCATTAAATCTTGTTTTTTAATAGTTCAACGTTCTTGTTTTTGCATGTATTGATGCTTCTTATTGCCTCTTTTACAATCGGCAGCATCAAATTTGGCGAAAAAGCGAGCTGCTTGAAGAATGAAGGGTGGAATATAATGAGCGTAGTATAAGGATGAATTACTTTTTGTTGGAAGATGATCTCTTGCATTGATGAAGGAAATTCAGTGTTTGGTTCTGTAATAACTCGTGCATAATAGGTGATTTCTTCAGAGACGCTTAAAAAGATGGTGGACCCTATTTCTTCAGAAATATTCATGTGTGCATAGGTTGTATTAAAGAGATCCACAACAAATACGGGTAAATCTGGTGTAATGGTTATACCCCGCAACGATTCTAATATCGTTTCATTTGGTAATAATTGCATCGCTTGTATGTTAAAGAGTAAAAGGGGAGATAATAAAAAATATTTCTTAAAATTCATGTTAAATTTTCCTTTAGAAAACGTGCGACATTAACTTTTTTTGGTACGTTTGCTTGCTGGTTTTACGTGTTCTTCTTGATAATTATCAAAATTAGGTGAGGACGTGGTTCGGCCTCTCATGCGTTCTATGGCAAAATCTTTGTGGGAACTTCTTTCTTTTAAGTCTCGAATGACTTCTTGAAGTGTTGCTCTATGTAAGGTTCCAAAAATAGTTCGGGGATCACATTTTTCGAGTTCTTCTTCTAATTGTTCAATTCTGGCATCAGAAAATTCTGGTGGATTAAGTTTTTTTAGATTTTGATGAGATGAACTTTTATGTTGCATCGACAAGGTAGAAGTAGCGAACAAGAAAATTGTTAATATGGTTTTATTCATGAAAATTCTCCTAATTTTGAAGAAGTTTTTTTGCTCTTTTTAAAAATTCATCATCAAAGCCCTCTTCTTTGAGGATATCAAAGGTGACGATTTGATGAGCAATTCCTTTTTCCAGCTTATAAGGATATATAATATTTCCTTTTTTGTCGTACGTAACGGATACTTTATAGTTCATAAAATTGTTGGTGTTTTTTTCTAATAATGTCAATTGTGGAAAATGTGTACAGGAAATGCAGGTATTATTTTTGTAATTACCCAGTTGTTCTATGAGACTGTATGCGGCTGCTTGCCCTTCTTGATGCGTAGTTCCATTAAAAATTTCATCAGCTGCCATGAGACAGAATTGATCTTTATTAAGTGCTTGAACCGTTTTAATAAGATCGCGTGCACGTTGAGTTTCTGATTTAAAATGAGAGTTCCCTGCAGCAATATCATCAGTAATATTTAAATAGGTGATGATTTTAGAAAAAGGTGTAAAACTTAATTCTTGTGCTGGTGCAATACCTAAACTTTGTGCCAGAATAATTGCAAGAATAAGGCCTTTAACTGTTGTAGATTTTCCACCTGCATTAGGACCGGTGAGAACCATATTGCGTGGTTGATTATCTCCAAGTATCAGTGAATTGGAAACAACATTTTCGGGTGTGATAAATGGATTCCAATACTCTTTAATAGTTATCGAGGGCGTTTCTTTTTGGCAATAGGTTGGGAAACAGAACGTTATATGTTTGCTTTGAAATTCTTTGTATAATCGCGCAATTGACATATATACATCAAGTTCTCCTGCGACTAACATCATTTCAATAAACTCACCTTTGAGTTCCATCATTAGTCGGTAGGCCACTATAATGCGGCCCCACATGGAGAAATATGATGGTTTTTCTTTCGTAAATGTTTTTGTGTTTAGTAATGCCAACAATTTTTTAAGATCAGTTGATTGGCTTTTGAGTTCTTCTAATCGTTGCGCATAATTATTAAGACCTGCAATATGATTTGAGATGGGAAATGGCTTTAGGTTTGTTATCATTTTCTGGATTGCATTCAAGTATTTTGTTACATGCATAAGGCGTTTTTGCAGACAATAATTGAGGCCAAATGAAACTTTTATATTATCAGCTAGAGAGTAAGCCATAGCACTTGAGATAGCGCCAGAGGTTATATCAGCTGCGCTTGCTGCAAAGCGACTTTTATAGAAAAATTGAAGAGCATAACTGAGTGCGCCAGACAGAGAAAGTACCGCAAGACCACCCAATCCGAATTTTTTGCTTGCATCTTGTATTTTTTGTGCATAAGGATGCGTGCTAAAGTATGAAAGTCCAGATGCGGTTAATGCAAGGCCTCCTCCAATGGCCGCAGAACTCATGATTAAAAATTGAAGCATACTTGTTTTACCACTTACTTCGTTGATCAGAACATTGGTACTTAACCAGCGATTTGTTTTTTTTATACGTTCACATTTATCTGCAAAAGGAATAAATGGACTTCCATTGTTTTTGAATAAACTGGCAAAAAATTCATCATGCCAAAATGAGAAAAATGAATTTTCAAACGAACTGATCTGTTTAAGCTCTTTGTTTAGTTCGTTAAAGAGTGTTTCATTGGTGACTAATTCTTTAATGATGTTTTGTTGATTGGTCAGCGTTTGATAATCACTTTGAGGTTCAATAAGTTTTCGATAAAACATGGTTCGGCCAAGGCTGGTGGAAGTGCGGTCAAGAAGACGCGCTAAATAGATTTGGGGATTGGAAGCCGATCCGCACAAAAGATTTAAATCTTGCCATGTTAAGATATCAGTGACTTTTTTTGTTTCAAGAAGATTTTTGTCTTCATATTCCGCAAGAAGCGCGAAAATTGTTTCTTGCTTTGCTTTTTCTGTTGGATTAAGTAATTCATTGAGTTTTTCATATACAACTTCACTAAATTTTTTATCACTACTTATAAGGTTATTGAGAGCATCGCTTTTTTTTGTACTGAGTTCATTTTTAAATGATTTAAGATTTTCTTCTGCTATGTCTTTATAAAGATTGGTAGCGTTTGTGAGTTGAATGCTGATTGTCATAAAAAACAATTGAAAAGAAATAAAACGTTTCATGAAGACACTCCTTGAAGAAATGTTAAAGAGCTGCTCTAAGTTTATCGGGCCATTTGTTTAAAGCATCCTTTAAGTGCAGACTTTCGTTTTTGTCCTTAATTATTCTTTTTCACGATCCTCTTTTCGGATTTCTTCAAAAAGAGCTTCTGTTTTTTTAATAATTTCGGGATTTATTTTTAGATGGCGATTTAGAAGTTGGAAAAGATTTTCTAAGCTTGAATGAGGAAGGGGTTTAAGGTGTGACTTTAATAAAGGCAATTTGTATAAAATAGTTGTAAGATGTTCAGAGTAGTTTTTTAAGTAGTTTTCATAAAGAATCGTATCTTTTTGTACTTTTTTAAAATTTAGATAAGTAGCAAGTGAAAGAACAAGGGTGAGACCACTCATTATTGAAAATTGCTGAAAATTTTTTAAGGAAAAAAGGGTAAATATTCCGCTGCACATGGCAGTTGCTGATAAAAAGTATGTTCCAATAAAAGAAGGTTCGTTTTTATGTTGGATAAATTCGGCTGCTTTTAAAATAATTAAACGAAGATCAAATTTTTTGTTGTCCATTTTATTGAGCGCAGCATTTAAGATTTCATTGTTATGTGTTGCTAAACCTAAATAGACAGCTTCGTAAGGGCTATATTTATAAGTTTCACCATTACTATTTTGTTTTATGACAAGTTCATCTTCTTGAGATGAAATTAATGTGTACATTTTGCTCAGTGAATGATCATTCGAAAAAAGATAAAGGGGAAAAAATACGATAAAAAATAAGTTCTTTTTCATTTCAGGTCCATTTTTTGGAGTCTTTTTTGTGTTGCCTCACTTTGCAGTTCCCGTAGTGCGTCAGCGGCAATCCATCGAGCCGATTTAGAATCAATATTTTTTATTTCTAAAGCTTGTTTGATGGCTTCCTTATTTAAATTGAGATTACGTTTTCCAATTTGTCTGAGAGCCCAATTGACTGCTTTTTTGACAAAATTGCGTTCGTCGATTGCTTCCTTTTTTATTAATGGAAAAAACAATAAAAATTTTTGATCAGTTGCCTGTTTGTCATGTACTGCAAGACATGCCATCAATGTAAATCCAGCTCTTTTAACAAATTCGTCGATTCTTGTGGTCCATTCAGATGCTTTACTATATGCAAAAGAAGTTTGGTCAAAAAGATTGGAACATACCTGATCACAAAGATCCCATGAATTAAAATTTTTTACCCACTGTTCAAGTTGCTCTTCGGTTACTTCATGCGGATTGTCAATCATTCCGGCTAAAATGCGAGCTTCATGAATATTTGTTTTCCATAATTCGAGGGCTAATTGATGATTCTTGCCTATTTTTTTAGCAAGAGCACGTAGGTGAGGAATGTTGACACCTAGTGCTGTTTCTGGATTACTGCCAAAACGTGCCATTTGTGACAACCCTCGCGGATTACTCAGTTTTTTTAATTCTTCAATAATGAATTTTTTGTTCATAACCGGTTATTCCTTTGAGGATGATATTGTGAAATTATGCCGTAATAAGATCAGCAATTACTTTAATTATAACTTTTTTGTGAATTTTTTAAAAGGAAGACTTTAGGCCAAGTGTATTGATTTTTTATTGTAAATTGAAAAATTTTATGGTAGAAACAAAAATGTATTGGAAACTTCTCAAAGGAGGATGATGAAAATTTTAATGGGTCTTCGGTATTCACGACAAGGATTAATGTATACTGTTGTTGGTTCTTTATTGCTGTTGGGGGCACTCGGTATTCTTAATTGGAGTTTTGCCTGGATTATTATTGCTCTCGGTTTGATTGTTTATGGACTGATGTTGTGTGGGGCAGATAATTTAATTAAGTGCAAAGTATCTCCTCGTAAAAAATAAACTTTTTATATTGTTTTTATAAAAATTCCGCGACGCTTTTAAGAGACGCGGAATTTTTATTGATGATCTTTCTATACATGATGAAAAAAAGTGGCGTATGGTAAAGATAGTTTTTATGAAGGAGAAATTTTAATGCAAATGCTTTTTATATTTATTAATGCGGTAATCATTGTTGGTTTTCTAATTTTGATTACAGTGTTATATCGTGGTCGGGCGCGAAAAGTTTTAGTAGATGACATAACAATCGCTTATCGTCAGTATGGCAGCGGGATGCCACTTGTTCTGATTGGTGGATATGGCAGTACGATGTCAGTGTGGCAAAGATCTTTTGTATCACTCTTAGCAGCACGTTATCGGGTAATTATTTTTGATAATAGAGGAATGGGACAATCAACGCTGGGACTTAAAGACTACACCGTGCAGCAATGTGCACAGGATACGAAGGGATTGCTTGATAAATTACATATCAGCAGTGCATATGTGTTTGGATACTCAATGGGCGCAAGTATTGCGCAAGAATTGGTTTTAAAATATCCTGCGATGGTAAAAAAACTTATTCTCGGAGGTGCTAATGCTTTGGGAAAAGGGCAGATGAAGCCCCTTGTTAGAAAATCTTTAGCAGATTTGAGTGGGAGTAATCGTGCGCTATGGATGCGTAAATTAAAATTAATTTTTCCTGAGAAATGGCTGAAGCAGCATACCTATCTTATGAAATTGCATGTTACCTTTAATCGCCACGTAATGAAAAAACAGATTGAGGCATTGGAAAATTGGGAAGGAACTAAAAATAGATTAAAAAATATTAAGATTCCAACTCTGTTGTTAGTGGGGCAAGAAGATATTGTTACTCCACCAGCAAATGCGTTATTCATGGCTCAATATATTAAAGGTGCTTGGTTAGCACAATTTGAGGAATGTGGACATGGGCTCATAGGCCAAGAGCCTTATAAAGTTGGACACGTAATAAAAGCATTTTTATCATAAGTTCTTCATTTTTATTCATTATTAATTTTGTTATAAAGAGTCGCCAGGACAGTCTTTTATTGATATAGTTTTTATTACACTAATTGTTTTTTTGTAAAACGAGGATTTCATGAATTTTATTAAACGCATAATTAATTGGTATAAAAGGCCAAAAACTAAGTGGACAGACTTTTTTGAATCATTAATCGTTATTATTCCTATTGCTTTTCTTATTAGAACGATTGGTTTTGGTCTTTATCAAGTTCCTACCGGTTCAATGGAGACGACAATGCTTGTTGGTGAACGTTTTTTTGCAGATAAATTTACGCCTCTTTTTATGTCTATTAAGCATGATGATATTATTTCTTTTAATGATCCAACATTTGATTATTCAGAAAATCCATTAAAAAATTTGTGGCAAATGTATGTGTATGGTCCTTCTAATTGGACTAAGCGGGTGATTGGTATTCCAGGTGATCATATTAAAGGTGTTATTGAGGATAATAGACCGGTTATTTATCGTAATGAAAAAAAATTAGATGAGCCATATTTAAATCAAAACCCACTTATTGCGACCTATGATCCCTATCGAGATCGACAGTATGCGCTGAAGTCCTTTGTTCCATCTATTCCCTTGGATCAACAGCCTTATTATATTATGACTCAGGAAGAAATTAAATTAGGTAGACGTAAAGCGGCTTGGATGGGTGAACCGGATATGCGATATCCCGGTACGCCAAATAAAGATCTTGGGCATTTTGGCTCGAGACTTGGGAAAACCTTTGATGAGTTTGATGTAAAATTGGGCGATGATGAGTATTGGGCAATGGGCGATAATCGTCAAGGAAGCAGTGATTCTCGCGCTTGGGGCGTTTTAAAACGTAAGTTAATTCACGGAAAAATTTTATTGCGCCTTTATTCGATTGATAGTGATGAATCATGGTTTGTTTTCGATCTGATTAAACATCCGATTGATTTTTGGCGGCGTGTGCGATGGGGAAGGTGTTTACAGTTTGTTCATTAATTAATCAAAAGTTGCAACTGCGTGCGATTGTGATACATTATTAATGAAATAGAAAAAGGCTTGTTTATGAATCGAACAGTTGTTTTTTTCATGTTATTATTTTTAAGTGGATGTAGCTGTGAAAAGAAAAAGGGAAAACCTGAACTGCTTGTCATAAATGTGCTTGATGCTGAACTTTTTAATGATTGTCACATTAAAGGTTCAATAAATGTGTCTTTTGAGCAGCTTGAAGATTTTGCTAAAAAATTGGATAAAGATACGCAGATTGTGATATACTGTTCCAACTATCAATGTACGGCAAGCTTTTTAGGCGCACGTATGTTGAAACAAATGGGATTCAAGAATATTTGGGCATATGAAGCGGGTATGGCTGGGTGGTTTCAATCAGGATTATCCCTTGAAGGTATGTGTAAACAACCATATTTAACGATGAAAAATGTGCCATTAGATATGGAAAAAGAATCTGATATTGAAATTATTACCACACAAGATTTGCAGAATAAATTGATGCAAACCTTGACAAGTGCCAAAGCTGTTGCCTGTGGTTATTGAAATTTTTGTGGCGGCATAGCCAAGTGGTAAGGCAAGGGTCTGCAAAACCCTCATGCCCCGGTTCGAATCCGGGTGCCGCCTCCATACTTTTGAGTGAAGGCTTTCTCGGGTGTGGAAATTCTTGTAAAATTGAAATATGTTGCCGAGGTGGCGAAATTGGTAGACGCAAAGGACTTAAAATCCTTCGGACGCGAGTCTGTGCCGGTTCGAGTCCGGCCCTCGGCACCAAAATTTTTTACTATTTAAAAAAAAGACTTGACAAATCCTACAGGGGTCATAAGTTTTACAAAGAGGTACTAGTTTTGTCGCTGCCCTGGGATAACTAAGGTTTTAAAAAGCTATAGGGAAGTTGTATGAACAAGGCAAAATTAGTTGAGCAAATGGCCAAGCTAACCAAGCTTCCTAAGTCCGCATGTAAAAACTGTCTAGAAGCTTTCATTAAGGCAGTTGGACAGTCGCTCAAACAAAAACAACCTGTTGTGCTTACTGGTTTCGGTACATTTACTGTCATAAAACGTAAAAGTCGCGTTGGCGTAAATCCTGCAACCGGCAAAAAGATGACGATACCTGCTAAAGCGGTTCCTAAATTTAAGCCAGGCAAGGCGCTCAAGGATATGATCTAAGGAACATGGTTTCCTTAAAGATTAGGGGACGCGAATTTCGCGTCCCTTTTTTTGTAGATTTTTGTTCATCAAGCTTTTTATAATGGAGTAAGATTAATTAAGGGGGAGTCGATGAAGTTTGAGGTAATCATTTTTTTGTTGTTGTTTTCAACGGTCTTACTTGGTGATTCATATAATAAGTTAGTTAATGCCATTCGGCATAATAATTATAATTCAGTTCAAAAAGTGCTTGAAGAAAATGTTGATGTTAATAAGACAAAATGGGGAGTGACGCCATTGTATATTGCTGTACATTTTGATCGATGTGAAATGATTCTTCCTCTTATTAAAAAGGGTGCTGATATAAATGTGGTTATGGGTTCTAAAAAGAGAACACCGCTTCATAAAGCTGTTTCTAAAGGAAATGTTTCTATTGTTCGGGTGCTTGTTGAGGCGGGGGCTGATGTAACCATTCCCAATAAATATGGAAAAACGGCGATTGAAGAAGCACAAGAAAGTGGATATGAAGAAATTGTACAAATTCTTGCAAATCAACACTGATCAATTAAGTTACAATTGTAGCCTAATTATTATATTCTTTTGTGGTACGGCTTAAGATAAATATGATCATTTAATCATTTAGGTTATTGATTTTTTTATATAAACAATTTTAAATTAAAATAAGTTATAAGGAGATATTCATGGTTCAGGGAACACGAATAACTGCAAATCAAAATATTATGCCATGGTGGGAATCTTTAGAGCAGTATTTTGAGCAATCGGTTCGCCGGATGGGAGTCACCTTGCAGGATATTGTACAGGTACTTTCTTTTTTAGGAATCGGTTTTTTGGTCGGTTTTTTACTTAAAAAATATATGCGTTACTTTTTTGTTATTACATTAACGATGATATTATTTTTCATTATTTTTGATCATTTTGGAATTATTTTAATTGATTGGTCTCATGTACAACAACTGACGGGAATTGATCCAACCAATACGATTCAACAATTTGGTGAGCGGCTTCTTGCAGTAATTAAAGAAAATATTATTTTAACGATAAGTGGATTTGCCGGTTTTGTTATCGGTTATCGTGTAGGTTAAAGGAGAGTAATGAGAGAATATGTACAAGCATTGAGTGACATTTTGCTTAAAATGGGCGCTCTTGATAAAGATAATGCCGATGCAATAAAGAAAGACTTTAAAGGGTCAGAACAGGTACAGCTCAATTATTTTTTGTTAGATGAAGGGCTTGTTACCAAAGAGGAACTTTTACGTGCCTTGAGTGAATATTATGAGGTTCCTTATTTTGATGTTCGTGGCTATCAATTTAATCATGATTTATTGTCGTTGTTTCCTCAAGATTTTTTGATTCGCAATGCAGTAATTCCCGTTGAGTTTGATGGGAATATTTTAACGGTCGTTGCTGGGGGTCCTGATCAAACGGGACTGCGTGAAAAACTCAGAAAATATACGACTCATCATATTGAATTTAGAGTTGGTATTGTTCGTGATATTATTGATGAAGCACGAGCATATTATGAATTACCTCCCGATGAAATGGACGTTGAACGAGAAGATGAAGAGGAAGAGGAGAGTACCGAGGATATTGTTGATTTATACTAATGGGACATGATAGGAAAAAGTGTGAGTAGTTATGACGCAAAATATCTTTCGGTAATTGCAATTGTAGATAATATCATTAAAGATGCCATTGACGCACAGGCATCAGATATTCATGTGGAGCCAGCAGAGCATGAGCTGCAAATTAGGTTTCGCATTGATGGTCTTTTGCAGCGACAACCTTCGTTGTCGGCAAAAAATCAACAACAAATTATTTCACGTTTTAAAGTTTTAGCCTCTATTGATACTTCAGAAAGCCGTCTGCCACAAGATGGAAAAATTCGATTTGATATGCCTTCCGGTTCAGTTGATTTGCGTGTTTCTACATTTCCATCTATTTATGGGCAGAAAATTGTTATTCGTATTTTAGATCGTGATTATAATTTTTTAAAATTTGATCAGCTGGGATTAGATAAGCGTTCTTATGCGATTATCAAAGCAATTTTAGACAAGCCACAAGGGCTTTTTTTAGTTACGGGACCGACCGGATCTGGAAAAACGACGACGCTTTATGCGTTACTTTCATATTTGAATACACCGCAACGCAATATTGTGACGCTTGAAGACCCGGTGGAATACGATATAGAAGGAATAACGCAGGGACATATTTCTGAGCGTGTAGGTTTTAGTTTTGCACAAGGTATTCGATCAATATTACGACAAGATCCTGATGTTATTATGGTTGGTGAAATCCGTGATAAAGAGACAGCGAAAACTGCAGTTCAAGCTGCATTAACAGGGCATCTCGTATTAAGCACGTTACATACCAATGATGCGCCAAGTACCATTATGCGTTTAGTTGACATGGGAATAGAGCCGTATTTAATTAATGCGGCATTATCCGGGGTTTTGGCGCAAAGGTTAGTGCGCAAGCTCTGTTCGTGTAAGAAAAAACGAATGCCAGTTGAAGATGAAAAAAAGATATTGACGTCATTGGGAATAACACAGAAAATGATTTTTGCTCCATGTGGCTGTGAAAAATGTAATGATCTTGGGTATAAATCTCGGATTGGTCTTTTTGAATGTATGCCGATGAATGATAAGTTGCGTGCTGTTTTAGAAAAATCATTGCAACGAGATTTATTGCAAAAAGAAGCTGTGCGCAATGGGTTAAAAACATTGCAGCACGAAGCAATTGAATTACTTCGTGCTGGTGTTATTTCGTTAGAAGAATATTTCCGTGTTGTTTGATCTTTTAACTAATTTCAGTTGCCGCTTCATAACTTGTTTGTGGTGCCTGTATGGCTTCTTGCCATGCTTTTTCTGTTGGTTGAATAACTTTTTCTTCAAGGTTTATAGCTTCTTCTTGTTGCGATTGTCCCTTTGAGGTATGAATAATGTGTTGCGCTGTTGTAAGATCGAACCAGATAGTATTGGGCATAGATGCTGCTATTCCTGCGCAAAGAATTTCAGGTGAGACGAGAAAATCTTTACAATTTGTTGGATTTGTGGGAGCCAAAATATCGAAATTTGCTTTTTGAGATTTTGCTAATTCTTCTTCTGTTTTTTTTAATAACGGTCCATTTTTAGCAATCGCATTATTTAAAGGTTCTAAATTTTGGATATCGATGCCTTCTTGCCCTATTTGATCATATGCATTGATAATTCCTTGAATTTGTTTGAGAACTTCTTTGACTTTAAAATTTCGTTCTGGATCATTTTGAATTCGTTCGAATGCTTTAAGAAATTTTGGATCAATTGGATGTGTGAGCTCAGTAATAATTCTTTCAGCATTTAAATGTATTTCTTGTGAAAATTTAACATCACTCATTCTCTTTTTGAGATTTGGTAATTTACTTAATTTTTCATTAATCATAAGATTAAATGCGCGTAATTGAGGAAGCAGGTCATACTCGGCCCATTGATTCATTCTAAATTGACATGTAATAGGGATTCCGGGACAAAATTGTAATTGTGCAAAAATATGCTGGTGTATGATTAAAAAAATAGCAAAAAAGATTTTTTTCATTTTATCTCCACTTTTTTTTATTTTAACAGAAAGAGTATTCTTGTTTGTAGAGTTTTCTTTAAGAAGAGAACTCCTGTTAAGTCCTTCCGCTTTTTTCCTTTGGTTTAATATGTTATAACTTTATACATAACATCATTTATAAGGTTTTCTGGATGAATGTAGAAAAAATACGTGCTGATTTTCCTGTTTTTAGAGAATTAACAAAAAATTATATCTATTTCGATAATGCGGCTACAACGCAAAAACCACAACAGGTTATTGATAAAATTTCACAGTTTTATGCGTATCATACTGCTAATGTTTTTCGTAGTTTATATATAAAAGCAGAAGAGGCGACCAGTTTGTATGAACAAGCGCGTGCGCAGATAGCAGCATTTATTGGCGTTCATTCTGATGAGGTTATTTTTACTTCTGGTACAACGGAAGGAATTAATTTTATTGCTTCAACGTGGGGTGCGGAATTTATTTCTGCGGGCGATGAGATTGTGGTGAGCCAGATGGAGCACCATGCTAATTTTTTACCATGGCAGCAACTGGTTCAAAAAGTAGGTGCACATTTAAAAATTGTGCCAATAACAACAGATGGTTATCTTAATATGCAAGCTTATCAAGATTTGCTTTCTTCAAAGACGAAGCTGGTGGCAATAACGCATGCATCTAATGTTTTGGGTACTACTAATGATGTTAAGCACATTATTCAGTTAGCACATCATGTTGGTGCGAAAGTTTTAGTCGACGCAGCGCAATCAGCACCACATCAAAAGCTTGATGTTCATGAAATGGGTGCAGATTTTTTGGTTTTTTCAAGCCATAAAATGTTGGGACCAACCGGAATAGGCTGTTTGTTTATAAAAAGAGAATTACAAGATTTGGTCCCACCATATCAATTTGGTGGTGGTATGGTTGCTGATGTTTGTTGTGAACGTTCATTGTGGGCCCCGGCGCCGAGAAAATTTGAGGCAGGGACGCCACCAATTGCTCAGGCAATTGGTTTTGCTGCTGCAATTAATTATTTAAAAGAAAATGTTCCATTTGCTGATTTAAAAAGACATGAATCGCAATTAACCACGCGCGCTATTGAAGAGTTAGAAACAATTAAAGGTATTCATATTGTTGGGCCTCGTGAACAATTGAAAAAAGATGGGCATCTCGTAAGTTTTTTTGTTGATAGAATACACGCGCATGATATTGCTGCATTTTTAGATTCCGATGAGATTACTGTTGCTGTTCGTGCTGGCCAACATTGTGCGCAACCATTGCATGCATTATTAGGTCTTCCGGCGACCGTTCGAATAAGCTTTTATTGTTATAATACTCTTGAAGAAGTAGATTGTTTTATTGATAGAATGAGAAAGTTAAAAAGCTAAAGAGCAAAATTATAAGGAAGGCTTATGTAGTAAGGATTATGCGCATTACTTTTAAAAAAGAGAGAATATAGAAATGTAGTATAAGGAGAAAAAATGTCTTTTATTGATCAAATTATTAATGGCCATCGGTCTGTTTTGAGAACGTTATCTATCACCTGGAATTATAAATCTTTGTTATTTTATACATTATTAAGTTCTTTGGTTAGTTCATTTGTTTTTGCCGTTGTATCATTATTACTTGGCTTTGGCGTGGTGGGAATCTACAAAACTTTTGAACAATGGACACAGGCTCTTGGTAAAGTGCTTAACGTTTATACGGTGCTTGCTCTTGTTGCCGTTTTAATTTTTAACTATTGGATCAAAGTTATTTTTAGTGCCGCATTGTTGCGACGCGTAATGGAAATTTTACATCGTAAAGATATGACATTTAGTGAAAGCTTTGATTTTGGTAAACAACTTAATAAAAAACTGTTTTTTTGGAGTGTTGTTTTCATTGTTGTTGTTGCTTTTATTTTAGTTTCAAGCATTTATATTCCTCAGATTACCAAATATTACCTTGTTTATTTCTTATTAATGGGTTGGTTTATTGGAACATTATTTGTGTTACCGGTGTTAATTAAACGAAATTTATCTTTGGGCAAAGCGATTAAAAAAGCTTTTGTTATGGTATGGAAACATATTATCGAAATTATTTCAGCAACGGTTGCAATGATTTTTTATATGCTGTTGATTGGATTTATCGTTGGGGTGACTGGTTTAGGTTTAACCTGGCTTGCTTGTTATTTACTTAATGTTCCACTTGGTATTGGGTTAATTATGCCATTTATTTTAGTTATTGTTGTTCCAACGTTGTTGCTGGGTTGGTATTTTGCAACAGTAATAATGGCGCTTCCTGCAACACTTTATCACAGTGTCGTTGAAGGATTGAAGTAGCGGTTCTGAGGAGGACGGTATGAAAAAAATCCATTTAGGCTATGATTTAGCATTGGAAACGTGTTCTTGGGCTTGGCATTATAAAAGATTGTTTTGGTATCCGCTTATTATTGCTTTTTTGAAGTATCTTTTTGAGAGCGGCATATTAACAAATTTTTTTGGTATGATGAGTCGGTATTCATTGCTCATTGTAAAAGAGTTGGGGATATCAATAACTATTGTTTTTATTTTTGCGGCATTGACAAATCGTTTTTATGTTTTATTTGTTAATAAAAAAATGAGTTTTTTTGAGAGTTTTCATTTTGATGAAGGAATATTGCCTAAGCTTGTTGTTTTGACATTTATTTTTGCAATTGCTGATTTTATCAAAAAATATTTTGTTATAGGTTCTGGAATTAACCTTAATTATGAGCAGGCAACCGGTTTGCAAGTTCAGATTGTATATGCGGAATTGTTAATTTGGATTCTGAGTTTGATTCTTTTTTCAGTATGGTCATTGATGATTTTTTATGTCGTGCCAATACTTATTAAAAAAAATGAATCATTGTGGGTGACAATAAAAGAAGCTTTTTTATTTGTGTGTAATAACCTATTAGTTACCATTACAGCTCAATTGGTTTATATTATTTTTTGGTTGTCTTCTCTTCTTGCACTTGGAACGCTTGTTTTTTTTGTAATGTGGATTATTGCTTTAATATGTTCAATTCCATTGAGCTTTGCTTGGTTTGTGCCATTTGTGTTAATCATGTTTGTTCCAGCGGTATTGTTTAGTTTGTATATCGGCATGATAGAGTTAATTCTTCCGGCAATGCTTTATCTTAAACTTTCAAAAAAACGTTAAATTTTTAAAAAAGTGATTTTAAGGCCTGTGTCGAAAGAGCAGGCTTTTTTTTGTTTCTTTTATGAGAGCTTGATAAACTAAGAAAAAACAGGTACTGCGGAATGAATATTCATAAAAAATTTTTGATTGAGGCTCTTATCCTTGCATCAGATTCTATAAAGAGTAATGGGGGGCCATTTGGGGCCTTGGTGGTGAAAGATGATCAAATAATTGCAACGGGCACCAATGAGGTTGTTAAGACTAATGATCCAACTGCGCATGCCGAAATGGTAGCAATTCGTCGATCCTGCCAAGAACTTAATACGTATCAGTTAAATGGTTGTACTCTTTATAGTAGTTGTGAACCATGTCCAATGTGTTTGAGTGCGGTCTATTGGGCTCGCATTGACGTCCTGTTTTTTGCATTGTCGCGAGAAGATGCCGCAGCAATTGGTTTTGATGATGCGTTTATTTATAAAGAGATTGCATTGAGGCCTGAGGCGCGTTCTTTAAAGATGGAGCATGTTTTAATACCTCAAGCGAAGGATGTTTTTGAACTGTGGCAAAGTAAATCTGATAAAGTAATGTATTGAGAACTATGAACATTGATATTCGTTTTACCATTGGTTTAGTAATTTATGATTTAGAACGAGGGCGTTATTTAATTTTAAGGAGAAATCCTGAGCGTTATCGTGGCTGGGGACTCGTCAAAGGGGGTATTAATGAGGAAGAGACGCCGCAACAGGCTTGCATGCGCGAAACATTAGAAGAAATTGGTATACCTGTTGAAGAGACTTCATTGTGCGATCTGGATCATGTAAGTGCTTACTACGATAATACGAATAAAAAAATTGTGTTAGTTCATTGGTTTTTAACAAGATTTTGTAATTTGGGAACTTTGACATTAGAACAAGCCGAATGGGTTGATCATCGCTGGGCGACGTATGATGAGGCTTTGTATGAATTAGCATGGCAATCTCAGCAGCGTGCCTTAAGAATTGCACATAAGTTTTTGACGAAAAATGATTTGATTGAAGAAGAATATGAAGAATAAGACCTTTTGGTTTTATTGCCAAAAGGCCTTGAATAATTTATGCGCTTATAACACCATGTTTTTTTAACATGAATTCACCTTGATCAGGATGGGCGCAAAGTAATTTAGGTTTAATTTTAAGTGATGCATTGGTTAAAAAGGTCTTAAATCCATCGCAATTAACTTTCTGATCATCCAAAAAGAACCATGATTTTCTTAGTTGATCGGGATATTGAGTTTTTATAACATCATAACAATGTTTATAAATGTCCATTCCAGGTTTGCCTCCAAAGCCATCACAGGAGAAGATACATTCATCGATGTAAGGCATGATGGTATCTTTAAAACGTTTTTTGAACTCAGACACACCATCTTTTGCCCAGTTTGAAAGAATGACGCAGACATGCTTCTTTTTTCCTTTTGCATCAACTTCTGCTGCACATTTTTTTAATGTTTCAACAAGGCGAGTTGTGTTTTGTGTGCTTGAAAATACTTGAGGATTAAAGGTTATTTCGAATGTATTGAGAAATATGCTCTTTTGGCATTCTGTTTTAAATAAACCAGGATTTTCTGCCAGCATTTGATCGCAAAGTTTTTTTGCTGTTGCATAAGTAAAATGACCAAGCATGGTGTCGCGTAATAATGGTGGCAATGGGGTTTCGCCGTCATCGGAATACATCTCATAATCTACTTGGCATGAAAGCGACAATTTATATTCAATGGCATTAAGTCCTTTGAAAAATATATCATTAGCCATATGTTGTCTAAAGTTACCTAAAAAATGTCTAAACTTGAAACTGAGACCTTCTTTGATAATGTTTCGAGGTCCTACAAGCCAACCCATTTTTCTTGAATTGTTTTGAAGTAAGGTGCCATTAAGATCAAGGAATATAACATCGGCATTGCTGTTTGCTATTAAACCAAGAAGCAATGCGAAAATAAATTTTTTAATGGTTATGTTCATTTTTATTATCCTCCACCGCAAAAAGGCCTCTTTGCCTTTTTTAACTGTGCTAATAGAATAACAAAAATGCAAAAAAAGTCAATTAAAATTCAAGGTTTATTTTTCTTCCAATAGCCGTTCTAGGTCTGGTGAAGTTGGTCGATGGATGTGGTGGCTAAATTTTCTAGCTGCATCGAAATAAGAACCTTTTCTTTCCTCGGAAGGTTCTGCAACGAGATAAATGCGGTCTTCTGGCTTTCCTGGAAATTTTTTATCGACTATATCAAAAAATTCGGGGTAAGGGGAAAGGACCTTTTCTTCACCTGAAATACAGATGCGGTCGCCAAATTGTTCAAAAACTTCAGCGTCATCTTTCTTTTGAGGTGATAGACGATCAGTTAAATTTCCTATGAGGTGAGCGATTATGACGTCCTTATGATCACGTAAAAACTTTTTAGTGTCTTCATTTAATTGTGCTGTTTTCTTCATAACCTCCGCATCAAAAGTGCCATAGGTAATAGCATTATGTAAATTTCGATTTCCTTCAGTCATTTTTTCTAAAGGAATTGTTTCAAGATATTCTTTAACGATTTGTTGGATTTCTTCAGGTGATAGATCTCTCAGGAGCCATGCAACTATAATTGGTGGCAATAGTTCCCCTTGATAAGTAATTTCAGGATAATCTTTTTTTAATGGAATTTTTCTTAAAAAGTCGAATATTTTCTTCTGTATTTCTTTTTCATCGACAGTTCCAAAATACCATTCAAAGTACATGGCTAATTTGAGAAGAATTGGAACGAAAGGCATTGATGGTAATCGTTTTGCAATAAATTTTCCTCGTTCCATTTTATTTGGTTCCAATACACAGGGAGCATCACAAAAGACATCCATGCAGAACTGTTTTTGAGCGTTTAATAAAAATAAAATAAGTAGTGATTTTCTCATCCCCATTATTCCCCCTAATAAAAATTACATAAAAAGCTACTTTCTAGAAGACCACCAATGATGTTTTTTATCCTTTTTTTCTTCAAAATCTTTTTTTGGTTCTGGAAGAGATGGAAATTGGCTATGCAATAATCTTAATCTCTCATGAACCGCTGGTATAAGCCGTGACAATTTTTCATCAGCTCCATGAACCTTTTCCGAAATAACTTCTTGATTTTGACGGACTTGTTCAAATTGTTCTTGCAATATTTTAAATTCTTTTTCTACTTGTTGAAGACGTGTGGTTACTTTGTCAAGAGCACCTTTCAGGACCCATTTTTCAACTTGTTCCCAAGCGGTATTGGCAATGTATACACCAAGGCCACCCAGCGCTATATAAAGACCTGTTGAATTTAAGAATGGGATGCGTTTTCTTTTATCATCAGAGGATTTTATTGTTCCTGCGCCAATTGTGGCTAAGCTTAAAATTTCCGTATATCTTTGCAGATCGCTCGGTTTATAACCTTGAAATGCATCGTATCGCGCTCCATATTCAGGAGATAAACAATCCAATTGCTTTAATATTTCTTCAAGTTGATTGCCTAAATTAATTATAAATTCTGGAAGACTTTCTGATGCGATGGTTTGCGAGGGAAGCTCCATTGCTTTTAATGAAAAACAACCGAATAAAAGAATTAGTTTTTTCATGGTAATTCCCATTTTTTAATTCTTGATAAGTTTAAAAAGGGTATCGAAGATAATTCAATGGTTTGTTTATTTGGTGTACAATAAAAGGTAAAAAAGAGTTTCATATGGTTAATAATACTCAAATATATAATCAACGTATCATGGATTATTCTCGCGATAAAACGCATTATGGCGAAGTTATAAATCCGTCCTTTATCTCAAAGCGTTCTAATGTTGCCTGTGGTGATAGCTTGGCAATAAGCGGCATCATCAAAGATGGTATTATAATTGAGATAAAATTTACTGGTTCGGGTTGCATGATTAGTCAGGCGGCAGCTGCAATGCTTGTGGAAAAAGTGTTGGGCAAATCAACTGATTTTGCAAAAAAAATCACGCGTGAAGATATGCAAAAAATGCTTGATATTGAGCTCGGTTTTTTGCGCAAGCAGTGTGCCGAACTTCCCTTAATAATTTTGCATGAGGCATTAGCTGGATGTTAGATCCATTGCAACTATGGACATTGCTGGAAAAGAATAAGAATTTTTTATTTAACAGTAATGATGATGAGATTTTTGTTGCTGAGAAAATTTGGCACGAGCTTGGTCAAAAAGAAATTTTGCAAAAAGAGATTCAGGACGCGCACCATACTTTATTAATACCACGTTGGTCTGAAAATATAGTGCAAAAGAAAAAAATTAGATCAGAAATGAGCCAGTATGACCTTTTAGCAATTGATGGTTCTCAAATTTATCCTGATCGTCATGAAGGGACCAATTGTTCTTTAATAAATATTGGAAGTGTCTATTTTTGTTATGATCAGCATTCGGTTTTTGAACGATTTTCAGAACCATTTTTGTACACAGCGCATTATCGTGAAAATCATGAAGTCTCTACCGATAGCATTGATGCCCAACGTCATGAATTAGAGCTCAAAAAAGCGTTTGATCTGGCGATAGATTATCGTCAAAAGACGGGGCGCGATCCGTATGTTTTATTTGATGGATCACTTATTTTCTGGCATTTGATTGATAAGCCACGATTGCGAGATTATTATCTTGAACGATATTGTGCGATTTTGAAATGTTTTTATCAAGAACAAATTAATCTTATTGGATATATTAGTCTTCCTAAAAGTAAAGAGCTCATAAATATTATTCGCATTATTTTAAAGCGTGAAATGATTGAAAAAAAGCTTGAGCAGATTGTTGATGCGCATTTGTTAACTAAGTTTTTAGACGTTTATGAACGTACGGTTATTTTTGAAAATCAAGTTTCTATTGTTGATTATTATCCAACCGAGATGAAACCCGTCTTTTTTTACCTTAATGTTGGAGATGAAGTAGCGCGAGTGGAATTGCCGTTGTGGATTGCGCAAGATGCTCACCGATTAAATATGATAGAACAGGTTATCGTTGACCAATGTCTGAAAGGTGATGGTTATCCTATTGCACTAGCAGAAGCTCATGAAGCAGCGGTGGTGAAATATTCAGATCATCAATTATTTTTCAATTTTATTCAACAATTAACTAATCAGCGGTTTCTTTCAAAAAAATTACATAAAAAGAAGCGACCATTTGCATAGATTATTTTTCAGGAAAAATTTTTGAAATAATGATGGCGCAGAGTGGACCAATAATAAATCCGACGATTAATACTGGAATTTTTATTTTTAAAAGTGGAAATAAAAGTGCGATAAGACCTCCACTAATAATTGCTGCCAATGCGCCGTGATAATTGATTTTTTTGCTGTAGAGACTCATAAGTACTAATGGGCCAAAAGAACTTCCTAAGCCGGACCATGCAAAGAGTACTAATCGGTCGATAGATGTATGTGTCAGATAGGCGGTTATGATACTTGCAATAGTTATTACGACGATTGATAATTGTGTTATTTTTGTAAGATGAGCAGATGGAATATGATCTTTAACGATTGTTTTATAGAGATCTTCAGTAAAGGATGAAGCTGCAACAAGAACTTGAATAGTGACGGTTGATAAAATTGCAGCAAGAACACCACACAAAATAAGGCCAATCATAAATGGATTAAAGAGTTTTTCTACCATGCAGGGGAAAAGATGTTCTGCTTCTTTGAGATTTGTGCATAAGGCGATTCCGGTAAAACCAATAGCTGCAGATGCAGAAAGGGCTAAGATTTGCCACGTAATACCGACAAATTTTGCTTTTCTGATATTCGATTCTTTATCAATACCCATAAAGTTAATTAGAATGTGCGGTTGTCCAAAGTAACCGAGTCCCCATCCAAGTGCTGCATAAATGATTCCTCTGAGATCAGCCCATGATTGAAGAAGATAAAGCGGAATATTTTTTGTCGTTGCTATTGTGATGATTGAGTTAATTCCGTCTGTATACCAATAAGCAGTTAATGGAACAACAAGAATCATGGCTAATAAAAAAAGTCCTTGAAAGAGATTGCACCATGCAACTGAGAGAAATCCGCCAATGAAGATATAACTTCCCGTTAATATCGCTCCAATTAAGATTCCCATTGAATAGGAAATATGAAAGTGTGCTTCTAATAATCTACCGATTCCCATAAAGCCGGTGGCAATGTAGATAATAAAATAAAAGAGCGCAATGATTGAACTTATCGTTCTGATTGAGATGTTTTTTGCATTGAAACGTCGTTCAAAAAAAGTCCAGAGTGTTATGCTTTTGTATTGTTCGGTCAGGATTCGTAAGCGTGGTGCAATAATTTGCCAATTGAGCCACATAAAGACGACTAACCCAATTGCTACCCATATTTTAGGCATTCCAGATAAATAAATAGTTGCAGGATATGCGATAAAAAGCCATGCGCCCATATCGCTTGCTTGAGCTGATATTGCGGTTACCCAGTAATTTACTGATCTGTTTCCTAAAACAAACGAACCTTCTTTTTGTGATTTTTTATAAAAACTAAACGCAATTAAAAAGAGTGTTGAAAAATAAAGAGCAAAAGCACTGATAATCTGTATATTCATGATTCCAATCTTTTTTATAATGGTGACGGTAATTTAAATAATTGCTGAGCATTTTGAGAAGTTACATCTGCAATGTATGATAATGGTTCTTGCCGCAATTCTGCAATAAATTCTGCAACGGTGCGAATTTGTGCAGGTGAATTACGTTTTCCGCGCATAGATTGAGGTGCAAGAAAGGGGGCATCGGTTTCTAAAAGTAGATGTTCAAGTGCGATGCTTTTAACAATATTTTGCAATTTTTTACTGTTTGGGTATGTGATGATTCCACCGATACCAAGCTTAAAATTATATGTAATAATTTCTTGTGCAAAATTTTCATCATAAGGATAACAATGTATAACGCCACGGAGTTTTTCATGTTTATAATTTTGGATTATTGTTAATGTTTCTTCTGGCGCAGCACGGGTATGAACAATTATTGGCAAATTAAGTTGTAATGCCATTTCAATCTGTTGCTTGAAGGCAGCCTTTTGTTTTTCTAAATTATAGCCTGGGCGGTACATATCTATGCCGATTTCTCCAATCGCTACAATTTTGTTTTTTTCTTTTTCTTGAAGAAAAGAATTTATTTTTTTTAAATCTTCAAACCATGATTCATTTAAGTCATTAGGATGAAGGCCGACTGCAGCAAACAAGTTTTTATAATTTTGTGCGAGTATTATGCAATTTTTACTTTCAATGACACTGGTAGCTACATTAATGATCTGTTTTATTCCAGCATCTTCAGCTTGAGTAATTATTGCTTGGGCTTCTTTAATTTCCTGTTGCGTAAGAAGAACATCAAATTCTTTCTTCGCCAAAATATTCATGTGGCAGTGTGTATCGATAAAATAGTAGTTATTCTTATCCATGATTTAATCATTAAATTCAAAAAAGCCTTTTCTTTAGTATAAATGACGATTTCAATTTGACAAACATACAAATCGAGATATGATACCTATCAAGTAAGTAGTTGAAATTTAAAAGCAGTGTTTTATTGAAGGTGTTCTCAATAGAAAGGAGCAAAGAATAATGAATAAGACTGATTTGATAAATGCATTAAGTGAAGAAACAGCATTTAGCAAAAAAGATGTTACTCGTGTACTCGATGCATTAACAAGAGTAGTTGAGCGTTCACTCAAAAAGGGAGATAAAGTTGCCCTTGCAGGTTTTGGAACTTTCTCAACATCACTTCGTCCAGCACGTAAAGGTATTAATCCGGCGACAAAAGAAAAGATTAATATTCCTGCTATTTATGTTCCTAAATTTAAAGCTGGGAAAAATTTGCGCCAAGTTGTTCGCTCATTATAATTTTATAACCTAGCTTAGAAAAAAATGCTCTCGTAAGAAGGCCGCGCACTGCGGTCTTTTTTTATTTTTTCTTTCTTGTATCCTTAAATAAAACTTTTGATTGGAGTTCACATGATTGATTTGGGAATGTTGCAAAAAGATCCTCAATTAATTGAACGATTAAAAAGCAAAGACCCTGATTTTGCTATTGAAAAATTATTAGAACTTGATGATGAACGACGTTCTTTAATGCAACAGGTTGAAGAATTGCGTGCACAAAAAAATGATCTAGCAAAAGCTGCTCAGAGCGGCATCACTGATGAGGTTCGACAAAAGTCTATTGAAGTTGGTAAATCGTTAAAAGAGAAAGAAATTCAGCTTGAAGAAGTTTCAGCTGAATTTAAAAAATTGTACCTCTTTTGTCCTAATATTCCTGAAAAAAATATTCCAATTGGTGGAAAAGATAAAAATAAGGTCGTGAAACTTGTTGGGCAAAAACCAACATTTGATTTTAAATTGCGCAATCATGTTGAATTGGGCAACAGTTTAGAGTGGTTTGATTTTGAGGCAGCTGTTCGCATGGCGGGAAGTAGTTTTGTTCTCTATAAAAATGATGCCGTTAAGTTAATTTATGCATTAACGCGCATGATGTTAAAGAATAATGCCGATCATGGTTTTAAACCAATCTTGCCTCCTTATATGGTTAATGCACAATCGTTGGAAGTGGCGAGCAATTTTCCCAAATTTAAAGAAGATGTTTATTCTATTGCAGGGGAAGATTTGTATATGACCCCTACGGCTGAGGTGAATTTAACAAATCTTTATCGTGACGCAATCATTGCTGGTGAAGAACTACCCATTTGCATGACTGCATGGACCAGTTGTTTTCGCCGAGAGGCTGGTGGATATGGTGCGCAAGAGCGAGGACTTATTCGTATTCATGAATTTGAAAAAGTTGAGCTTTATTCAATTACCGAACCAGAAAAGTCAAATGAAGAGTTAGAGCGTATGGTTGCATGTGCAGAAACCATTTTGCAAAAGCTTAATTTGCATTATCGCATCAGTTTATTAGCTACGGGTGATATGTCATTCCCATCAGCTAAAACATATGATATTGAGGTGTGGATGCCAGGACAAGAAGCGTATTATGAAGTTTCTTCTTGCAGCAATTGTACTGATTTTCAGGCGCGTCGGGGCAAAATTCGTTATCGTAAAAGTGCAACCGCAAAACCTGAACTGGTAAATACATTAAATGCATCTTCTTTAGCGTTACCTCGTTTAATGGTTGCTTTGATGGAAACATATCAAAAAGAAGATGGTTCAATCGATTTGCCAACAGAATTGAAGCTGTACATGGATTGGTAAATAAAAATGCTTTCGCCAGAAATTCAACGAAAAATTCGCAAACTCAAAATTGTAACTAAGGGATTGATGGAGGGGCCATTAGCAGGTGATGTTGTTTCGGCACATCGCGGTTATGGTGTGGAATTTCATCAGATTCGTGAATATCAATTTGGTGATGATGTGCGCTTTATTGACTGGAAGAGTTCGAGTCGTTTAAATAGAATGTTCGTTAAGGAATGTCTTGAAGAACGTAATCGTCGGATGATTTTAGCAATAGATATTTCTGGATCAAGTTTTTACGGATCAGCAATGGTTCGTTTTGAAAAAATTAAAGAGATTGCGACGATATTAGCTTTTGCTGCGCATTATGCAAAAGACAGTATTGGATTATTATTCTTTGCCGATGATGTTGATCGTATTATTGAACCCAAAAATACTGAAGCACATCTTCATTTTTTATTACAGCAACTTCATGAATATCAACCAAAATTTAATAGGAATACGAATTTATCATCGGTCTTGGATTACGTTGCTGAAAAATGGTATAAAGATGCAATCGTTTTTGTGATTTCAGATTTTATTGATGAACAATTTGAAAAATCGTTACGTGCTGCGTCTTTGCGCGTCGATTTGGTAGCAGTGCGTTGTTATGATCCTATTGAGCGCATGTTGCCATCTGTTGGTTTTTTACAAGTTGAAGATGTTGAGTCGGGCCAAACATTATATATTGAATCATCTGAGCAAAGTTCTGCTGCACGGTTATTGAAAAGTCGTATGATGCAGCAAAATAAAATGTTTTTGCATGTAGGTATTGATGTCGTTGATGTTTCTTATCATTATGATAGTTGTGCGCAACTTGTTGAATTCTTTAAGAAGCGTATGTTTCACATGTCTATGAAATAAGAAAGATAAAACGATGCAGCAGTTAACAGAACAACTTGATTTAGATATTTATTCTTCTTCATTTGTTTCATGGTGGACGCAGCCGATAGTTCTTTTGGGAGCTCTTTTTTTAATAACGAGTCTCATTTTGGTTATTTGGTTTAAAAAAAGACGTTCCAGGGAGCGAGTTGAAATGCCTGTCTCTACGCTTTTGGTTAGTTTGTTGGAAAAAGGAATTGAAGGGGTAAAACAAGGGCGCATTTCTCTTTCAGATGCGATTATTTTATTAACATCAATTTTAAAATCATACACGGCTTGGTTGTTGAATGATAAATCAATTAAAGGATTGACCGATCAAGAGTGGTTAATTCTTATAAAAAATATTAAACAATTTCAGCCTTATATTGATGAGCTCACAGTGGTTGTTTCTATGGCAAATCAAATTAAGTTCAATTATGTTCAAGTTGATCAGACGCAGGTGTTAGATTGGCTTGAGAAGGCCGTTCAGATCATCGAACAGATCAATGTTTCTTTAGCCGAACATGAGTAATGTGCTCTAAAAGTACCAGTTTTACGGCATAGACTTGACATATCTGGTATACTGTAATTACTTATGTCACAACTTAAAACAATGTATTTAGGGACAATTTAATTGATTAAATAAATTTTAAGGGGGTGAGCGTATAAAGAGCATCTCTTTTGTTTTAGCGTAAAATTGTCAAAATTATAGAGGGATTGAATGGCTAAACATGTTGGGGTAAAGTTGCCCGAAGATTTAGTTGCTGTGTTAAAAAAGTGTAAAACAGTTGCAGTATTGGCAACATTTTCTGAAAAGGGTATTCCAAATACAACACCAATTCAATGTGTGTATCCTAAGGGGCTTGAAAGCGTTTTGATTTCTATTCACAAAGATCATACTGGTTACCATAATATGGTTTGGCAAAAGAAGGTGATGCTCTGCTTCATGGATGAGAATAACATTGCGTATAGTATTCTTGGCCGCGCAGGTGTTGTGCGTGCGCCATCAGAAGTGCATCCACTTATGAATATCGTTCGTATCGATATTATTGATATTAAGTGTGATCGCTCAGTTCTTGTCAGAGTTGATAGCGGGGTCCGTTGGAGTTATACTTCTCCCGAGGCCGAAGAATTGTGCGAAGGTTTATATGATGAACTTAAAGCGTTGTCTAAAACCTTGTAAAAAAAGTAAAAAAGGATGTTTTAATGAAGACGTATTTTAGCGTTAGTCTATTTTTTTTTATTATAAGTTGTATTAATACTGTCGAACCAGCGATGTCATCATCGGCGGGTTCGACAGGTGCTTTAATGCACTCTGTTCAATCGCCCCTAAACCCATCAGTTCAAAATATTAAGAATGTACCAATAGATACGCCTATTGCAAATCAAAAGACTTTCGCAAAAGAGGTTAAATCGGTTGATTCTCAACCAGACTTTGAAATATCGGTAAAAGATCTTACAGCAGCAGATGCAGTGCCTCTTGATAAAGGTTCAGAACCAAAAGCGGTGAATGTGGATTTTTCGACCTATGCAATAAATGAAGGAACCGTTGATGAAGGGGTTGGACCAAAGAAGCCAGAGACGCCGGGAGAAGTTGCGGAAGCTGCCATTATAGAACAATGGCCATTGCCAGAAGGTGCGAAAACTGTCCCTTCATCCATTGAACAAAAAACTGAAATGGCAGATAAAGTTGGTGTTCCCGTTGCACCAGTTGAGCCCAAACCGGAAGAATTAAAGAAAACTGTTGCAGAAAAAGAAAGAGTTGAGCTTGAGTTGACGCCACCTGAATGTTTGCCTTCTGAACTCGATACTACTGGTTTGGATGCCGGTGGAAATTGGGTTATAAAGCGAGCTTTCTGGGCGCAAGGTGAAAAGACATATGAAAAGATCATGAAGACGAACAATGAACTTTATGATGTGCAGGTAAAGTTTGTTCAGGCTCGTAATGATGTTGATAAAATTTCTGATGTTGAATTTAGAGAGCTTGGTTTTGAACAAGGTAAGATTGCAGAGTTATTAGATAATTTGATTGAAGATACAAAAAACCAAAGAGAAACGCAGGGTGCGCTTGATGAAAAAGAACGTGAGTTCTTGAAAACATTAAAGGAAAAACAAGCAAAATTAGAACAATTAAAGTTAGATTTGAGTGCGGTTGATGAACTTGAAGATGCTTTAGGTATTGTTATGAATAATTTAAATCAGCAAGCTGGTGTTTGCCGGAATTATGAAAAACAGGCGTGGGAGCACTTTAAAGCCATTGGTAAAGAATTAAATGATAAAAAAGCGCGTTTGCTCTTTTATGAGATGGAAGGATTTCTTAAGACGGTTGAAAAGAATCGTGATTATCTTGCTGGTGAATTATGGAATTATTTTAATGAAAGTGCTCAGCAAGTTAAAGATCATTTAAGTAATATAAAAAATGCTGTTAATGAGCTTAAACAAAAAGGTGTTGATCTTGCCCAGGAATTTGAAAAATTTGAAAAGGCAGATCAAGAAAAAGATCAAAAAGAAATAGCGGCAGAAAAAGAGTTGCTTGAAAAAGAGCGTGCTGAAATTGCGAAAAAGAAGAAAGAGCTTGATCAAGGATTTATGCATAAGTTTGCTCAATTATTTGTCAAAGCTTGGAGCGTGATTAAAGGGTGGTTTGTTAAAATGTATCAGGTGATTGCTTCAGGTTTGAATGCAGCGATAGCCAGCATTTTGAAGCTCTTTGGGTTACGCAAGTAATGAATATTATTTTTCCTCCGAAATTAAAAAAAGGTGACTGTGTCAGAGTCGTTACTCCGGCACGGTCTCTTTCTATTATTGATGATGAAACACGAGCAATTGCCAACAACCGGTTTCAAGAATTAGGCTTAAATATTTCCTTTGGGCGTTATGTTGAGGAGAATGATGATTTTTATTCTTCATCGATTGCATCACGTATTGAAGATGTGCATGCTGCATTTTTAGACGACAAAATAAATGCAATTTTTACCGTTATTGGTGGTTATAATTCGAATCAGTTATTACGTTATGTTGATTGGCAACTGATTAAAAATAATCCGAAAATTTTATGTGGTTTTTCAGATATTACCGCATTACAAAATGCAATTTTTGCGCAGACGGGATTGGTGACGTATTCTGGTCCCCATTATTCAACATGTGCACAAGAACATTATTTTGATTACACATTAGATTATGTGAAAAAATGTTTGTTTGATGATCGACCATTCTTAATTGAGCCATCAGAGAGCTGGAGCGATGATGAATGGTGGATTAATCAAAATGAGCGTCATTTAATGCCAAATGCAGGATGGTTAATCATTAATGAAGGTCAGGCAACTGGAACTATTGTTGGCGGTAATTTGGGGACATTTTCACTCTTATTCGGAACTGAATATTGTCCAGCATTAAAAGATAAAATTTTGTTTATTGAAGATGATGCTGAAACTAAATTTTATGAGTTTGATCGGCGATTACAATCATTGGTTCATCAACCGGACTTTGATCAAGTGAAAGGGATTGTAATTGGTCGTTTTCAACCAGGAAGTGGAATGACTGACGCGATGCTTACAAAATGTATTAAGTCAAAAAAAGAGCTTGATCGATTGCCAGTTATTGCCAATGTTGATTTTGGACATACCGATCCTAAGGTTACATGGCCAATTGGGGGTTGCGTTGAGCTTGAAATATTAAAGTTTGGTTCCTTTATAAAAGTTTTAAAGCATTAAATATGAAAAACAAACAGGGTCTGATTATTGTTTTGTATGGTGCGCCAGCTGCGGGAAAAACAACTATTGCACGAGCACTACAGGAACTTTCCGAAGAACCCCTTTATTTGTTGGGTTTGGATGCATGGGCCGAAAATATTATGCCTTCTAAATTTTATTTTGGAAGGGAGCAAGAAAAAGGGTTTAGTTGTTATTCCGTTGATGACGAATTGCGTGTTAAATTTGGTCCAATTGCGCAGCAATCAATGAAGGCATTTCATCAAATGGTGGGTGAACTTGCATTGCGTGGACATTCGGTTGTGCTTGATCACATTTTTTTGGATGAGGAATGGCTGAAAGATTGTGAAAAATACTGGAAGGGGTTGTCAGTAATTTGGGTTCATTTGGATGTCCCATTAGATGAATTAATAAGGCGTGAAGCGCAACGAAAAAAGATTGGCGAGAATGCGCAAGCACATTTACAATATTGTGTGCGGTGTTTGCATAAAAATATGCCACAATCGTTGAAGATCAATACCGCACAAATTTCTCCTGAAGAATCGGCAAAATTAATTTATCGCCAAATCAATAAGAAGATTTAATGTTATAAGCGGTTTAAAAAGTTTTTTTTGCAAGCTATGCTATTATCTTGAACATTTATTTTAATAGGAAATCTATGAAAAAAACTTTCTTTTTTTCCAGTCTTTTATTTTTTACTTCAGTTTTTGCTATGCAGAATGATGTTTCTTGTTCAGAGGGATATAAACGTCAATATGAGAGGGGATACGCCGACGCATCTCGTATGATGATTCCAGGTCGCGTGGGAAAGCTTATTCTTGGTAACTTTATGGCTCACGAAATGCGTAGTGGACTTTGTAAAGAAGTATTACAGCCGCGATTAGATGCTATTCAAGATGTTTTAGATGGCAAGCCTAATAAATTCGAAAAATAAATTATTTTCTAAGTTTTAATGAATAATTCATTTTAATCGAGCTCTTCAAATTTAATATCAAGTATCGGATATTTTTGCCAATTAATTTTATCAAAGTGCCACCATTCAGTTGTGACAGGTTTAAATCCATGTTTAATCATGATGTGTTGTAGCTTTTTTCTATTGTTAATTGCCTCTTGATTAATCCCCGTTAGTGAGTTTGCATGTGCTTTTAATGAAAAATTGTCAAATTCTGTTGGCATGAGAAGTTCTTTTCCTGTTTTTAAATCAATGAGGGTGACATCGATAGCAACACCACGAAGATGTACGCGTCTTCCTTTGGTCGGATGAGAAACATAGTGTTCATCATGTACAATGTCCCAAAATGCTTGTTGTGCTTCTTTTGGACGATATGCATCCCAAATTTTGAGACCAAGTCCCTGTTGGTTAAGTTCTTTTTGTATACTGTCGAGTAATGGGACAATATCTTGCTGAACATAACATATATTTTTTGTATAAATTTTTTTGCCGGTAAAATTTTGTGTTGTGGCATATCTTAAATCAATTATAATCGTAGGATTTGCTTTTTTGATATCAATCAATTGGTGGCTATTGAGCAACGAAACTAGAACAAGAAATGTTAGTAGGGTAGATTTGAAAATCTTCATCATAACTCCTTTATTCAATAATAGTTTTATCTTTTTGTAGTTTGTTAAATCGATTTCCTGCAAACGATGCTACGAAGAGCCAAAATGCGATAAAGCCAAGCGAAATAAAGGTTGAGTAGCTTATAAGTTGTGTAAATGATGAGCTAAATACTTTAGAAAGTCCTGCACCAAGGCTTTTTGTTGAGCGATTACCAAACATATCTATCCATCCCTTTGCCTTAAATTTTATATCTTTACTTGTTGGAATATATAAAATTTCTGATGTTGGTTTGTTGAGTGCATAGTTGGTTCCTTTGATAGCGATAGAAGCGAATAATAAAATCCACATGATCGAATAGGATGAAAATCCAAAAATGTAAGCGGTAAAATTGAAACTTATAATAGCTGCAATTGCTAGTGGAAATGCAATTAAACAGAATCTTAATCCTAATTTTCTGAGGAAGAAGCTGGTACCAAAGAATGCAAATAAGAGTGCAAGGATATTGATTCCCAGCGCTTCATAACTGGTAAATACGGTAAATTCTTCAGTCGTATACATGTCGGTAGCAAGATAATTCATTTGATATTCAACGATGGTTGCCATTATTTCATAAGAGGTTGCGACAACGAAAATTCCTAAGATGTATGAATGAGTTAAAAGTAATTTTAATCCAGAAAAGAAACCGGTTGATTTTTTAGCAGGAGAGGGTGGATTTTTGTAAGCAATATCTTCGGGAAACGCATGTAGATAGTAACGAATTACGAAGGGAACGATCATAATAATGAAACCGCCAATTAAATAAAGCACTGGTATGCCAATTTTTTTAACAAATGTTGCCGTAAATAACGATCCGCCAATGGTTCCAAATTGTATGATAAAGGTCATCAATCCGTAACCTTTTTTTGCTAAATCTGCGGTCATAACGCTTGCGACAAATGAGTAAAAAAGTGCTACAACGAGTGTTCCATAGCTTTCCAAAAGAATATACGCAAACCATCCTAATAATTTTCCTGGAATCCATGCAAAGATGGGGTAAAGCGTTGAAGATTCCGGAATAATTATGATAGAAGAATGCGCGAGGAGATAACTTATAATGATAAATGCGAGACTATATAAAGAACACATGACATAGATGAGACGATTTTTTTTAAAAATATCGACAAGTTTACTGTATCCAATGACGATAAATATCATGAAAATGAGAGAAAATGCTTTTGCTACCGGTTGCCATCTTTTTAATCCCACAAGCATGTCAAAAAGGGGATTTTTTGTAGTTCGCAACATCCAATAGTTGCCTAAAATAAGCATGATTGCAATGCCGAGTATGCCGAATTTTTTGTATTCTTCTCGTGTTAATTTTCCCCACAGGACGTGAAGTATTTTTGAAATCATTTTTTCTCCTTAAAAAGCGGTTGCTTGAGATAAATGGAGTATCGAAAAATAGGTATTGCTTGAATAAGATGCTTCTTTCGTATTATCATTGTTTCATTTTTAAATATGCTTTATATGTTTCTTTAAAAGCAATCAATTGAAGTGTTGTGGGTGATTTATAAGATTTTTAACTTATTAAAGGGTTGTTCTAAAAAAATAGTGTGTGAAAGTTGAAGTAAAATTTTTAGATATTATATTGATTAATATTTTCAAATAAAGATTGGTAAGAGTTTATTATTGTTTATGGAAAAAGATCAAAGTGGTTTTTTAATTATTAATAAGCCGTTACATTATAGTTCAATGGATGTCATTCGAGTTTTACGAAAATTGACTGGAATTAAAAAAATTGGGCACGCGGGGACATTGGATCCATTAGCTACCGGTGTCTTGTTGGTGTGCATTGGTCGAGCAACAACAAAACATATTGATAGTTTGATGAACATGGAAAAGGAATATATTGCAGAAATTGATCTAACCGCTTTTTCCGAGACTGATGACGCAGAAGGTCCATTGCAAGAATGTGATGTTAAAAATATCCCCTCTGAAAATGAAATAATAGCGTGTTTGCATAAATTTATTGGGCTTATTGAGCAGATTCCGCCACGTTATTCAGCGATGAAAATTCAAGGGGTTCGTGCATATAAAAAAGTTCGTAGCGGAGAAATATTTGAGCTTGAGGCAAGAATGGTCGAAATTAAATCTATCGATCTGCTTTCATATCAATGGCCAGTATTAAAGATTAAAGTTACTTGTGGTAAAGGGGTTTATATTCGCAGTCTTGCGCGAGATATTGGAAATTGTTTGCATACTGGTGGTTATTTAAAATCGCTGATTCGTTCAAGAATTGGTGAGTATCGACTTGAAAATGCCCTTGAACTAAAATTTTTGCAAGAAAATACAAATTTGATTGAAGAAAAATTGTCTAAAATTTAAATGTATGATTTTTGCTTATTAGTCTGAAATTTTAGGTTCATCTTTGTCTGCGGATTTATCTTCTGGTTTAGTTAACTGATGTAATACTGTCTCCAGTTCATATACGCTGAGGCATCCTGCATGAAGAGAAGGAGCTGTTTTTTTAGCAAAGACATCTTTTATTGGTGATGAACAGCGATGATCATCTGTAAGAAATTTAGGGCCACTGGCAAATGCACATGATATGATCATGAAAAACGAGGGTATAATTATTTTTTTTATCATCAAAATCCTTAGAAATTATTAAATGAATTTCATTATAAGTTTTTAAAAAAAAGTTCCATAGATGGTGACTTATTTATACGGTATGTTTTTCCTGCTGATAATTCTAAAAATGTAGCGTATGAGCAGGTGATAAAGCTTTATAATAAGGATAATATAAAAAAACAGTTTTGATAATAGTTGTAAGAAAAAATTTTTATATTTTTCGATAGGTGAATTTGACTTGAAAAGAAGCATCTTTTTAATAAAAAACTTTTCTTAATGAAGTTTGCTTATTTGAGTGATCTCTGCTACAATATCAGCGAAATTGCCGAAGTGGTGAAATTGGTAGACACGCAGCCTTGAGGTGGCTGTGGGAGAAATCCCTTGGGGGTTCGAGTCCCTTCTTCGGCACCATTTTTTTCTAGAAACGTTTGAAGCCTCTTTTTTCGATGTAAGGAGATTGTCTCATGGTCACGTCACTGCGACGAATTCTTGTTTCAAGTTTTGGTTTTTGGATTGCGTTGGCAATTGCCGCGCTTTATTTTTTATATCCACCGATGGAGCGATTAAAGTTTGGCATTGATTTGGTGGGGGGAACATATATTACGCTTGGCGTACAAACTGAAGAAGCGGTAGCGCATGATCTTCAATCTTTAATGTTTTCAACAGTAAGTGGGTTAAAGCGTGATGAGAAAGTCGAGACTAAAAATTCAAAGTTTAATAAAGAGAATTTATCTTTTGATTTGACTTTTGATAATGCTGCCGATGCGTTGAAAGCCGAATCCTTTATTCGTGATCAGTATCGTGATCGTAAGGGTTCGAGTAAAGATGTTGAAATGTCGTTAGCTGGAACGACATTGACTGTTAGATTTGGTAAGAAAACAGAAGAAGCGATACGTCATGCTGCATTAATCGGCAATAAAGAAGTTTTGCAGACACGTTTAAATGCAACGGGGGTTGAAGAAGTTCCGGTTTATGTGAAAGGGAAAAATCGTATTGTTATAGAACTTCCCGATATAGACCCGATTGAAGCTAAAAAGATGATTGGTACGCCAGCTATGCTTGAGTTTCGCATTGTAGAAGATGGTCCAGCCGCAACTAAAGAAGAATTACTTGATAAATACGATGGTGAAATCCCAGAAGGAATGGAAGTTTTAGAAGGACGTGATCGTCGTATTGGAAGAGCCTATTTCCTCGTACCCGATTATACTGAGGTTACTGGGCGATATTTGTTAAAGGCGACTCCACGCTTAAATCAAGATCGTTCAGCGGGTGGTATGCAGATGGCTGTTTCATTTGTTTTCAACAATGAAGGTGGGGATCGTTTTTACGAGTTGACATCTCAAAATGTTGGGAAATTATTGGCGGCTATTCTTGATAAAAGAGTTATTTCACATGCTAATATTCGCGAAGCTATTCGTCGAGAAGGCCAAATAACTGGTGATTTTACGCAAGAAGAAGCTAAGGAATTGGCGACGTTGCTGAAGTCTGGTTCTTTTACGGCGCCAGTTACTTTTGAAGAAGAGCGTCATATTGGACCAGCCCTTGGATCTGATTCAATTAAGCGTGGCTTAATTTCTTGTTTCGTTGGTCTCGGTCTTATTTTACTATTTAGTCTTTTTTGCTATAAATTATCCGGATTATTTGCATTCTTTGTTTTGATTTATAATTTGATTTTGATTTTGTTCATTCTTTCTCGTATGCATGCGGCATTAACGTTGCCTGGTATTGCTGGTTTAGTTTTGACCGTGGGAATGGCAATTGACTCATCTATTTTAATCTATGAAAAGATCAAAGAGTTACTTGCGCAAGGCATGCAGATTCCTCAGGCTGTTCGACACGGATTTTCAGGTGCAATGGTAGTTATTTTAGATGCAAACATTACAACTTTTATTACTGGCATTGTGCTTTATTATTTTGGTACCGGTCCAATTAAAGGTTTTGCGGTAACATTAATGATTGGTATTATAACTACCTTAATTACGGGCTTGTTCTTTTTGCGGTCTCTGTTTGAAGTTTTATTGACGAGACATATACAAAAATTAAGTATTTAGTATACTTTTTAAGTAACTATGGCGGCGTAGCTCAGTTGGTTAGAGCGGCGGAATCATAATCCGTAGGTCCGGGGTTCAAGTCCCTGCGCCGCTACCAAGTTTTCTCTAATGTTTCTAAAGGTGATTTATGGAGATAAAAGATCTGAATATTCCGTTGATATTGACTGGCGTGCGCCTTCTATCTCCTCTTGTTTTGCCTTTGTTAATTTTTGTTTTATGGCCTATTCATAATGACATTATTCACGTTTTCTTGATGATCGTTTTTTTACTGCTTGGTCTTACTGATTTATTAGATGGTTATTTAGCACGTAAATTTAAGCAGGTTACCAAATTGGGCCAGTTACTTGACCCCATTGCCGATAAGTTTTTAATTGTTTCGACTTTGATTGCATTGCAAGCTGTTGAAGCGATTGGTTTTATATGGGTAATAATTTTGGTTTTACGTGAATTATTTGTTATGGGACTTCGGTATGTGGCGCGGGAGCATCATGTTGCGATTCCCGTGATAGAATTTGGTAAAATTAAAACATGGAGTCAGATTGTTTTGATAGCATACATCTTATCTCCTTATGGTTATTTGTATTCATGGGCGCATCTTATTATTTATTATCTATTGCTCTTCTTTACGATCGCATGCTCTCTTTATTCTGCTTATTGCTATTATCGGGTATGTATAGCCGGAGTATTTGGGAAAAATGAATTTTAATGAATTGGCATTCTGGTTTGATCAACTTGAGCAAGAGAGTTCTCGTTTAAAAATTACAGAAATTTTGAGTGATTTATTTAAGCAAGTTACCGCGCAAGAGGCGCAAATGGTTGCTTATTTTTGTATGGGAACGTTGTATCCACCTTATAAAGTTGTCCAGTTTAACATTGCTCGTAAAAGTGCAGAAAAAGTTGCTGCACGCATTCTTGATATATCTGAATCTGAGGTTAAGAAGCAGTTATCTTCTGTGAGCGATGTGGCTGAATTGCTTAAAGATGGGCATTGGAGGGCTCGTGAAGAGTTGAGCATTAAAGAGATTTATAAAGAGTTGCAAGATTTAGCTTCTATTAGTGGTGAAGGATCACAGGAAGCAAAAATTGATGAATTGATACGTTTATTGCATGATGTGCAACCGCTTGCTGCAAAATATCTTTTACGTATTGTTTTAGGAACATTGCGACTTGGTTTTTCTGATATGACGATGATTGATGCTCTTTCATGGATGTTGGTTGAAAATAAATCGTTATCAAAAAAGATTGAAGATGCTTACAATCGGTGTGCCGATATTGGTCATGTTGCATTTATTGCCAAAAAAGATGGTATTGATGGTATTACGCACATGCGCGTTATTGTGGGGGTGCCAATTAGACCTGCGGCAGCCGAACGTATGCCTTCAGCAGCTGCAATTATTGAAAAAATAGGTGTAGCCGTTGCCGAACCTAAATTAGATGGGTTTCGTTTGCAAATTCATATTAATAAAAGACATGAAAAGCCTGAAATAAACTTTTTTTCGCGCAATCTTGTTGACATGTCTTATATGTATCCTGATTTGGTTAAGGCATTAGAACATATTGATGCAAAAACGGTTGTTTTTGAGGGTGAGGCAATTGCCTTTGACCCTAATACGGGCAGTTTTATGCCTTTTCAAGAAACAGTAAAACGAAAACGTAAGCATGGCATTGAAGAGGCTGCGGAAGAAATGCCCTTGCAGTTATTTCTTTTTGATATGTTATATTTGAATGATCATGAGCTTTTTCATGAGCCCTTGGCTGAACGTCGTTCAAAATTGGTTGATTTAATTGAACGTTCTCCTGTTGATAAAAAAATTGTACAAGTTACGCAAGAGCAACAGGTTTCCACAGCAAAAGAACTCGAGGATTACTTTTTATTGCAAATTAACAATGGCCTTGAAGGTGTTGTGGTTAAACGCCCAGACGCACCTTATCAACCAGGAAAACGTAATTTTAATTGGATCAAGTTGAAACGACTTGAGGAGGGGCATCTTTTAGACACAATTGATGGCGTTATTCTTGGTTATTATTATGGTCGTGGCAAACGTGCTACTTTTGGAATTGGTGCAATTTTGGTTGGCTTATACAACAAATCGTGTGATTGTTTTCAGACGGTAGCAAAAATAGGAACTGGCTTTTCTGACGAGGAATGGCGAGCTTTGAAAAAAAGTTGTGATGTGATTGCAATAGATCATCAACCTAAAAATGTTATTTGCCATAAAGACTTAAGGCCTGATATATGGGTTCGCCCCGAAATTGTTGTTGAAATGACAGCTGATGAAATTACCAGATCGCCCGTTCATACTGCATCAAGTTTTGCATTACGTTTTCCTCGTTTTTTGCGTTATCGTACTGATAAAAACGAATATGAAACGACATCCGTTCAAGAGCTGGAGACTCTTTTTAAGCAACAGCGTCCTTAGGCTTTTCAAATGATTTATTTGGTGTTGCTTTTTGTTTTTGGGTCTTCAAATGCATGTGGCAATAGATCTTGCGCATTATAAATTTTGTAAGAACGATCTATGTTTGCAACAATAATTGGTGCTTTTTGGCATAATTCATAAATGACTTGTCGGCAAGATCCGCATGGGGTTGCTCCATCATTCGTAACAGTTACAACTGCCTTAAATTTGCGATGACCATCAAAAAGTGCTTTTAGTAAAGCCATTCGTTCACCACAACAAATGAGATTAAAAGAACCGCCTTTTACATTGGCCCCGGTTATGATTTGATTATCTTCAGTGAGAACTGCTGCCCCGACTTGATAGGAAGAATAAGGTGTGTAGGCTTTTTTGCGGGCTTCTATTGCAGCATCGATGAGGTGATAAATGGTTTCTTGAGATAGGTTCATTTGCGTCCCTTTCTTGAATCAAAATTTTACTTTGCTCCTGGGACTTATTAATTATATCAGAATCTAGAAATGTGGCTATTTTTTTGCGTTTTATAAAAATTATTCTTTATGGCAAAGGTTGTAAAAATACTTTGCTTCTTGAAGCGGATTGTCTGCATCGGTTATTGATTTGCCTACAATAATGCCATCTGGTTTGAGAGAGATTACTTTTTGTACATTATTGCGATCAATTTTTGCACCGATGAAAATGGGGAGGTTGGTGTTGCCTCGAACGAGGTCCCATTGATCGAGAAAGGCGAGAGATTCTCCTTCATCATATGGTTTATGCATTAATATTGCGTCGCCCCCAAATCCTTGCGCATCCATAGCGGTTTGTCCTGGGGCATCCGTATCGATGAGATCGATCATTACTTTTAATTTATATCTATCTGCTGCTCTGGCGACCGTATAGAGTACGCTTTTATTGGTGCCACCCATAACCGTAATCCAATCAGCACCAGCTTTTGCCATGATTTTTGTTATTTCTTCGCCGCGGTCAATAATTTTGGTATCAGCAACAATTGTTTTATCGGGAAAATTTTTTCTAAAAGCTTCTACTGCAGACGTCCCAAATTGAAAGAGCATTAATGAGCCTACTTCAAGCTGGTCGCAATAATCATTTACTTTTTTAGCAATGGAAAGAGCTTGATCAAGATCAGTCATATCAAATGAAATTTGTAATTTCATATAGATCCTTTTTTTTGTGGCGAATTTCATTATATCACTATTTAGCAAGTTTGAAAAAATAGGTCTATTATGCAGTTAAAATTTTATCTTGTGAGAGTCGATCGGTTTTAGTTAATATTTTTACTGGCGCGAAAAATTGTTTGATATTAAGAATAAATAATGCATTGGTTATTCTATCGAGTCCGCGTTTTGCATAGATTGATGGTAAAACAAGATTTGGAAATTTTGTAGTTGGTGTAACGCCCAGAGGAACATAGATGTTTTTTGGTTTAGCGATAATAACGATAGAATGAATAGGAATATAATTGTTTTTAGGCAAATTAACTTTTAATACTTTCCAATAACGTATTTTTGTTTCCGGGTCTTTATATTTTTTAACTTGAAACATGGCTGTTTGTTCTGGATCAACAATTTGCCATTGGTTGATGGTGTTGTCTAATAGAAATGTTGGTTTTAATTGATGAGTGATAACCAACATAAATTGTTCACGTTGTGCTTTTCGCGGGAATGAGAGTAAGCCAAATTCATTAGAATGCGAGAGATATCCATTATATAGTCCATAAATACCACCATTAACTGGTTGATAAAAGGTCGATCGCATTAATTGTTTAGGAAGAAATTGTGGTGATATTCGCGCAATATTCTTTTGTTGCTCTTCATCTGGATATTCTTTAATAAACATATTGATCGTGTAGTGACTTGCTTCTTGCTGTGGATTTGTATTTAAAAAACTTAAAAGGGTACATGCTATAAAAATTTTTTTCATGTTGCTCCTTTTTTCTCTAATTTTTTCTTATTGTTATACTATCATTGTGAATAAATAAAAAGCTATAGTTTAGGAACGCGTATGCCTAGAGTGCCATTAAAAAGTGTTTGGCGAGTCTTTGCTAAAAAATATAATTTATCCGATTATCAACTTGCGCAATTTGAGCGTTATTTACAGGAACTTAAGGAGTGGAATAATCGCATTGATCTTACCGCAATTACTGACGATCAAGAGGTGGTTGAATTACATTTTGATGATTCTCTTCAAATATCACAATTTGTTGATTTTTCTAAAATGACCGCATGTGCGGATATTGGTGCTGGCGGTGGGTTTCCCGGTATTCCCTTGAATATTTTTTATCCTCAATTGCCTTTTTATCTGATTGAGGTAAAGAGAAAAAGAATTCAATTTTTAGAGCACGTGATTGACGTGTTAAAATTAGAAAATGCGATGGTATTTACGCTTGACTGGCGTACTTTTTTAAGAAAAACAGAATTTGCGATTGATCTCTTTTGTGCACGTGCTTCGCTTGATTTAGAAGAGTTGATTCGCATGTTTAAACCTGCGTGTCCTTATAACGATTCCTCTTTGGCTTATTGGGCTTCACGTAAGTGGGAGCCGACAGAAAAAGTGGCTCCGTTAGTGAAAGAAGATTGGGACTATTATGTTGGAGGGAGAAATAGACGAATTATTTTATTGAAAAAATAGTTTTGTGTTTGATCTTTGTCATTGTTTATGCTTTCCTGTTAGGGTTGTTTTTGTTTGGTAAGGGAGTTTTGTATGCGCAAGAATGTTTTAACAAGTTACTTTGAAGGAATTTTTAACCAAACAGACGGTGAAAGTTATCGGGATATTTTTCGTTACTTTGCTCCCGAGTTTATTACTGCATTAGTTTTTTATTCAGCGTTATATTTGCTTGATGCACGATTTGTTGCGGTTTTAAAATCAACGAGTCGTTATGCGGTTCTTGGTCTCAGTAATAATTTTTTACATTTTGTAATCAAAAGTGCTGAAGCGATGGCAGTAAGTATAACGGTACTTTGTGGTAAATATAATGGTGCGGGGTTATATCAAAAAGTGGGACGTGCATTTGTAGATGCTTTTTGGGTTATTGCGTTAGTGGGGATTGTTTTTTCTGCATTTTTATATTTTGGTGCTTATTATATTTATTATTTTTTGGGAGTAACGCCGAAAATGATTTATTTGGGTATTCCCTTTTTGCGTACACGAGCAGTTGGTATTTTATTTTTATTTATGTACTTAGCATTTGTATCTTTTTTGCGTAGTTTGAAAAATACCAAAACGCCGATGTATATTTTTGTTCTTGGGGCATTTGTTTTTATTTTTTTTGATTATGCGTTGATTTTTGGTAAATTCGGTTTTCCTCAATTAGGTTTGTTGGGTTCTGCTTGGGCAACAACGATACAATATTTTTTTATGTGCATTCTTGCTTTTTGTTATATTTTTTGGGGGACGGAACGTCGCAAATATGCAATTCAACTTTTTTCTTCATTAGATTGGGATTGTATTAAAAGAATACTTACATTAAGTTGGCCGATGATATTAGATAAAGCCTCAATTGCAATGGCATATATTTGGTTAGGTAAAATGATTGCGCCTATGGGGAAATATGCACTGGCAAGTTACACGGTTATCAAAGATATGGAGCGATTTGCTTTTTTGCCTGCGGTCGCCTTTGCTCAAATCATTACTTTTTTAGTAAGTAATGATTTTGGTCGCGAAAATTGGCGTGGAATATCATCCAATATTAAAAAAATTGTTTTTTTGACGTCGATAATGGTATTTGCTTTATTATTTATTTTTTCGCTTTTTCCCGAATTTTTTATCGGCATGTTTGATCAGAAAGATACATTTACATCTTTTTCTTCTAAAATTTTTCCTGTTCTCAGCCTGTTTGTTTTTTTTGATTTGTTACAACTTATTTTGGCTGGTGCATTACGCGGTGCTGGTGATGTGCGTATTGTTATGTGGACACGTTTAATTGTATGTTTTGGTTTTTTTGCACCACTTTCATATTTATTTTCTCTCATTCCAATGAATAATATATGGGTTAAATTTATTTTAATTTATGTTATGTTTTATGTAGGCAATGCGCTTATGAGTATCGTATATATTAAAAGATTTCGGTCGGGAGAATGGGCTCGGCAGTCAGATTAAGGATCAGTTTTTATGAAAATTACACGTGATGAGCTATTAAGAATTGCAGATATTTCTAAATTGGAAATAAGGGAATGTGAAATTGAGCCACTTGTTTCTCAATTGCAGGCAGTTTTAAGTTATGCTGAACGTGTTAATCAAGTAGCGGAAGATATCGCTACAAATTCTTCAGATAAAAATATAAATATTATGCGCGAAGATAGTGCGTGTTATTGTGTGTCTACGCCGATTCTTGCACAGGCGCCTGAGAGAGAAGAAGATTATTTTGTTGTTCCTAAAATTTTGTAGTGCTTCAAAGGTGATCAATGAATGAATTAGCTTTCGCGACGATTGATGAATTAAAATCAAAATTAGCTTCAAAAGAAATTTCACGTGAAGAATTGTTAACTTTTTTTATTAATCGTTTTAAAAAATATGACAGTCAACTCGGTGCTGCATTAGAAATTTTTGATAAAGATTCAATTTTAGAAAGATCGTCTCAAGAGGGTTTTCTTGCGGGAATTCCGGGTATCCTTAAAGATAATATTGCTCAAGAAGGACGTACTTTGACATGCGCTTCTAAAATTTTAGAAGGATTTGTTTCCCCTTATGATGCAACTGTTTCAAAGCGTTTAAAAAAGGGCGGGGCATTACTTATTGGGCGTGCGAATATGGATGAATTTGCAATGGGTGCATCAACCGAATATTCTTCATATTTTAAAACGCATAATCCATGGAATTTGGATCATGTTCCGGGTGGTTCAAGTGGTGGATCGATAGCGGCGGTTGCTGCTGGGCTGGTACCATGGGCGTTGGGATCTGAGACGGGCGGCTCTGTTCGTTTGCCCGCAGCCTTTTGTGGCATTGTAGGATTAAAACCTACCTATGGACTCAATTCTCGCTTTGGGCTTGTTGCTTATGCTTCATCATTTGATCAAATTGGCATTGCTACCAGAACGGTGAAAGATAATGCTCACGTTCTTTCGGTTATTGCGGGAAAAGACGAATGCGATTCTACAACGGTAGATATTGGCAAAAAAGATTACACGAAAAATTTAGATGGTGTGTTCCCCAAAGGATTAACAATTGGAATTATTGACAATATGTTGAATGCAGAAGGGATGATGCCTGAAGTACGAGAACTTGTTGAGAATGCAATTAAAGAATTTGAGAAGCTTGGTGCAGTTATTAAATCGGTTAAGATACCGGTTGTCGATTATAGTGCAGCGGTTTATTTTATTTTAAGTCGTGCTGAAGCTGCATCTAATTTAGCTCGTTTCGATGGCGTTCGTTATGGTTATCGTGATAAAAAAGTTCAGACTCTTGATGAAATGTATCGTGAAACGCGCCATGATGGGTTTGGTGCAGAAGTACGATTAAGAATTTTGACAGGTAATTATGTATTGTCTGCTGGCCATGCTGCTGATTTTTATAATAATGCGAAAAAAGTGCAACAATTGATGCGTGCCAAATTGGATGAAACATTTAAAGGTGTTGATCTTTTATTAACGCCAACACAAGGGGCCCCTGCTTTTAAATTTGGTGCTTATGATGCAGATCACTTACAGCTTGATTTAATGGACTTTTTTACGTGTTTTGCAAATATTACGGGTGTTCCTGGTTTGGCGTTGCCAGCAGGTTTTTCGAAAAACAATTTGCCCATTGGCTTTCAATTGATTGGGCCGCATTTGAGCGAAGAGTTGTTGTATCAAGTTGGTTATGCGTATGAACAAAAGACACCATGGCACAAGATGCAGCTCCCTCTTTTTATGTAAAAATGTTATTTTTTACTTGAAAATTTTCCTTCGTCGTCATACATCAGCCGAACCTATATGACCTTAATGCATTTTTTTTGCAAGGGAATAATATGGATTCTTTTCGGTTGTTTGTTCAGATATTGTCAATTGTCGTCGGTTTATTGGTTGGTTGCAGTGATAATGAGAATATTTTTTTCAAGTGTAATCATCATATTCATTTTGAGCTTTTTTCTCGAGAATAAAGAGAATGCGTGAAGTTATCAAACAAAAAGCACCGGCTGTCATGAGCGGCCAGTTTACTTCTTTTTCAATATTTAAAAACCAATTTAAACCAGGAATGGAAAGACTGGATCCTTTAATAATACAGATTGGACCTATCAGATTAAGGAAAAAATGGGTAAGTGGATATTCTGTTTTGGGAAATGACTTAAGTTCTTGTGCGCATAAGAAAAATGTTAAGAATATAATGGATTTATTCATAAGAAAATCCTATTAACTTTTTTCTTAATTCTTATGCTAAATAAAAATAAGTGCAACGGGGTTTTTGTTTTTACTTTATATGCTGTGTTTTTCGCAACGGGCTGCGCTCGCTTCTGATATTTCTTTCCAATCTTCTTTGCAAAGATGCCTTTTACGCCAAGCCTTTCCTTCTGGGGAATCCTTGGATGGGACAAGTTCACTTATTTCATGAGCACAAGCCGAACATTCCAATTTTTTTGTAAGATCTTTTTCAGATACAGGACGCAACCAATGATCTAATGCTTCGCCACATTTTTTTGTTGCGCCAAAAACTATTTGATTATAAAGATAATCGCATGGACATTCCCAGGCACTTTTATCTATACCCATTCTTTTTTTTACGTCTTCAATATATGGCTTTGCAATAATTGATACAAGCGAATGCATACTAATAGAAATTATGCTTTGTAAAAATTTAGATTCATGTTTTTTGTGGGCAGCGCTACTTAGTTCTGCAAAGCGTTGCATTCCCGTGGGAGCACCAGCTAGTTGGTCCTTTTCAGTTATAATCGGAACTAATGTATCGGCTATTGTCCCATATATTTCGGGAATTAAAAGATCTATTACTGGTCTTGCAATTTCTTCTGGAAAATCTGTTGATCGTTCAATTTTTTCTGGTAATTGAGTTAATTTTATTATGGTGGAAGCACTTGCAGAAAGGACATGTTTTACCACCGGATTGAACACAGTGTCTCCTTTTTCTTTAATAGCAAAACGTTCTCTATAAAGTTTTCCAAATGTTTGAAGCCACGCTGTGCCAAAAGGATTGGCTGATATTGTTGATGTCAGCAGCGATAGTAATATAAATAGCCGTTTCATAGATAACCTCCATTAAACAATTAAATACGGTTGGTCTTTGTTTTATAATAACATTTTTGGAAAAAATGTCAATTAGAAAAAGGCTCTGTCTCCCGTCCTCTCTCTTGGTTTCCAGGGGGATAGATGGGGTTCGATGCTGGATTTGTTATGAATTTAATTGTTTTTTGTGTTTTTCACAGCATTTCTCTTCGTTTTTAAGTTGCACAGCAACAGGTTCAAGTTGTTCTCTCCACGAATGATCTTGAGGCAGTTGATCGATTACTTCTTGAACACATTGGCAGCAATTGCAGCTATGAGCGGTTTTAATGACCAATTTTTCTTCGTAATGTCGATTGATTTTGTCCATTATAATGCTGCCAGCCGGGTCAATAATAAAGTGATCTAATGCCCAATTTTCAGTGAGATCGATGCTGTAGTTAATCGGATAGAGACATGCTGTCGGTATGCCGGTTTCTTGGAGTTTTATATTAAATTTTGTTCTTGATTGTTCAAGTTGTTTGTTTGCAAGTTGCATAAGGCCAAATTTAATCCCCATGAGTAAAGTTGCACTTATTTTTTTTGCTTGATTTGCTTTTTCTTCATAATTTGTACGATTTTCGTTATAAATTGTTTTAAAATGTTGGCATCCGATAGTTTCACTTTGATCAATATCATGTGTTAAAAAATGGATGGTAACTTCTTGCTCTTCTGCCGGTTGGATTCCGCAGCAGGCATCAGCGGTTAATTTACTCAGAGATAGAGCAAAAATGTTTTTTAATTTCTGAGAAACAAGGATTCTGATTTTATTTATTTGGAGGGAGAGCTGTTCTTTTTGATCTTGCGGAATGTCTGCATTTTCTAAAAATTTTTCAATTTTCTCGCTTGTCCATTGTTCGGGGTCTTTAAGTACTTCATGTGCGAGCCAATTGAATAAAATTTGGGTGCCCTTTTGTGTTATTGCATGGGCCCATGGATAATTATCCAAAGATAAATCAACGATCGGTTTTTGTTCCATTGTATAAGTTGTGCTACTTAAAGTAATAAAAAAAAATAATTTATTTTTCATGGAAATCCTATTGCGTTTGTGCGTTTGATTATAATAAAGCTTTTTTTTCGAGCAAGAAGCTATTTTATGCTATAATGATACTATGAATTATTGGAATAAAAAGGTACATATTGCAGGAAAAGAATATGCGCGTTTTTTTGCGGGGCCACTTGATGGTTATACTGATTCAGCTTTTCGGCAATTAGTGCGTGAATTTTCACCTAAAAATCTTTTATATACTGAAATGCGGCATGTCGCGTCATTGGTCAATGATAAGCGAAGAAGAGCATTTCAATTTGAGACGATTGAACAGCCGTTGCAGTTTCAGATAACAACGAATGATCTTTCATATCTTCACCAAGCGTTGGATTTAATTTTATCCTATAATGTTGCTGGCATTGATTTAAATATTGCGTGTCCCGCAAAAAATGTTATTCGTTCTCGTTCAGGGTCAGCTTTGATGGCTGATAAAGGATTATTACAACAAGTTTTAATTATTTTGCGTGAGTGTACGTTGCTACCATTAACCGTAAAGATGCGTGCAGGTTTTAAAGAAAAAAATGCATGTGATATTGTACAATTAATTGAAGATTGTGGTGTTGATGCGGTTGCCGTACATCCGCGATTGCAAACTGAGCGTTTTAGTGGTGAGCCTGATTATTCCCTTGTTGCAGAGATGAAAAAGCGTGTAAAAATACCGATCTTATATTCGGGGGGCATACATACATTTGCTGATGCAAAAAATGTTTATGAAAAAACGGGTGTCGATGGTTTTTTGATTGGACGTGGCATGTGGGGTAAGCCTTGGAAACTAGCTGAACTAGATGCGCAGGCACAAGGACAAGAATTTAATATTACATCACGAGATATTTATCAGGTGGCCGTCAAGCATCTTGAATATTTGCTCTGTTTGTATCAATCTGATGGATTATATAATTTTCGCAAACATCTTCCTTTTTATATTTATGATTTTGAGGGAGCTTCCGCTTTGCGTCAATCATTGATAACATCAGAATCGGTGGATGAGGTTAAAGAGGGTTTGAAAAAAATAGTGAGGGATTAGTGGAGCGGCAAACGGAATGGGTTTGGCGGGCAATTCTTTCATTGTTGTTGCTTCTTTTTATTTATTTATTTACGCCGGTATCTTGCATGGTGAACAATGTCGGGAATATGTTCTTATATCCCTTTTTAAAAGGATATTGCGTTATTCAGTATCGCATTGAAAATGTTTCGCATTGGTTTAAATCTCAGCAAGAATTGGAGATTCAATTAAGAAAAGTTATTTGTGAACGCGATCAATTAGCGCATGAACTCATTGAGTTACAATCTATGCAAGATTATGCCAATGATATCAAAGATATTATTATTTTTAAGCAACGTTATAAAAATTTTAATGAAGGATTAATAGGCCAAATATTATTATGCCATTGTGCTGAAGACGAACATTATATTCTTGTTGAAGGGGGCAAAGATAAGGATATTTGTGAAGGAATGCTTGCGTTGGCACATAATAATCTTATTGGACGTGTTTCGGATGTTTATGCTTCATATAGTAAAGCGATTTTATTAACTGACCGACGTATGAAAGTAGCGGGGTATTGTAGTAAGACAAAAGCACAAGGAATTGTGGTGGGGCTTAACGAGCCTTGTCTTAAATTGAAATTTGTTGCTCATACAAAACATCTGCGTAAAAATGATCTTGTTATGACGAGTGGGCAAGGAATTTGTTATCCTCGTGGCCTTTGTTTAGGTGCGATTGTTGATTTTGTAAAACACCATGTTGAATATGATATTACCCTTGCTCCTTTAGTTAATGTACAGGAACTTTCTTTTTGTATATTGTTGCACCCTGATAAATATATTAGTGGATAGTTGGCGTGTTTAAATAATCCACGATCTGGGCTTTTGTTTGTTGAATGAGAGAAAAAAGTGGCTGTGTGTCTTGTGAGGTGAACAATTTTTTAAAAAGTGATGGATACGTGGGTTTAATCCATTCAATTTCATGCTCAATGAGTGCCAATTCCTTAATTTTTTGAGCAGCATTAAATTCAGATCCAATTTCGTCTACCAGGCCATTTTTAAGAGCTTGTGTTCCGGTAAAAATTCGACCGTTTGCCCATTCAGAAGCATTTTTTAATGATAGTTTTCGTCGACAAGCGACATCTTTGATAAATTGTTGGTAACAGTTGTCAGCTAATTGCTGTAACATTTCTTGTTGTTGAGGCGTAGATTGGGTAAAAGGGTTAAGTGCCGATTTATAGGCACCAGATTTTTCGATTTCATACTGAATATGCCATTGATTTAAGAATTCATTTATTTTGAATTGATTAATGTAGCTTCCAATGCTGCCAATAAGTGCGGATGGGGCAGCAATAATATAATCTGCCGCAATAGCAATATTATAAGCACCTGAAACACAGAGATTATATGTTAATGCTACGACTGGTTTTGTATGTGCCACTTTGAGATGCATTATTTCGTTATAAAGTGCTTGGGAAGATCCTGCAGCTCCTCCTGGAGAGTCAATTTCGAGCAAAATTGCTTTAATTTCTTTGTTTTTGAAAAATTTTTCAAAATGTTCTTGAAGAAAACTGATGTCATCAATGGTGTTGTTTATTTTTATGCGGGCAATCTGTGTTTTGGGCTTCAACATATTTTTATACTGATCTTTAATTTCTTTCAAAAGTTTCGGTGTTAAATTTATAAGTAACAAAAGAAAAAATAGTGAAATAAAAAAATTTATTATTTTTGGCATGATTACTCTCAATTTTATGATTATTGTTAAGTATATAATTGATTGATAAAAAAAGAGAGATGGTTTTAATTAATTTTTGACTTTAAGTGACAATTACTTTAATATATTCATTGAAATGAAGAGTCCGTGGGCGGTTAGCTCAGTTGGTAGAGCATCAGTCTTACAAACTGGGGGTCACAGGTTCGAGTCCTGTACCGCCCACCAGTTTTTCATCGTAAAGCTGCTTTCGGGGGCTTTATTAATTGAAAGTTATTTCCTCGGTAGCTCAGTTGGTAGAGCAAACGACTGTTAATCGTTGGGTCGCAGGTTCGAGTCCTGCCCGAGGAGCCAGTCTTCGTTTATCCGGGCTTTCAAGCTCGGCAAACTTTGTCTGGCACGGCCATAATTTGTATGGTAAACTATATATCTTGAAATCTATTTTCCCGAAAAGTTCTTTTTTCGGGAGTCCAGTGTAAAATCTGGGGTTGTAGCTCAGTTTGGTTAGAGCGTCCGCCTGTCACGCGGAAGGTCGCGAGTTCGAGTCTCGTCAACCCCGCCAGTCTTCGCTCCGGATGGAGCTTCGTCTGGCACAGCCAGTTAAAAGGCGTAGACTGTCTCGGCGAAGCATTTATACGAAGACGGACCAAGTTAAAAATAATTTATGTATTACGTCTATATAATTAAATTTTTTCAATACAATTATATGGATAAGGTTACAGATTTCGTGGGGTCTGTTGTTTTATACAATAGACTGTGCTATCGATGACAATTACCCTTTTCACAAATAAATATACTTTTTTATTTTAATCTTTTCTTAATTTTTTCGAATTCCTTTACCTTCTTGATAATAGCCTTGTAAGCATCTATTTCAAGAAATACCTTTTTCTTTTTGCCTTTTTCATCCTTAACGAAAAAAGGTTCTATCAATACCATTTTTTTCTTTTTTAGCATAATTCACCATATTAAATTTTTATATATTTCTTTTCGATGTCCCACATCAATTACAAGTATAATAACTTCTTGTTCATAGATAGTATAAATAACTCTATATTGTCCACTACGTAATCTATACAAATTCTTCTTATCTACTATTTTTTTCACATCAACCATATCTTCTTTTGTGACAAGCAAGTTAACTTTTCTTAAAACCGTATTCGCATCTTTCTTATCAATCTTATCCAAATTCTTTTTAGCCCGTTTTGACCAAACAATACTAAACCCCTTTAAATTCATGCCCCAATTCCACTTATTTGCCAAAAATTTCTTTTTTCACATCTTCCATAGATATGGTATCTTCCAAATTAAATGGTTCTAGCTTTTCAACAAGCTTATAATCATAATAATCTTCCAACTCTTCTATCAAATAATCAAAATCCTTAATTGATAAAAGAACTCCACGTTGTCTGTTTTCTTCATCATATATAAACTCAGGCTTTATTTTTCTCATTTTACCTTTCACCTATTCATAATCCTCTAAATAAATTGATTATACTATAACATATAAAGCTTTAAAAAGACTGGTCTCTAGGGCCCGTTGAGTTTTCACAAATTTTATAAAAATTTCAACAATCAGCCGTTCGTTCTGAGCGAGTGATTGAGCGAACGAAGTGAGGCGAAACCCGAGTCGAAGAATTGAGTAAAATTATCCTTCGACTTACCCTTCGATTCATTTATTCACTCTTAATTTGTTCCAAAAAGGCTTCAAATTAAATGTAACGATTAGACTGTTTAGTAAGTAATAAAAAGGTAAAAAGTAATCTACCACTGACCAGTCAGTGGTAGATTACTTTTGTTTATTTTTGAAGATTTGTTGCAATATTGATTAAGTCTTGAGGTAGTTTATTTCCAATAATATCGATAACCGTATTAAGTATCGAATTTATATTTTTAGGTAGCGATACATTCAAGTTTTGTTGAAGCATGAGTAATGGAGTTTTTGTTAGTGTTGAACCAAGATTGCCGCCATCCTGCATTGTTGTTGCAGTGTTTTTCAGTACATCAGCTAATTTTTTCTTAATGTTGCTTATTCGTGTAGAAAGCTCTGGGATTATGGTTAATTTAAAGAATTTTTGTGCTGGCTCTTTGATCATATCTTTTATTTTATCAACAGGATTTGAAAGACTTACAAATTTCTTTAAATCGCCAGGAATGCCCTTAATTTTGTTGGCTATGCTATCAGGAATGCCTTTTACATATTTTACCGTATCATCTATTTCTTTTGCTAAAGCACTGATTGATTCATTGAGTTTTTTAATATCTTCATCGGTTATTTTTTTTATGAGTGGTGGAAGATTTTTGGCGGTATCTTGGAGTTTGTTTTGAAGTGTTGTTACCCGCTTTTGTAGGTCGGGTAATCGATCTTGAAATTTTTTAAGAGCATCAATGATCTCTTTTTGTGCAAGCAGTTCTTTTCGTTTATCATCTAACTCTTTGATCTTTGCTTGAATGATATTGATTTTTTCTTTGATGAAGTTGATTGATTTTTCTATATTTTTTTCAAGTTCTAACGCTGCAGCAGTTTTTGTTGGTAAAGATTGAAGTTTTTTAATGCTTTGCAACGTTTCAGTAAGTTCTTTTTTTGCTGGCATGAAATCATTCTGGTAGAAAAGAATAACATTCTGAACAAATGTTATTAATCGGTTAATAGTTTCTTGAAGTTGCGGGAGTTTATTATATAAATCAGCGCCCATTAATTCACGTTCTGTTTGTATTGAGAGAGTTTCTGGTTGTGTTGTTGTACTTGCTGATTCAAGCGTTGCTGCTAAGTTTTCTAAGTCTTTTGAAATTGAATTGAGATTATTTCTCAGATTATCACTCATTAATAGTTTTCCACTGATGCCAAAATCTTTTTGAGTCTTGGCAAGATTGGCAAAGATGATACTTGCTTTTTTAGTTATTTGAGCAAGCGCTCGAACTGATTCTTTCGGTGATACAGCGTTTATATTTTGTGCCATTTGATTGAAGCTGGATTGGGATTCTTTGAGCGTTTGCATAAGAAGATTTAATTTGGGTTTTTGTTCTGCTGAAAATTTATTAACTTTTTCTTCTATGGTGTTAAATTCTGCGTTTAATTCTTCTAGTGCAGCGATTTTATCAAGCAAGTTTTTGGCGCTTGTTAATTTTGCTATCAAATTTTTAAGTTTTTCAATGTCGGTTGAAAAACCTTGTTTAACATTTTCAACTTTTTCATAGACATCTTGAGCATTTTCAATATGAGTTGGTAAAATTTTTCCAAATACGGAGAGTGAACTTTGTGCGTTATCGATGACAATTTGTAGTTGGCTGATTAAACCATTTTTTTGTGTAAGTGCCGATTGAAGATTGCCAATATCTTTGCCAACTGAACCGGCATTTTTTGAAATTTCATCAAAGTCACTTTTGAGTGCGAGAGGATCAAGCCCTGCAAGCGTAATTTTAACAATTTGATTAACCGCTTCCTTAAGAAATGTTTGAGGGTCTCCCGTTGCTGCTTGATAAACGCCTTGAGCGGTCTTAATTAATTGTCCGGGAGTTTGTGTGATTGTTGATGGTTTAGTGATGTCAAATCCTGTTACATCTTGGGTGAGGTCAAGCGGTGTGGCTGTTTTTAATGATTCAATATTTGCAATATCTTTGACTGATGTGGTTATATCGCCAATCGTTCCGCTTATTTTTCCCATGTCGCCGAGGGATCCTGTTACATCTCCAACGTCAATGCCTAGATCAACGGCATTAAGTGATAAGGTTGCAAGAATCAAATAAAGAATTTGTGGTGATTTCATATATTTCTCCTAACTTTAAATTTTTATCACACTATACTCACCGATTAAATTTTATTTCAAGTCTTTTTATTATTTTTACTCATTTTGTAGTGTTTGATGCTCTATGCTATAATATATGTAAATATTACATAGGGGAAAAATTCATGGCGCCTATTCAAATTCCGCAGGATTTAATGATTGATGTTGCATTAAATCCTACTTTTATTGCGACGTTTACTTTATTTATTGCATTGTTACTTGTTGGCACCATTGGTATCGGTAAATTATGCAAGCGGTTTTTCAACTTACCAATTATTGCGGGACAAATTTTGGGTGGAATCGTTTTAGGTCCCTCTTTGCTCGATATTTCTCATTGGAATATATTTAAGTTGCCATTAGCGCTGATGGACCATGCTTCTCAACAGGTTTTTGTATTTCTTTCAGCGGATATTTTTCTCTTATTTGTTTGCGCGATTTCTTCTGCTATTACCGTAGCCTATTTGCTTTGGGTGGCCGGATATGAAACTGACATTAAAGATATGATGAAAGTTGGGGTTACTGCAACAAGCGCTGGGTTTTTAGGTGCGATTATGCCAATTATTATGATTGTTAGTTTGGCATATGTATTTTTTCCTTCTTTATCATTAGTAATGCCGATAGGTTTAGGATTGATTTTTTCTGCTACGAGTGTTTCTATTCCTGTTGCGATGCTTGTTGCGCAGCAAAAAATGCATTTGAGAACTTCAAAAGCTACATTGGGAGCTGCGATTATTGATGATATTTTAGCAGTTCTCTTTTTGTCACTTTTTATGGTTGCGTTACAAACAGGGCTTTTGGGAAAAGCAATATCGTTGCCCGGTGTTCATACGGCTTCATTAGGTGTTTCGCTCGGAAAGATGGTCATCGCATTTGTAGTTCTCTTTGTTGTTGGGTACAAATTATTGCCTAAGATTTCTGAATGGTTGCAAAAAGCTCAATATGCTCATTTAATTGCTCCCTTTGCTCTTTGTATGATGCTTTTTTATTTCTCTTTTGCAGAATTATTTGGTGGTTTGGCCGGGATAACTGGTGCTTATTTTGCTGGGCTTTTTCATCGCAAAGGTGATGGGCGCCATCGTGCAGAGCGTACGCTTTCTCCATTTATCAATGCGATCTTATTACCGCTTTTTTTGGGTTCAATTGGCTTACAAGTAAATCTTCAAATTTTGACATTAGTTGAATGGTTATGGGTTGTAGGATTACTTTTGATTGCTATTTTTTCCAAGTTAATTGGTACCTATATGGCAATTGGATTGAGTAATTTGTCAGGCCGACGGGGCAATAAAAAATGGAGCTTGTTGGAAGGATATATATTTGGTGCATCAATGGTTGCCCGTGGCGAGGTGGGATTAGTTGTAGCGACTATTTTACGTGGAACACAGCTTATTCCAGATTCTTTTTATGTTATTTCCGTTGTGGTGATTGTATTAACGACGATTGCGACGCCGATTATGCTTTCAATTGGTTTTTCAATGCAAGAGCAAAGAAAAGCTGAGCCAAAAGAGGCTCATGATGATGAGGCGTTTCTAGGTAATTTTGCCGTTATTGGTAATAGCCAGATGTTTAATATTATTGCGTCGCTTTTAGAGCATGCCTATCATATTGGTACGGCGGTCAGCATGAGTGAGGGGCATCGAATTTTAGATCTAGAGGGAAAAAAGGTGCGGATTGTTCTTACGCCAGAACGTGGTATTTATATAAAGGGAGAAAAGGGTGAAATTGAGCAGATTTTAACGCTCGTTTCTGATAGCTTGAGAGATGAATTGTCTCGCATGCCACGTCAGGTTGATGCAGCACCATAACTTTACAATATGTGCGATTTGTAGCATAATTAAAGTAATAGAGAAGATTATTTTTTAAAGAGGTTTTGAGAATGAAAAAAGATATCCATCCAGAGTTACATGAAGTTATGGCAACCTGTACATGTGGTGCCACATTTCAAACACGTTCCGTTGAATCAAATATTAAAGCGACATTGTGTTCACATTGTCACCCTTTTTTTACTGGTAAACAAAAATTTGTTGATACCGCTGGTCGTATCGATAAGTTCAAGAAAAAATACGGAAACATAAAGAAGTAAGAGGTATTTATCGTGGCCGATCAGAATCGGTGGGATAAAATACAGTCACGTTATGATGAGCTGACGCGCTTACTGATGAGTTCGTCAATTGATCCGCGTGAACGCCATAAGATTCAAAAAGAACATTCTTATCTTAATTCGTTGCTCGTTAAGTATCAAGAGATTAAAAATCTTGAATCAAATATTACATTAGCTCAACAAGAAGCAACTTCTTCTGATATTGAGATGCGTGAATTATATGAAGAAGAGGTTCACAATCTTGAAAAGCGCAAAGAGCAGCTTTTTAAAGAACTTGATACATTGATGTATCCACCAGATGAGCAAGATGCGCATGGTGCTTATATTGAGATTCGTGCGGGTGCTGGTGGACAAGAAGCAGCACTTTTTGCTGCTGATTTAGCTAAAATGTACATCAATTATGCCTTAAAGCGTGGCTGGGAAGCTTCCATTGTCGATTTTCATGAAACTGATCTTAAGGGATATCGAGAGGTTACGCTCAGCATTGATGGAAAAGGTGCTTATGGTGCTTTAAAATTTGAATCTGGCACCCATCGTGTGCAGCGTGTGCCTGAAACAGAAACGGCTGGTCGAATTCATACATCAACAGCGACTGTTGCTGTTTTTCCAGCGGTGACGCAGCAAGAAGAAGTCGCTATCGATCCACAAGAATTACGTATTGATGTCTTTCGGGCTGGTGGTGCTGGTGGGCAGCATGTAAATAAAACAGAATCTGCTGTTCGCATTACCCATATTCCGACGGGAGTTGTCGTTAGTTGCCAAGATGATCGTTCTCAACATAAAAATAAAGCTAAAGCTCTGAAAATGTTGCAGTCACGGCTTGCAGTTGCAAAGAAAGAGCAAGACGCAGCAAAGCGTGGTGCTGAACGAAAAGAGATGGTGGGAACTGGTATGCGTGCCGAAAAAGTTCGCACTTACAACTACCCACAAAATCGTGTAACTGATCATCAAGTGGGATTAACTTTAAAAAAACTTGATATTGTGATGGCTGGTGAACTTGGTGAAATCATTGATGCATTGCAAGACAAAGAGCAAGAAGATCGTCGCAAGCAGCCGCTTTACATGCCTTAAAAATTTTGTTACTTTTCTTCCAATCGTGTTGAAGTAAAAAAAATAATTTTTTATTTAAGGAGTTTTCATGAAAAGTTCTGTGTTGGCATTAGTGTTATTAGTTTCGAGCTCAGCAATAGCAATGGAACGTGCGAAAAAAGCTGTAAAATGGGTGCGCGATGAAGCTGGCGTATTAGTTGCTGCAAGTAAAAATGAAGTTGTTGGTAGAGCTGGTGGCGTTTATGATGCAGGTAAAGGTAGATTATTTGCAGTGCCTGGACAAGTAACGGGCGCAGTTAAAGGAGCTCCAGGGTTTGTTAAAGATGAAGCGGGTAAGTTGTATTCTGATACCAGAGATAGTTTGCAACATCCTGTAACAACACTTCGTGGTGTTTCTGGTAAAGCTTTTACCGTTGCCAAGTGGAGTGCTCTTTTGGGTGGTGCTACATATATGATAGCAGAAGTTTTAGAAATTCTTGGATCAACAAGATCGTAAATTTAAATAGTTATTTGATCTAAAGGGAGCTTTCAGCTCCCTTTAATTTTGCACTCAACAGGCCATTAAAAATTTTGTAGACTAATGATGGTCTATTTTATTTTCTTAAATTTTCAAAAAGGTGTGATATGGTGCTGTGGTCCTATCTTTTAGAGCATAATAGATATGCTAATGTGCTCGGAATTTTTGTTATTTTAATTCTCGCTTGGGTTTTATCGACTGATCGAAAAAACTTGAATAAGGGATTGGCGATTAAAGCGTTTATTTTGCAGGTTGTTTTTGGAATTTTGTTATTGCGAGTTCCTTTTATAGAATCAAATTTCATTGAACCAGTTAGTCTTGGCGTTCGTTCTTTATTTAATTTTGCTCGCAATGGAGCACAATTTTTATTTGGTAACCTAATTAATATTAATTTTGATACATGGGGCAGCGTCTTTGCATTTCACACGTTGCCGATCATCGTCTTTTTTGCCGCATTGACGGCAATATTATTTCATTATGGTATTATTCAGCTTGTTGTTCTTTTTTTCAATCGACTTATTCGCCCCTTATTAGGAACGAGTGGCCCTGAAACGTTATGTGCAAGTGCAAACTGTTTTTTGGGTCAAACTGAAGCGCCATTACTAATTAAAAATTATTTAAAAAATATGTCGAAATCAGAAATTTTTGTGGTGATGGTCAGTGGTATGGCGACGGTGAGTGGTTCAATTATGGCTGTTTATTATGCATGTGGTGTGCCGATGAAACACATGCTGACAGCAGGCATGATGGCTATTCCTGGTTCTATATTAATTGCAAAAATGTTATTGCCTGAAACAGCTGAAACCTCTGGCGACAAAGTTACCTTTGAGCGAGAAAAAGGAAATCTCTTTGAAGTTATTTTTCAAGGAACATCAGCAGGGGTTTCATTGGCGGTCAATGTTGGTGCAAGTTTATTGGTTTTTATATCCTTATTACCATTGGTTGATGTCATTATTGCGTGGGGTGGAACATTATTAAATTATCCGCTTTCACTTATTGGTTTTGCATTGCCGACTTTATCATTAAATTATATATTTGGTTGGGTTTTTGCCCCATTTGCTTATCTTCTTGGATTTAGAGGACAAGAAATGTTGCAAGCGGCACAGGTATTGGGAACCAAAGTGACGATTAATGAGTTTGTTGCATTTAATCAAATGTTGGGGATGCAATTTTCTGAACGTGCGGTTGCATTGTTGACATATGCGGTATGTGGTTTTTCAAATTTTTCATGTATTGGTATTCAAGTTGGTGGGATTGGCGTTTTAGTTCCAGAAAAAAGAAAATGGTTAACGGAGCTTGGACTGCGTGCAGTTTTAGCAAGTTCTTTTGTTAATTTGTTATCAGCATTTATTATTGGTTTATTGATTTAAAAATGATATCACAATTTTTCGTTTATATTCTTAGGTGTGCAGATGATTCATATTATGTAGGGCATACTGATAATCTTGAACAAAGATTGTTTGAACATGCAATCAGAAAATTTTCTGGTTATACGAGTACTCGATTGCCAGTGGTGCTTTTATTTTACCAACGATTTGATTTACGAGAAGATGCTTTTACTGCAGAACGCAAAATAAAAGGTTGGAATCGCTTGAAAAAGGAAGCTTTGATAAAAAATGGTTGGAAGGGACTAATAGAACTTTGTAAAAAATGATGCAACTTTGCATTCGTATCCTTCGACAAGCTCAGGACGAGCGCAATAAAGTCTTTTTGATTCAGTATTTTTTAAAATTGTTAAATTTCACCATTAAGTATTTTTAAGGATGTCATTCTGTATCCATTAAAATGTTCACCGAAGAGAAAATGTATAAGACTGTAATTTAACGCGAGTTCGATAATTCATTGATCAATTAAATATTTTTTCTTAACATAAATTAGACAATTGTTGACATTCTCCTTACAATTTTACTTGACGCGTTCGCCCTGAGGAACGAGCATAGCGAGTGTCTCGAAGGGTTTTACCGAATGCGCAATAAGTTTTTCTATTTTTCTGAAATTACAAAGAAAGTTTAACAAAGAGTGTTCGATAAAACCATTCGACTCACTTTTCACTCCGTTCCAAGTTCGCTCATGGCGACTATCCATTACCCACATCTTTTTTTAAAATAATGTACTCTATAGAAGCTTATTTAAAAAAAGGGTGTGCTTATGTGGGCTAAAAATGAAATAAGTTATATGAACTTTAATGATAAAAGATTAAAA
>Ga0209319_1000371_pt1 | contig 61144 bp, 52 predicted proteins | sample RifGroE2_FD_184000 | JGI IMG/M metagenome (GOLD analysis project Ga0209319, IMG submission 184000) | Groundwater microbial communities from Rifle, Colorado - Groundwater E2 (SPAdes) (version 2) | ecosystem: Environmental > Aquatic > Deep subsurface > Groundwater | place: Rifle, Colorado, United...
CATGCGGTTGGCAATTTCAGCAAACTTTTCTGCCTCTGGAATATCCCATCCGGTAGCCAAAAGGTCATTCTGGTGGGCAGATCCTCCGGAAAATAAAATTTTAGGAGCAAAATCTTTCAGCAATAATCCAGTGGCATATTCTGCAACCCGAACATCATTACTACATAACACAAAAATACAATCTGCTTTTTTAAGCTCGTGATTGACATGATGATAGTCCCAAATGATTTTTGCAAGTTCGTCTATCTTTTTTGTGTTCATAATTTTTTATTTTATGTTAGCATAAGCAATGTCAATATTCAATTCTATTCATCATAGCCAGGTGAGCGGCTAGGCTGGATTTTTTTATAAATATCAAAAGAAAAGAGCGGAAAATAAATTCCGCCCTGTTAGCTACAAAAAATGGAAGGCTATTTTACCACCTGCCATCCTGCTGGATGGAAGCCTCCTCTTCTGCCCACAAAAACGATGTGGCCGTCGCTCGATATCGAGCTTACGGTTTCTCGTTCTCCGGCAGAGTTTTCCATGATAACTCCTGGGCGAACTCCCCGAGAATCAAGATCTTCCAACTTTTTGGCGATTAATTTCTTTTTCGCCAATTCGTTGGCAACCTTTACGACTGACCTCATCTCCGGTACTGATCTTTCCCTGGAAAAATCAAAACCCGGAATATGTTTCTGAATCAACTTCTTGGTTGCCTCTTTTAAAGCCATGTAAGTTCTCCTTTCTTTGAGTTGTCTTCAAACGAACACATTTTGCTCGGATAATTTAAGCAAAATCTAATTATATATCATAACATATTTATTCTATTTTGTCCAGCTAAAAAGATAAATAATATAATTATTAACTAAAATTAGATTATTAATTAATAAATTTTAGCAAAAGACACTGGGACTTTTAATAGGGATATTTCTATAAATAATATATGCTAATATCACACATAAGTATTAATCTGATAAGACTTAATTTTGTTTTTACGGCTAATTTTGATATAATAAAATTGCGATATATACATAAAAATTAGACTAAATGAACAATAAAACTGCAAAAAAATTGTCGGAAAAGGAAAAGATAGAAAAAATAAAAAATATTTACCAAAAATTTTCTAAGATTGTTTTTGATATTGAAAAGAAAAGAGATGAAAAATTAACCAAAATAATCAAAGAGATTGATAAAAGAAAAATCGAAAAACTTATTAAGGAAATTAAAAATAGCTAATCTATGCCAGAAGATCAATTAAAAGAAATTATCGATATGCAATCAGAGCAGCTGTCTTCTGAGCATCCAGTAGAAATTTGCGAGGAAAGTCCCGAACAGGTTGTTTTTAATGTTTTAAAATCTGGAGAAGCTGCTATTGCCGCTGCAAAAGAAAATGGCAACCAAGCAATTGAAATAATAAAAAATTCCGGAGCAGATCAGACAGAGCTTTTGAATGCAAATGAGGTTATAGAAATTACTAACAGAGAGTTAGATGCTGCCGAATATGACCTACAGAAACAAGTTATTGTCCCAATTCAAAATGAAGAGGAAATAACGCCTGGAAAAATATTGAATAAAACAAGTATTGCCCGTGATCGCAATTTCGAAGGATCAATTATCGTTAAGACTAAAAGCGAAGACGGTCAAACTGTTGGCTATGCCATTAGACGCGACAGCCATGGCAATCTTGAAGGTAATAAGATTGGTTACATGCCAAATGGGTCAACAGGCCCGGTCTATCAGCTACATCAGTCTGATTTTGATCGCCTAGCGGAAGAGGGTATACTGGAAGCTTACGATCATGCCTTGTCTGAGGAAGAATCACAACGAGCTGCATTTCCGGAAACAGTCAAGGACTTATTGAGCAAGATCAGTTGGCGTTCTACACTTGATAATGAAGAAAAAAAACAGTTAAGAGAGTCATTCATGGATCGTTTCCGCACAGGTGAATTGAATTTACAGAAATTTTTAGAAGATGTTAACACCTCTCCTTACGCATTGGCCGCGCTGCGCGATATTCTACTGGATGAGCTTGATGAATCTAGGGGCGTTGATAAGCATGATAATAAGCTGATCCACCATTATCTGGCCGCTTCGCTGGAATCTCTTGCCGTACAGCTTGGTAATAATGATAAGTCAGAAGATGAGTCTGGTAATGAATTTGGTCCGACAACCAAAAGAAGGTTTAGGGAAAACCTGATTTTTTTGGCCAGTAATGCTTTAAAAACGCCCTATGAGCGTGAAAAAAATACGGTTGAGGCCTGGTTGCTGGAACACTTGAATGATCTGAATGAATCAGTAAAGCCGTTCAAATCAAAAGATGGGTCTTCCAGTAGACTATATGAATATTCTTTCTATAATATAATCGACCAAGCGCAAAATCCAGAATTATTCAAAAAAATTGTCAGAATGGCCTATAGTCAGGCCCAAATCTCCGAGCCGCGGCTGGATCGTTCCATTCCCGGGGTATACGATTTTTATCCTAATAGCAAGAAAAACGTGGTAATGACCGAACTTGAAGATTGGGTACCAATCCAGAAAATGGTTTCAGATAGCCCCTCTGCCGAAATTCAGAAACTCAAGCCGGAGCTAATTGAAGAATTAATAAAATCAGAAACTCCTCGTGAGGATTTTGAAAAAATTGAGGCGATTTTTTTAAAAAATTGTTTGCCAGAAATCGGTAAGATCAATAAAATTTTCGAAGTGTTGTATAGAAAAAGTCGGCTGGAAGGATTAATTCAGGAGCATACCAGTCCTGTGTTAAAAAAACAGAGTGACCGAGGACGCAGATTCCAGATTTTTAAAGATTTGCTCGATATTCACTTAAAATCCGGCAATGAATCTTTGAAAGATTATTTACGAGCATTTCAGGATGGGCAAGCTATGTTTGCGGAAGTTGCTACCTCGGGAGTTGCGGCGCTTAGCCCAGTCGAACAAAAAACACTTGATTATCAGTTGAAGCGGCTGGAAACATTATATGACAGCTCCTGGCTTAAAAAAACCTCAACAAATGATGTGGATGGAACTTTAACAGAGAGATTTAATATGCTCAGCAGATCGTTAGGCTTAGAAAAGGGTGGTAACCCCGTTGAACGATTACAAGAAATGTATTTGCGACCGATCGGGCTTAAAAATGTCCAGCAGGCGCTTCTTGTTATGAATCAGGCTTTAACCGAAGCGGAAAAAAGAGGCCTTGCTTATGCCGCTGAATTCTCCATGACTGGCGCCCATTTGAAAGAGGGTGATTTGCTCAAGGGCATAGAACACCAATATCTGGAAAAAATACTACAAAATGGTTCGGTGGCCGCTGAGTTTTTGGGCAGTTCTGCGATTTCGGATTCCACTCCATTGGATACCGACCTAGCAATGGTTAAGCAAGATAATATTGGTACATCGTTCGAAGAAACTATAAATAATTCCATTGCCGGTAATTATGGACAATTACTAATTGCTCTGAAAGATCGAGGACAGTTCTACAAATCTGATATCGAAGATAAAGCCTCAAAATCCCAGCGAGATGGCAAGCCTGAACTGTTTATGACTGGCATATATGGTAATAGCCATTATGGCATCCGAACCGGTTTTGCCAGCACGGAAATTGATTTTTTAGTCGCTAGGCAGTATTTGTCAAAGGAGAATCTTAATCAGGTTTTTATAGATATTGCCAGAAAAGGTGTATATATCCCAGTAGTCAGTGAACAAGGTGAATTAATTTTTACGCCCGAAATGTATGAGTCTCTTCGCCCCAAAGACTATGATTATTCCAGGCTTGATACAACAGCGCTGGACAAAATTCTGTCAGATGAAAATTTCCAATCTGATCAGCTCTTAGATTCACTCAAAGAATGTTTTGGTGAAGAGTATGAGCATGCCGCTGGCACTTGGGAAAATTATTCGATTGGCGAGCACACGCAGAAAGTAATGGAACAATATGAAAAATATTTCACGGATAAGGAATTACCGACTGGCACATCTGATCGTTTTTTTAGATTATTCTTGGCATTACATGACATTGGTAAGCCCCAGGCAATCGAAGTTGGTAATAAGGAGTTCCAACACTATTACACAGAACCGGTTATGAAGAAAGTTTTTGAACAGATGGGTTTCGGTTCTGATGAGATTAAACTTGCTCAAACGCTGGTAGGTGCTGACCCGGTAGGTGCGTATTTACAAGAAGGAAAAATTGAAGATTCTGCTCAATATATTTTACAAAAATCTGCCGAGTCAAGCATGACTCCAGAAGAATTACTGGATCTATTTATTGTTTTTTATAAATGTGACGCGGGCAGCTATACTGAAAATGCCGGAGGGCAAGCATCTTTGGATGACAAGTTTATATTTGACGAGACTAGTAGAACTGTAGAGTTTGCTCCAGAAACCGAGTTAAAAATTAACAAACTTAAGGAGATGATAAAACGTGCCTAAGTTAGGCAGTAAGATTTGTTAATTAAAGAATTATTACTTTAAATTCATTTATGGATAATTTAATTCAGCAATTTAAGGAGCATGTCATAGAGGCATCCCAAAATCCTAGCTTTATCCATCATAAATGGTTTATTAAATACCATTTGGAGATTGTTGAAAAAATTTCTTTGGAACTTTGTGATATTTACAAAGAAGCTGACCAAAATCTGGTTTTACTTCTGGTATGGCTTCATGATTATGGGAAAATTCTAGACTTTGATCACCAATACGAAAAAACATTGAGCAGCGGAAAAGAAAAATTATCACAGCTTGGATTTTCTGAAGAATTATGCGAAAAGGCAGTTTCATATATAGAGATGATGGATAGCAAAAAGGAAATAGATCAGATGCCTATCGAGATAAAAATTATTTCCTCTGCCGACGGGGCTGCGAAATTAATCGGTCCTTTTTATTATCTTTGGTGGCAAGATAATTACTCAAAGAATTTCGAAGATCTAATGGCAGACAATATCCGCAAAGAAATGGAGGGTTGGGATAAAAAAATCGTTTTACCAGAAGTAAAAAAAGCCTTTCTAAAAAGACATGAATTTTTACTGGAACAATGTGGAAATCTTCCATTGTCATTTATCAAATAACAAAAAACCTATGAATAATGACTGCCTATTTTGCAACCAAGAAATTTTAAAAAAAGAAGAAGTCATGCGAAACAACTCCTGCGTCTTTTTATCCAGCAAAGGATACAATCCTGAGGGTGTGTTAGAAGGTGCAGGCGTAATTATCCCGTTTGCACATAAGGCCACGCCGTTCGATCTATCAGATGGGGAAGTAGTGGACATGTTTAATCTATTAAAAGAAGTCAAAAAATATCTAGACGAGAAGTATGAGCCAAGTGGCTATACCCTCGGCTGGAACATCGGCAAAGTGAGCGGTCAAATCACCCCGTTTCACGTCCACCTACATGTCATGCCCAGATATGACGACGAACCATTAGCAGGGAAGGGTGTTCGTCATTTTTTAAAACAAAAAAGCAATAGTCGTATTAAAGAGGTTAGAGAAAGTTAAATCGCTTCTCGACTTATTGACTTTTATACAAAAATAAGCAAATATATAAGCAAAGGTGAACTATAAACCGAAAAGGGGGTTAATATGCCGCACTTTTGGCTGGCTTCTTGTAAAACGCATGAACAACTTCTTCACTTAGCCGATTCTCTCAGATCTGCAAGTAAAAAAGATCAGTTTCTCTTGAAGTACAACGAGATCCTGGGTCAGGAATTAACATTCTTGGCACCTCAAAGCTTTGTCGATGAGTATGTTAAATCCCACCATATCACGATTAAGCTGTGTCGGGTAAAAACCTGTGATGTCACATTGTCTGTTCTAGAGAACCTTCCAGGTGAGTCGATAGTAGCGGATTACAAGGTAACGAATCTGAGGGACGAGAATGGAGTAAAGAACGCAATCTACATTATTGTTCTGCATTTTTTGCAACTCTCCCATTCCAATATCCCAATCTGGTTTGTCGACCCGAACGACCCCGTCAAAGGCGTGATGATCCGCATGCTAAAAACTGAAGGACAACCAGCGCTGGTGGTATTAGAAGCTCTGATCAAGGCCAGCTTCGAGGTAAGCTACGAGTATGAAGAATGGCTTCCTTACCCATCCGATGAAGCCTCCAAAGCCCTAATGTAGATTAGGGCTTTTTTAATATATTTCAATTCCAAAGCTTACAAAACAGACCGGAAACTGGTCTGTTTTGTTTATAGATCGGGGACAGGGATTTACCCCTACGCTATCGCTCCGGGGCATAAACTTCTCATCCCTCTTCCTGAAAGTAAAAATAAAATACACCATCGCTTTCGCTCAGGTGTATTTTATTTTTATGCTCGGGGACAGGGATTCGAACCCCGATTGACTGGACCAAAACCAGCTGTCCTACCATTAGACGATCCCCGAATGTGTTTTATTGTAATAAAAAGCGCCATTTGCATGGCTTTTATTATATTAATATATTAACTAATAAATGTCAAAATATTGTTTTTGCTGTAAATTAGACAGCTTTTTGGAAAAATGATAGAATAAAAACAATTAAACATCCTTGGCGGATGTGTTTGTTATATTGATGAAATTATTAATTTGTAAGCTAAAATAATTTATGAAAGTAGTACTACTTAAAGACATTAAAAATCTGGGTAAAAAAAATGATATCAAGACTGTTACGGATGGGTATGCTATGAATTACCTGGTGCCGGAAGCATTGGCCGATATTTACACCTCTGCCAAAGCCAAGGAAATCGAGATAAAACAAAAAGCAGCTCTGACAGCCAAACCTAAGGCGCCAAAGGGCAAAAAGAAGAAAAAAGCCAAAAAGTAATTATTATTTTCATTTTAAAATATGGCAAAAAAACTCAAAAAAATTAACACTAAATACATTTTTGTAGTTGGTGGAGTAATGTCAGGTGTCGGTAAGGGGATAACAGCTGCCTCAATCGGCCGCATTCTGGTCGGGCGAGGATTCAAAGTTGGGGCGATCAAAATCGATCCCTACATCAACGTTGACGCAGGCACCATGAACCCAACTGAACATGGTGAGGTTTTTGTAACCGAGGATGGAGATGAAACAGACCAAGACATCGGCAATTACGAACGCTTTTTGAATAAGAATATCTACAAAGAAAATTACATGACTACCGGTCGTGTATATTTGAGTGTAATCAACCGAGAAAGAAATCTTGAATACGGCGGCAAATGCGTCGAAGTTGTTCCTCATATCCCAGAAGAAGTAATCAAGCGCATCAAAACTGCAGCAGAAAAAGACCAGGCGGAAATCATGATCGTAGAAATCGGCGGCACAGTAGGGGAGTATCAGAACTTACTCTTCCTTGAGGCAGCCAGAATGATGCATGTAATGCAAAAAGGGGATGTTGCCTTCGTGATGGTCAGCTTTATGCCTATCCCATCCATTATTGGAGAAATGAAAACCAAACCGACCCAATATGCTGTCCGTACCCTAAACCAAGCCGGCATCCAACCGGACTTCCTGATCTGCCGAAGCACTGTTGCCCTGGATCAACCTAGAAAAGAAAAACTGGCTATATCCTGTTCTGTCGAACCTCAAAATATCATCAGCGCTCCGGACATAGATTCAATCTATGACGTACCGATCAACTTTGAAAAAGATAATCTGGGCGATTCAGTCTTGAAAATGCTCGGTCTAAAAACCCGACAGAAAGACCTGGTAGAATGGAGAGCCATGGTAAGCAAAATGAAAAATGCCAAAGAGGAAATCAACATCGGCATCGTCGGCAAATACTTCAAGACTGGTGATTTCAGCCTAAGCGATTCCTATATCTCAGTCATCGAGGCAGTCAAACATGCCGGTATGGCAAATAAAACCAAGGTCAAACTGACCTGGATAAATACTGAAGAAATCGAAGAAGGTGGCACCAAATTTTTGAAGCAGTTTGACGGTATTATCGTACCTCAAGGCTGGGGATCACGCGGTAGTGAAGGGAAGATCAAAACCATCCAATATTGCCGTGAAAATAAAGTTCCATACTTCGGACTTTGCTATGGCATGCAGATGGCAGTAATCGAATTTGCCAGAAATGTCTTAAAGCTCAAAGGGGCAAACAGCGAAGAAGTGGATTCTGAAACTTCTTTCCCTGTCATCCATTTAATGGAACATCAGAAAGATCTATTGGCAAAAAAGCAGTATGGTGGCACTATCAGGCTTGGTGGTTGGCCTTGCAAACTGGTCAAAGGAACTCATTTGGCAAAAATTTATGCCAAAAAATTCGGCAAAGAAGAAATTATTTCGGAACGTCATCGCCATCGCTATGAATACAATAACGCTTTCCGCGAACAGCTGGAAAAAGCCGGCCTAAAAGTCTCAGGCACCTCGCCTGACAACAACCTGGTTGAAGCGGTAGAAATCACCGATCATCCATTTTTCATCGGCACCCAATTCCATCCCGAATATATTTCTCGACCCTTGGATCCACATCCGTTGTTTGTCGAGTTTGTAAAAGTTTGTCTAGGTTTAAAAAAGAAAAAATAACATACGCAAAATAACGCAGAAACTTTCAGCGTCATTCAGCGATAAAAAATATATGAGCAATGTAACAATATTAACCAAAGATAACTTTGAGCAAGAAGTGATTAAATCGGAAATTCCAGTGCTAGTTGATTTCTGGGCAGAATGGTGCGGTCCTTGCAGAATGATGATTCCGGTCTTGGATGAAATTGCACAAAAATATGCCGGCAAAATAAAAGTTGCGAAACTAGACGTTAACGATCCGGATCACCAAGGGCTTGCGGAGAAATTCGAAATTCAAGGCATTCCAGCAATAAAAATATTCGACAAGGGCGAAATCGTCAAAGAATTAGTTGGCTTTAAACCGACAGAGGAACTGGAAACAGAAATAAACAATATCATCAAGTAAAACCAAGAGGCTACCAAGCCTCTTTGTTTTTCCTTTATTTTTATTAAAATTTGTGCTAGAATAAAGAATAAATAGGGCTGAATTAAATGAAAAAGCTTTAAAATATTACTTTCTTATTTAATATTAGCAATTTAATAACTAATAACTCTAAAATTTATCAATTAAATTAGGAGTAATCCAAAACTATGGAAGCATATTGCGTAAAATGTAAGGCAAAAAGAGAAATGATCGATGCCCAAGAAGTTGAAATGAAAGGTAAGGGCGAGGTAAAAAGAAAAGCTATGAAAGGTAAATGTCCAACTTGTGGCACTTCAATGTTCAGAATTCTAGGCAAAGCATCCGTTTAAAAAAATATCATCAGTTTATATAAAAAATCCGTCTTCCGAGGCGGATTTTTTGATTTGCAAAAATTTAACTTTTTTGTCATAATTAAACAGAATAATAACATTATGGACAAAGTTTTTGTAATTGAAAATGATATAAATATTGCCCATCCGCTTGAAGCAAATCTAAGCTTGAATGGCTTTAATTCTTTTATTTTTGCAGATGGTGAAGCCGATGAAATTATCCAAAAAATAATTTCATATGATCCGCAATACATCATCGCCGACCTGGTTTTGCCAAAAACCAATGGTCTTGAGCTTATTGAGAGAATTAAGCTAAATACGGAGCTGACAGAACTGCCTGTTTTTATTTTTACCCGTGTCGAGAACCCATTAATCAAATCAAAATGTCTGCAAATAGGAGCTGACTACTATTTTTCAAGCGCAGAAATATCCTTGACCGATTTTATAGAAAAATTTAAAAAAATTATTATTAATAGAAAGAAGAATAATTCCATATGCTGAAATCAAAAAAGCTTTACATAATTGCAGGTATTATCGTGCTGGTGATAATTGGCGGCACTTATTTTTTTACTCGAAAACCAAAAGTTGAATATACGACCGCCAAGGCAGAGATCGGCAACCTGGTTCAAACCGTCTCAGAAACAGGCAGTGTTAAAACAGCCAAGGAAATAGATTTAAATTTTCTTGCCAATGGCAAAATCAGTAAGTTGTTGGTTGAAATAGGTGATAAAGTAACCAAGGATCAGATACTGGCGGAATTGGATTATTCCAATCTTTTGATTCAACAAAAACAGTCACAAGCAAATCTGGATAGCTCCAAGGCAAATCTGGCAAAGGTAACCAACGGCGCAACCGTTCAAGACATCGCGATCAATCAAGCAACCGCGAACCAAGCTCATTCAGCATATCTTAATTCTTTGGTTGACCAAGAGAATACCAGAAAATCAACCCAGGAATCTATCGCACAGGCAGAAAGAAATTTAAGCGATCTGGAGAATGGCGTCGGCGACACCATTACCACTCAAAAACAAGCGATTGCTATTGCACAGACAAATTACAACAACAGTAAAAATACTTTTGAACAATCGGTTAATAACAAGCGGGATATCTTACTAACACAGATTGAAGATAAGATGAGCATTGCCAGAACTGCACTTGATGCAGTGAATAGATTGCTGACCGATCAAAATCTTGATGACACCTTCAGTGTCCAAGACACTATTCAAGGAACTCTTGCCAAAAGTAATTATGATCAAGCGATTTCATTGTTAAGCCAGGCTAATAGCAGTTTAGCAGCTGCAAAAAACTCAAAAACAGATAGCAATATTGCCTTGGCGGTAAGTGACGAACTAAGCTTGTTGGGAAAAACCTTAGCAACTCTTAACTATACCTTTGGCGGGCTGGAAAAAACAATTAATAGCTCTGTCTATACACAATCGCAATTGGATAGTGCCAAGGCAACAATAAGCGCTCAGCTTACTTTGATTAATGCAGCAATTACGACAATCCAAACCGGACAACAATCATATAATGATTCAATTTTGTCATTGAACACCAACCTGGATAGCTCCAGGCGCAGTATAGAGCAGGCTCAGGCTGCTTACAACGCCTCGATTCTTTCTGCCAGAAATGCATTAACCAATGCAAGACTATCCGCCGACCAACAAATGACCAGCGCTAAATCAAGAGTTGATACCAATTTCAATAATTGGCAGGTAGCCAAGGCACAATATGAAAAAATCGTTGCCTCGCCAAGAAATGAAGATATCAGATTGGCTCAGGCTCAAGTCATGAGCTCGCAAGCTGCCCTGGAATCGATTAAAAATCAGATCACTAACAGCGTAATCAAGGCGCCGATCGATGGACAGATCACCAAATCCAATTATGAGATCGGTGAAGAACCGAACGCTTCCAAACCGGTAATTTCATTATTGACCGAAGACCAATATCAGATCGATGTTGATATTTCTGAGGCCGATATCATAAAAGTTAGCTTGATCAATCCAGTTTCGATTACCTTTGATGCTTTCGGGGAGGAGATGAAATTTATCGGCGATGTGATTTTTATCGAGCCGGCACAAACTGTAATCCAAGATGTAGTATATTACAAAACCACTATCGGTAATATCCGTACATTTGCCAGTGATGTGCAACTTGTCCTCAATTCTACCTCGACTGAAAGTACAGCCGCTGCAACAACAACAGCATCTTCAACCGCCAGTCACAACAACTTGATAAAACCAGGCATGACAGCCAATACTATTATTACAACAGCGAGCAAGGAAAATGTCTTGATCGTCCCCAATAGGTCAATCATAGAAAAAGCTGACAAAACTAAGGTAGTCAGAGTTTTGCAAAATCAAGAGCCTGTTGAGATGCCTGTTATAATCGGCCTGAAAGGTGATGACGGTTTGACCGAGATAATATCAGGAATAAAAGCAGGGGATGAGGTGGTTGTCTCTTCTAAAACATCTGGTAAATAAAGAAATTTCATGTCCAACCCATTGATCGAGATAAAAAATTTAGAGAAAGAATATGTCAGCGGTGAAGTGGTAACCAAGGTATTACACGGGCTTTCTTTTAATATCAACAAAGGAGAATTCGTTTCGATAATGGGTCCTTCTGGTTCAGGGAAATCCACCTTGATGCATATCCTCGGCTTTCTTGACCGCCTCAGCACCGGCAAATATCTATTTAACAATAAAGACGTTACTCAGCTCGAAGACGATGAGCTCGCCCTACTTAGAAATGAGGAGGTCGGATTTGTATTTCAAGCCTTTAACCTTTTGCCCAGAACTACTGTCTTGGACAATGTAAAACTGCCCTTGCTATATTCAAACAAAAAAGGAAATATCGATGAAATTGCGACTAAAGTTTTGGAAAGCGTGGGCTTGGGACATAGAGTTAACTATTTTACCAATCAGATTTCTGGAGGAGAAAAGCAGCGAGTAGCGATAGCCAGAGCCTTGGTTAACAATCCTTCAATTATCTTTGCAGATGAGCCGACTGGAAATCTTGATTCAAAATCAGGCGTACAGGTGATGGCAATTTTACAAAAACTGAATGATCTTGGTAACACAATCATCCTTGTCACTCATGAAACCTACACCTCAGAACATGCCAAGAGAATAATTAAAATCAAGGATGGAATGATCGAAGAAGATTACCTGGTGAAAAATCGTCGTTATGCAAACGACGGTGAAATGTTAAAATAACTCATGTTCAATAACTTTGTTCAAGCGATCAAGTCTTCTATTTCCGCACTTCTGGCCAACAAGGGCAGGAGTTTTTTAACTATGCTTGGTATCATCATCGGTGTTGGCGCTGTAATCATTATCATTGCAGTCGGCGCCGGAGCGCAGAGCTTGATCGTTTCCCAGGTAAAAGGCTTGGGCTCAAATCTGGTGGGTATTTTGCCCGGCAAATCCGAAGAAAAAGGACCGCCTGCCTCAGTCATGGGCATTGTAATTACCACTCTGACTTATGATGATGCTCAGGCAATCAATGACAAAAAAAATGTACCCAACTTGGTAGATGTCTCTGCCTATACCAAAAGCATCGGCACATTGGCCTGGGGATCAAACACCTATGACACCAGTTTGAGCGGCTCGACCGTAGGCTATCTTGAGGTCGAGGGAGGGGAAGTTGCAGAAGGCAGATTCTTTACCAAAGAAGAAGAAAAGAATCTATCGCGCGTAGTCGTTTTGGGCAGTGAGGTAAAAGATCAATTATTTGGCACCTCAGAAGCGGTCGGCCAAAGGATCAAAATTAATAAGCATAGTTTTGAAGTTATCGGCGTGATGAAAGAACGGGGCACAGTGGCTTTTCAAAATTATGATGATCAAGTTTTTATTCCGATCATCACAGTGCAAAAGCTTATAGCCGGAGTAAATCATTTGGGCTTGATCAGGGCAAAGGTTGATAATCAAGACAACATCGCAGTCGCGATGAAAGACATAGAGATCACCTTACGTGAACGTCATAATATTTCTGACGAATCAGGAGCAAGCGATGATTTCACCGTCCAAAGTGCAGACACCGCTTTGGACATGCTCAAAACCATAACCAATGCTTTAAAGTATTTCTTGGCCGCCATTGCATCGTTATCGCTATTGGTAGGCGGTATCGGGATCATGAATATCATGTTAGTCAGCGTTACCGAACGTACTAGAGAAATCGGCTTGCGTAAAGCAGTCGGAGCAACCAATTTTAAAATCAGAAGCCAATTCTTATTCGAAGCCATAATCATAACTTTTCTTGGTGGCATCATAGGCATGATCGGAGGGACGGTCATTTCTTTTCTAATAGCCAAAGTAGCAGTGTTTCTCGGCTATGACTGGGAATTTCTGGTTTCGATATTTTCAATTCTCCTAGCAGTTTCCGTTTCAATCTCAGTCGGCATTATCTTCGGTCTCTATCCAGCAATCAAAGCCAGTAAATTGAATCCTATAGAAGCATTGAGGTATGAGTAGTATTTTCCCCCTCTCCTTACGAAGAGCCTGTCCTCAGCTTGACTGGGGAAGAGGGCTGGGGCGAGGTTGGTGGTTAGTGCTAAAAATTTTTAAATTTATTTAAAAATAAAAATTTAAAATCAAACCTTAAGTGTCATCCTGAATTTATTTTAGGATCATATGAATAACAACCTGATTCTGAAACAAGTTCAGAATGACACTACTGGTTTTTCTCCTTCTAAGGAAACATCATGACAATAGCAGCTACAATTAAAATGTCCCTGAAAAACATGCGGTCTAACAAGGTTAGGACTGCTTTGACCGGTTTGGGCATAGTTATTGGCATATCGGCGGTTATCATTGTTTTTAGCGCCGGAGAGGGAATACGCAGCTTAGTTCTTGGACAAGTCGAATCATTCGGCAGTAATTTTATTTCCATCGAAACAAAAGTTCCAAGTACCAAATCGGGGGCAGGAGGAGAGAGTCAGTCAGGCGCAGCCATGGCTCAAGGCGTTCAGGTGACTACGCTCAAGCTAGAAGACATGGATGATATCAACAAGCTCCCAAATGTCACAATAAGCTATGCAGGACTGCAAGGCCAAGATCAGGCTAGCTACGGATCGGAAATAAAAAAAGTGCTACTTTTCGGAGTAAGCGCCACTTTTCCTCAAATCGACAATGGAGAAATTGATAACGGCAGATTTTTTACCGAAGATGAAGATAAATCAATTTCTCAGGTAGTCGTCCTTGGATCAAAAATCAAAGATAAGTTATTCGGCGACGCTGATCCAATCGGAAAATATATCACTTTGCATCGCAGTAAATATCGAGTGGTGGGGGTAATGAAACCCCGTGGCTCTTCCGGAATAATCAGCTTGGACGATTTTGTATATTTACCTGTCCAAACATTACAAAAAAAGATAATGGGCATCGATCACATACTCTCGATAGTCGCCCAATTAAAGGACACTTCTCTAGAAGATGAGACAGCTGAAGATATAAAATATGTTCTTCGCCACAACCATGATATTACCAACCCGGACAAAGACGATTTTCGCGTGACTACGATGGAAGAGATAATGAGCACATTGGACACCATAACTGGCGCGCTGACTTTGTTGCTATTAGCCATTGTTGCTATATCGCTGATAGTAGGTGGGGTAGGTATTTTGAATATAATGTATGTTGCCGTAACAGAAAGAACTGCAGAAATCGGTTTGCGTAAAGCCGTCGGCGCCAAATACAAAGATATAATGCTCCAATTCTTAGTTGAATCAACCATCTTGACCTTATTGGGCGGAATCTCCGGTATAATAATCGGGTCCGCCATTTCCGGATTAATCGCTTTTGCTGCTAATAATATCTTAGGCATAAGCTGGGATTTTATCATCCCCCTCAGAGCCTTTGTCGTCGCGATTGTTTTCTCCCTTGTTTTCGGCATATTTTTCGGAGTATACCCCGCAAGAAAAGCCGCCAAACTCGACCCGATCGAAGCATTGAGGTCCGAATAATTTCCTTGTATTAAAAAAGCTTCGCTAGATTTGCGAAGCGTTGTTGTTATTCTTTTATTGATTCATCCTGCTGTGACGGAGCTCTACAAGGAACTACTGTACATTCTTCACAGGCAGAAGGCAAGCAAGTGCCGTAAGCATAAGTGCCTTGCTCGAGTAATTGCTCATTAAGAGCTTTTCGCCGATAGAATTTTTCACACTTGGGAAATTCGACCATAAAGTATTCACCCCCTTAAATGAACCAACAAATTCTTTGAATGTATATTAATAAAAATACCCATTTTTGTCAATCTTAAAACAAAATTTAAAATTTGCTTTAATCCTTTAATCCTGTTATAGTTTATCTATTATTCAACTTCTTATTTTTAAATATGTTCAAACTTTCCAAATCAAAAAATTTGAACTTTGCAGAAATTTATCATAAAGCCCAGAGCGTCTATGATGAGATACCTTTGGTCAAAAGAACTCGGAGACGAAGGGCAATTTTCAAGTTTTTAAAATATTTTTCTATATTCATTTTAGGCGTTTTTGCCATACTTGCAATAACTTTCGGTTCAAATGTATTGAGCTTGATGAAAGTTTACCAAAGTTCTATATCGGGTAAATATTATCTAGAACAGGCGATAGAAAAAACCAAGTCTCAGGAATTTGAACAAGCAATAAGCTTTTCCAGCCAATCAACTGAAGATTTCAACCAAGCAATCGATGCTTTTGATGAATTCAAAAATGGATTCTTATCATCAAATGTTCCATATTTCAACTCTCAATTCAACAATGTCAGTTATTTATTGAACTCTGCAGAAATCCTGAGCCGATCAGTCAATCAAGGTTCTGCCTTTGCTAATGAACTGCAGAATTTGTTAGATGATAATAAAAAATTAACCTATTCTCTTTTTAACCCTGAAGAGAAAAAAAGGATCATCGGCAGACTTTATCAATCCGCACCGGAGCTTAATGGCATGCAAGCTAATTTGGAATTAGCTTTGATGGATCTTGAAAAAATCCAATACAACGGCATTCTCTTGCCGGCCAAAGGAAAAATCGAAGATGTTAAAACCAAAGTCCGGACCGCTGCCGATCTGTTGAAGCAAGCTATTCCTATGTCTCAAGTATTGCCGGCCCTTGCTGGTTATCCGAAACCGTCCACCTTTCTAGTCCTGTTGCAAAACAGCGATGAACTGCGACCGACAGGAGGATTTCTAGGTACCTATGGAATCCTCGAAACTGAAGCCGGCGATATTAATCGTTTTGAAACCCATGACATTTATCACATGGATATGCCGGTCAAGGATCTGGTCAATCTTGATCCGCCAGCGCCGATCAAAACTTATTTGAACAAAAAATGGTATATGCGTGATGCCAACTGGTCCCCAGATTGGCCAAGTGCCGCACGACAGATCGAATGGTTTTACAAAACAGAGAATAATTTATTGCCCAAGGAAAATCAGATCAACAATTTTAATGGTGAGTTTGACGGCGTAATCGCCATCACCCCGAAATTAGTGACTGATCTAATTTCTATAACCGGTCCGATCACCATTGACGGAGAAGAATACAATAATCGGAATTTTACCGACCTGTTACAATATAAAGTTGAAAAAGGCTACGCAGAATTAGGCACTCCATCTTGGCAAAGAAAAGAAACGATCGGCAAGATAGTCAAAGAAATGAAAATTCGATTGTTGAATTTGCCGGCAAGCGAGTGGCGTACCGTATTGAATGCTTTTAATATCAATCTAGCCAAAAAGAATGTATTGCTATACTTGACTGATCCAGCGCTTGAAAATATCATCAAAGAGCAGCAATGGGCAGGTGATATCAAATACGTGAATTCAGATTATCTGATGGTGGTAGATGCAAACATGGCGAGTCTAAAAACCGATGCGGTTATGAATAGAATCATTGATTACAAGGTCAAAGAAACATCAGACGGACTGACCGCAACCGTAACTATCAATTACGCCCATGAAGGTAAAGTAGATTGGAAAACTGATCGTTATCAAAGTTACACCAGAATTTATGTACCAAAAGGCAGTACTTTGATCAGTGCTTCAGGCCAGGCAAATGAAAATGTCGACATCAAGGATGAATTCGATAAAACCTCCTTCGGTTTATATTTAAAAGTTGATCCCGAATCGATTGCTGACCTTACAATCCAATATCGATTACCGGAAAGATTGAATACCCAGGTAAAAAATGGCAATTACGGTTTGTTCGTACAAAAACAACCCGGTAGCAGGGTCGAAAATCTGAAGGTTGACGCAAAATTCATAAATATTATAAAATCATATAAACCTTTCGGTTTCTCGGTAACCAGGCAGGTAGGCAACACTATCAATTGGCAAACGGACTTGGAAACAGACAAGCAGTTTAACATTGCTTTTTAGATAAAATAATATTGTTATATTGCTATATTGTTATACTGCTAGTTAATTTTTAGCAATATAGCAATATAAAAATCAAGAAAATTTAAATATTAATTCAAGACACAGCAATTATAAATTAATTTAATCAGATTTACACATGTTTATAAAAAGAATCGGGATCGATTTGGGAACAACTTATACTCTAGTCCATTTGCCAAAACGTGGCATCGTAATCAACGAACCGAGCGTCGTGGCTATTTCTGTTACAGATAAGAAGATTTTGGCAGTTGGAAACGAGGCCAAAGACATGCTTGGCCGCACTCCCGACAGTATTATCGCTCTTAAACCCTTAAAAGACGGCGTAATTGCGGATTATCGAGCTACCGAAGCCATGCTTAGATATTTTATCAATAAATCATTAGGCGGTATCAGGCTTTTTCGTCCAGAGGTGATGGTCGCCGTTCCTGCTGGCATCTCCTCGACTGAAAGAAGGGCTGTAATCGATGCCACCATTGCTGCGGGCGCCAAGGCAGCCTACATCATCAAAGAGCCGGTCGCGGCCGCCATCGGAGCGGATATCCCAATAGGTTCTGCTTCCGGCCATATGATTATCGACATCGGCGGAGGCACGGCCGAAATGGCAGTTATTTCTTTGGGTGGCATTGTTGCTTCAACATCTGTAAGAGTCGGAGGAAACAAACTGGACAGTGCGATCATGGAATATATAAGAAAAAAATATAATTTAGCAATCGGCGAGAGGACGGCGGAAGAAATAAAAATCAATATCGGCTCAGCTTTGTATTTGGAAAACAAGCTTACTATGGAAATTCGCGGACGTGATATCGTTTCCGGCTTACCACGCAGTATCATGGTCACCAGTAATGATGCAACAGAAGCGATTCAAAATGAACTCGAAGCAATAATCAGCGCAGTAAAAAAAGTACTACATGACACTCCACCTGAATTATCTTCTGATATTATGGACAAGGGCATGGTCTTGTCCGGGGGCAGCTCTCTCTTGCGTAATATCGACCAACTCTTATCCAGAGCTACTGGCGTTCCGGCCTATGTGGCAAATGACTCCTTGCTCTGCGTTGCCAAAGGTACTGGCATCGCTTTGGACAATCTTGATTCTTATAAAAGAAGTATTTTAGCTACCAAATAATATGGTTATCGGTATAGACGCTAGTCGAGCAAACAGAAAGCATAAAAGCGGAACCGAATGGTATTCATACCATTTGATTAAGGAGCTTGCTCAGTTAGATGACAAGAATCAATATATTCTTTATTGCGATAATTTATTAACCGATCTAATCGATCTGACTACAGAAGGGAAGAGCCAGCAATTCGTAGAATTTGACCAAGACGGTTTTCAAAAAATAAAAAGTCCTCACAATAATTTTAAAGCGAAAATCTTGAAATGGCCGTTCAATTTCCTCTGGACGCACGGTCGTCTCTCTTTGGAAATGATCTTTAATCGACCCGACGCATTATTCGTACCGTCACATGTGCTGCCGATAATTCATCCGAAAAAATCAATCGTCACCATCCATGACGTTGGTTTTGAAAGGGATAAAAAGCTTTATTTGCAAAAATCATTAGGTTCAAAAAATAAGAATTTTCAAAAATTGATAAATTTCTCCGTCCGTTTATTCACCTTGGGAAAATATGGAGCAAACGTAATGGACTATTTTACCTGGTCCACTCTTCACAGCCTAAAACGCGCAAAAAAAATCATATCAGTATCCAATTTTACCAAGAATGAAATAAAAGAAATATATAAACAAAAGTTGAAAAGCAACATCTTCGACAAGATAAAAGTTATACATTACGGATTTAACAACAAGATCTTTAAAAAGATCGATGACTACGATAAAATTTCTGAAATCCTCGAAAAATATGACATTGAGCCGCCATTCATTTTTTATCTTGGAAGGATGGACAAGAGAAAAAACGTCTCAAATCTGGTGGAAGCATTCGGCTTGGTTCAAAAAGATATAAAAGACATTAATCTCGTTTTAACTGGAGCGGCAGACTATGGCTATGATGAAATAAAATACATCGCCAGTGAATATCAATTAGAAAACCGGATCGTAAAAACCGGCTGGATAGGTGAGGAAGACTTGCCATACATTTTGAATGCCGCCGAAGCATTTGTTTATCCTTCTCTTTATGAGGGATTGGGAACTCCGCTCATTGAAGCAATGGCCTGTGGCGTTCCCATAACTGCCTCAAATATTGACTCGGTAATAGAAGCCGCGGGGGATTCTGCCTTGCTTTTTGATCCTTTGGACACCAATTCCATCGCTCAATCGTTAGTAAAAATTATAACTGACAGACCGCTTACGGTTGAATTGATCGAAAAAGGACATAATCAGGCCAGTTGCTATAGTTGGACAAAAACCGCAAGGCAGACCCTGCAAGAAATTGAATCATTATGAGCCAGCCTTGACACGGCCTCGTATTTATGCTATGTTATTTATTATTTGAACATAATAATCAAAAGCGATAGGAGGACACCTTGGACGCCATAAATGCAAATGACAACCCGTTAAGCATCTTCATCGGGAACAGCACTTACAGGTGCTACCTTAAGGGACGAACGGTAATAGAAATCATCAATGACGATACCGAGGTTCCAATCCCTCTGATATGTCCTTTGGCTAAAAGAATAATCAAAAAAGTCAAAGAAGAATTCGAGGAATACGACAACCTTGAAGCTGCTGAGTCTCAAAATTCACCAGCTTACTAGCACTGTCACCATTTTGGTGGCAGTTTTTTTATCTTTATCACTGTATCTTACATCGGTATCCTTGAGGGAAAAGTAAAAATCAATGGAACCAACAAAACATCAATAAACTAAAACCAATCCTGGCAGATACTCCTAAGATTTTATGTGAAATAATGACTGATCAACCCAAGAATAATCGAGTGATAAAAGCTTTTATTATTAAGACATGTTTTTCTAGAACCTATGCTGTACAGTTCCTTGATTTAAGCTACTCTGCCGTGTTATAATAATAACGCTATATATAAATATGACGTTTAATTTTTTTCTGAAATATTATCAATAACATTAAGAAAAAACTTAGAAAATCTGTACAAGATCAAAAAAATAAGCCCTTCTTAAGGACATCTGGCTTATTATTTTTTATTTTATGCATTTTTTTATTCTTGCCAGCGGAAAAAGAAGCCGCGGGCAAAAAATATGAATTCGAAAGCACCAGAGTGCCAGATGAAATAATCATCAAATACAAGAATAAAGAGTCCCTGGAAGTCTTCAAGTTAAATCGTGAAGATGACTACTATCAGATGCTGGACAAATTCCAAAAAGATAAAAGCATCGAATACGCTGAGCCGAATTTCACATTCAAAGCCTCGCTGATTCCCTCTGATACCCACTATAACGATCAATGGTACCTGCAAAAAATCAAAGCGACAAATGGCTGGAATATCACACGTGAAAGTCCAGAGATCATCATCGCAATAATCGATTCTGGGATACAAATCAATCATCCGGATTTAAAAAATAATATTTGGAAAAATTCCAAGGAGATAGATGGAAATACCAAGGACGACGATAACAATGGTTTTCTTAACGATATCAATGGCTGGGACTTTGTAAACAATACTCCCGATCCAAATCCAAAATTTGAACCAGGCTACACCAACGATCTGATGCATGGCACAATAATCGCCGGTTTGATCGCATCCGAAGGGAATAACGCTACTGGGATTACCGGTGTTACCTGGAAAACCAAGTTAATGCCTTTGAAAGCGCTTAACGATAAGGGTGAAGGAACTGCTAGCAACGTAATCAAGGCGATCGATTATGCGGTATCAAATGGTGCTAGCATAATAAATTTGAGCTTCGTCGGCTTTGGCTATAGCCAAGGCATGGATGAGGCAATCAAAAGAGCCTACGATGCCGGCATAATCGTAGTCGCCGCCGCAGGCAATGAAAGCACCAAGACTGAAGGATTCTCACTAGCTTCCTCGCCGATGTATCCGGTTTGCCTAGACGGCAGACCGAATGAGAATCGAGTGATCGGAGTTGCAGCGACTGATGCCATGGACCAAAAAACCTTCTTCTCTAGCTATGGCTTGAAATGCGTAGATATATCAGCTCCCGGAGTAAGCATGTTTTCGACCGTTATCTATTCACCGAAACATATGCTTAATAATCGTCCATTAGAAAAATATTACGACGGTTACTGGTCCGGAACTTCAGTTGCAACTCCAATTATTAGCGGGGCATTAGCGCTCATTGAAGCGACTAATCCGAAATTTACTCGCAAGCAAGTAATCGCAAATTTACTGAATCATGCTGACAATATCAATCGGCTAAATCCTAATTACCTGAATCAATTGGGCTCAGGTAGATTAAATTTAGAAGCTTCACTAACAAATGCAAAATTACAATTAGAAAAAACTAATCCCGCCTTATTGCTTGCTCCCGCAACCAACTCAAATCTGATCAAGATCACGGATCAAAATGGTAATCTAAATAAAGAATTTCCAATCACAAACTTCAAAAATGGCATCAGTGTCGTAAGCGGGGATATGAATTACGATGGCGAGGCAGATATCATAGCGGGTACAGGCAAGGGTAGTGAGCCCCAAGTAAGATATTACGACCAAAAAGGGCAATTGCTCAAACAGTTCAATGCTTACAACAAATCTTTTCGCGGAGGAGTGAATGTAGCGATCGGAGATGTTGACGGCGACGGCAAACCTGAGATAATCACCGGACCCGGACCAGGAGGGGGACCACATGTAAAAGTATTTACCCGCGACGGCAAAGTAAAGGGTCAATTTTTTGCTTTTAATAAAAATTTTCAAGGAGGCGTTGATATCGCAGTAGGTGATGTGGACGGTGACGGTAAGGCAGAAATAATTGCAGGTGCCGGACCGGGAGGCATTCCCCAAGTACGTATATTCTCTGGAACAGGCAAGCTAAAAGGACAATTTCTAGCATATGACAGCAAATTCCGTGGAGGAGTGAATGTCGCAATCGGCGACACTATCGGCGGAGCTTTAAGAAAAAAAGGGCAAATTATAACTGCCCCTGGCTGGGGCAATATCCCGGAAATAAAAATATTTAATGACCACGCAGTCTTATTAAAAAAATTTCTTGCTTATGATAAAAGCTTCCGCGGAGGGGTAAACATTTCAACCGCAGATACCGACAAAGATGGGCTTGATGAAATCATTACCGGGGCCGGTCCAGGGGGGACTCCTCATGTAAGAATATTCGAATCCGATGGCAAACTTTTGAATTCATTTTTCGGTCTTGCAAATGATTACCGAGGCGGGATTAAAGTAGATATTATCGAACAATAAATAATTAAATCATATGATAAACCAACAAAAACAAACAATATTTGAAAAGAAAAACGTGCTAGTGATCGGCGGAGCCGGTTTCATCGGATCTCACCTTTGCGATGAGCTGGTTAAAACCGCAAAGGTAATCTGCTTGGATAATTTTTCTACAGGGGAGGAGAAAAACATTGACCACCTGCTTTCCGATCCTAATTTTAAATTCATCAATCATGACATCAGCTTGCCGATTGAATTAGAAACCTTGCCGGAATTGCAATTATTCAAAATCAATTTTCAAGGCATCCAAGAGATCTATAATCTTGCCTGTCCTCATTCTCCGAGGAATTTTAATCAGAACAAGATAAATAACGCTCTAGCTAATTCATTGGGGGTAAAAAACTCTTTGGATTTAGCAATCAAATACCAAGCAAAATACTTGCATTTTTCTTCTGCAGTTGTCTATGGTCCAAGAATCGATGACAACAAGAAAATTGATGAGGAGTTCAGGGGCCTGGTGGATTTTACGTCACAAAGAAGTTCTTATGATGAAGGAAAAAGATTTGCAGAAACAATGGTCATAAACTATGGCGAAGTATACGGTCTGGAAACCAAAATTATGAGATTATTCAGAACCTATGGACCACGGATGAAATTGGACGATGACCAGATGATTCCTGATTTCATCAAGAATGCCCTTGATAATACCGACCTGATCATAAATGGTGATGAGAATTTCAGCTCTTCCTTTTGCTATGTCAGCGATGTGATCGATGCCGCGGTCAAGATGATGGAAAAAGACAGATCATTGATTTTAAATATCGGCTCTGATAATTTGGTTAATGTCACAGAGTTAGCTCAACTAATAATTGATGCCGTAGGATCAAAATCAAAAATTGTTTATGAAAAAGAGCACTTTTTCTTAACGCCTTTACCTCTGCCGAATATCAGCAAGTCACTGGATGAGGTCGGCTGGATTCCTATCATTACCCTTGAAAAAGGGGTTGAAAGAACTATTTATGATTTGCGCGCCAGCAAAGGCTTGAAAGGGGTAAAATCGATATTGAATTAACCTTATGAAAATCATCTGTGTGATTCCAGCTTATAACGAAGAAAAAAATATCCAGGGGGTGATCAGGAATGTCCTGCCTTTTGTCAATGAACTGGTTGTAGTGGATGACGGCTCAATCGATAACACCGGCAAGCTTGCAAATCAAGAGAAAGCTACAGTCTTGAAGCACACTGTCAATCGCGGACAAGGAGCGGCATTACGTACGGGCACACAATATGCAATCAGACAAGACGCCGACATAATCGTCCATTTCGATGCTGATGGTCAATTTTTGCCGAGCGATATCAACACAACCGTAGCACCGATTTTGAAAGGCGAGGCGGATATAGTTTTCGGCTCTCGCTTTATGACAAATAATAATGACCTTGAAAAAGAAAAGAGGATGCCTATACTAAAAAAAGTTTTCATAATGCCGCTTGCCAGAATGGTAAATAATCTTTTTTTCAAGGTTGCACTTACTGATCCCCAAAGCGGTTTTCGGGTTTTTTCAAAAAAAGCAGCCGAGAGAATAAATTGGCATCAGGATGGCATGGCACATTGCTCAGAAATACTCTTTGCCAGCCATCAAACAGGTTTGCCTATCAAAGAAGTTCCGATAACTGTAATTTACAACAGCTTTGGACAAAAATTTTCCGGCGGTCTTAAAATATTAAAAGATTTATTCATTTCAAAATTAATCAATTAAAATTATGTTCCAACAGATATCCGCTTTAGTCATAATCTTGTTCTTTATTTCCAGATTGATCTGGCAAAAAAAGAACAATCAGATCGCGAATAACGAATTCAAGTTCTGGTTATTTTTTTGGCTAGTCGCCGGCTTGGCAGTCCTGTCATTAAAATGGGTCGATCAAATAGTCGCCAAACTTGGGTTTTCCGGTTCCGGTATTGAAGTACTTTTATATGTCTCAACAGCTGTCATGTTTTACTTGATTTTCAGACTGCGATTAAGACTGACGAAGATTGAGCAAAGCATAACCAAGATAGTGACTGAAATCGCCTTGGATAATAAGAAATAATCCGATGAACGCTAAAGACTTAATTATCGATTTTATAAATTTCATCTTTGCCGGCTTTCTGATCATTATTTGCATTTTTTATTTTATCGGTCCGGGGAGAATGGAAACGGCAAGTGAGATCATGAATGCCTTGGTGCCGATTTCTTTTTTTGTCATTGCTTTTTTAATTAATTCGAAGATCAGCCGTAGTGAATACAAAACCAACAAGAAAAATAATACCCTAGATATTGTTTTGAACTTGAGCTATTTTGACAAGGTCTTGGCAGAAATATTGGTTTTCGCCCTGCCTGTCTTGGGTTTGCTCTTTGTTGCTCTCGGTGACGGCGAGGTGACAATTTCTAATATTCTTTATTCATTCACTTCTTTTATCCTCTTGTATCTTTTTTATAAATACTTTTTTGGAAAACGAGTTTATTAATTTTATGAAAATAGCCCACATCATCTGCACCTTTCCACCCTACAAGGGCGGCATGGGTAACAGCGCCTTCCATTTTGCCAGAATTACCAGCGAGCTTGGCCATGATGTTACAGTTTTTAGTCCTGATTACCTAAATCTTGAGTACAGTGATAGTGAAAAATTCAAGATCGTTAGACTGAAACCTTTTTTCAAATATGGGAATGCCGCAGTATTGCCTCAACTCACCTGGAAATTGAGCGCGTTTGATATCGTGCACTTTCACTATCCTTTTTATGGCGCTGATCTTTTCGTGTTGCTAGCAAAAATTTTCAATCGTAAAATAAAGTTGATCACTCATTATCATATGGATAATGTAGCTCCAGGAATCAAAGGATTGATTTTCCATATCGGCAGAAATATTTTATTTCCACTTATCGCAAAGAATTCGGTCTTTTTGACATGTGCATCAGTCGATTATGTCGAGCATTCAAAAATCGCCATGATCTATCAAAGAGACAAAACCAAATGGCGTACCGTTCCTTTCGGGGTAGACATAGACAAATTTAATGGCGATAAAGATACAGAAAAAGATCAACTATCCAAGACGATACTTTTTGTCGCCGCCTTAGACAAAGCTCATTATTTTAAAGGCTTAGAAAACCTGATCAATGCTACAAAGAATTTGATTGAAGATGCTCAAATCATAAACTCCAATATAACGGTAAAATTAGATATCGTGGGTGGTGGGAACATGTTAGAGTATTACAAAGATATAGCCCAACAGCTAGGAATAAGCGCTAATATAAATTTTGCAGGCAGGGTAGAAGACGAGCAACTGGTGGAACATTATAAAGACTGCGATGTCTTTACACTGCCATCAATCAATCAAGGCGAAGCCTTCGGCATGGTACTATTGGAAGCGATGGCGAGCGGAAAGCCGGTCATTGCGTCTAATTTGCCGGGCGTAAGAAGTGTTTTTACTGACAAGGCTGAAGGACTTTTAGTTGAGCCGGACGATATATCAGATTTGACTGAAAAATTAAAGAGAATATTATTGGATGATGGTTTAGCCAATAAAATGGGTGAAGCGGGCAGAAATTTAGCCAAGAAAGAATATGCCTGGAGCGTAATAAGTAAAAAACTTGATAATGTTTACCAAGAAGTTTCAAATTAAATCTATGGAAAAAACAGATAAGATAAAAATCGCTGTAGTACATGACCATCTCGGGTTTTGCGGAGGAGGGGAACGTACAGTATTATTGATCGCTAACGAGTTGGGCGCTGATTTTATTACCGCCTATGCATCGCCGAATACTTTTCCGGAACTGCAAAAAAGTTTGGGCTCAAAATTGACCATCCTGTCAAAGAAAGTAGTACGAACCAGAGTAGTTAGATTTTTTTGGCTGCGCGCATTATTTTGGAAAAACAAAAAAATATTTAAAAATTACGATCTGATAATCGCTTCCTCGCCTACGGCAACCGAGGTGGTGGCAAATTACTCAAAACCGGATTGTGTAAGGATAGTATATACGCATACGACTCCGAGAAGAATTTTCGATCAGTATGAATATAGCAAAAAAACTTACCCCTTGATCCTGCAGCCATTATTTGCTTTGTTCGTAAAATATTGGCGTTGGACATACATCAGCGGGGCGATGAAATTCAATATAAATATCGCCAACTCGAATTGCGTCAAAAAAAGAGTAGAGGATCACACAGGCGGCGAAGTAAATGCGGTCATCTGGCCGCCGATAATCACAGAAAATTTCCGCTGGCTCGGCCAAGGTGATTATTTTCTTTCCTGGGGAAGACTGGATGAACTTAAAAGAATCGAATTGATCGTTGAAGCTTTCAAAAAAATGCCAGAAAAAAAACTTATGATTGCCTCAACCGGTCCGCGCTTTGAAGCGGTAAAAAAACTGGCAGAGGGGTTTGAAAATATCCGAATACTCGGCTGGGTTCCTGATGAGGAATTATTCAACTTAGTCGGCAACTGCCGAGCGGCTATTTATATACCGGTTGACGAAGATGCTGGCATGACTCATTTAGAGGCTAACGCAGCGGGCAAACCTGCAATCGTTGTAGCAGAAGGAGGATTAATAGAATCAACGATCGACGGTGAAACTGGCATACTAATCAAAAGCAACCCATCAGTTGAAGATTTGATCCAAGCAATAAATGCAATTACACCAGAATGGGCACTTGCCAAAAAAGATGTTTGCATTAATCATGCGAGAAACTATGACAAGAAAATATTCATAGAGCGGATAAAAAAAATAGTCCGAAATAACGATCCAAAAAAACCCATTATCGGTATTGATGCTTCACGTTGGGAGGATCCTCGATATCCTGGTCAAGAAAAAAGAACTGGGGTGGAAGTTTATTCGAAATATCTGATCGAAAGCCTGATACCGCAGATTAATCAGGATAAGTTCAGAATCAGAATATATACTCCAAGAACCATTACCGATCTTCCGCTTGAGATACAGAAGGTTATACCAGGGCAGAAAAAGTGGACCAAAAAATTCTTAACCCAAGAATTAAAACATTCTCCGATTGATTATTTTTTTACCCCTTCTTATTTTATTCCAAAAAATGCACCGGAAAATAGTTACGTTACCGTTCACGATGTCATCTTTAAGGCCAGTCCGAAAAGATATTCCGCCTGGGAAAGAATCAAGCAGAATTACGCGGTAAAACAAAACATCAAAAGAGCAAAAAAAATAATTACCGTTTCTGAATATTCAAAAAATGAGATATCAAAATATTTTAACATCCAAAAAGAGAATATAGTGGTTGCTCCGATCGGCCACAATCAATGGACAGATATTGAAAAAAATAATGAAAGAGACAAAAGCATCCTTTTCATCGGTCGGATCGAGAAAAAAAAGTCAATCGATCTATTGATAAGCGCTTTTTACCAATTTCAAAAAAACAAACCGGAGTGGAGGCTGATATTGGCTGGCAAGCCAGGCTTTGGCATTGACGATACAAAAAAGTTGATCGACAGATTGGGCATCCAGGACAAAGTTCAGCTTTTGGGCTATGTCTCGGAAGAAACGAAAAAAAATCTGCTTACTTCATCAAGCATCTATGCTCACCCGAGCTCCAATGAAGGCTCATGCATCCCATTGTTCGAGGCTTGGGATGCGGAAATACCTGCCATTGTCAGTGATTCCGAAATTTTAAAAGAAGTAGGCAAAGCTGGCGCATTATTTTTCAAAGCAGGCGAAGAAAAAGACCTTCTTGATAAATTGAACTTGTTGGCAGAAGATATGGCTTTAAGAAAAGCATTGATTGAAAAAGGAAGGACGTTGATAAAGAATATGGGGTGGCAAAAAACCGCCAAAATCGTACTCGATACCATTACTAATAAATAGCAGCATGAAAATTTGCATAATCAACAATCTCGTCAGACCTTTGGGAAGCGGAACTGAAAGGGTGGTTGAAATAATCACTGATGGTCTGAAATTAAAAGGCCATGAAGTTTTTATCATTACTACCAAGCCATGGGGAATAGACTTGCGCGAAGTGGATGATGTAAGAACGTATCTTCTTGGCGGCTTCAGCTCCAGTTTTTATCATCTGAAAAAAATTCCTTTTTTGTTCAAGCCGTTCTGGCACCTGATCAACATTTTCAATCTTTCAAACTATTTTAAAATCAACCGGATCTTAAAAAACGAACGCCCTGATTTAGTCATGACAAATAATCTGATGGGTGTAGGCTTTTTGACTCATTTAGCTATCAAAAAAAACAAGGTGAAGCATTATCACATTCTGCATGATGTGCAGCTCTTGCATCCTTCCGGACTGATCATTTATGGCAAGGAAAAAATAATCGATTCTTGGTTTGCCAAAATATATCAGATGATAAATCGTCAGCTATTTTCAAGACCAGATCTCGTAATCTCTCCTTCATCGTGGTTGCTAAAAATGCATCTAGACAAAGGATTTTTTCCTAATTCTAAAAACGTAGTTTTACCCAATCCGGTAAAAGATGTTGTAATCGATGAGACAAGAGAAAGAGGTGACAGCTTCTTGTGCATCGGTCAGGTGGAGCCGCACAAAGGGATAATATTTACCATTGAAACGTTCAGCCATCTGAAAGATCTTAAACTTTCCATAATCGGCTCCGGCAGCCAGATTGAAACTGCCAAAGAGAGTGCAAAAATCAATCCAGACATCAGATTTTTTGGTCAAATCGATCATGACAAGATAAAAGAGTTTATGCTTTCTGGAAAGGCCTTGATCCTGCCTTCACTTTGTTATGAAAATTCACCCACCTCCATCTACGAAGCCTTTGCGAGCGGCCTTCCTGTGATAGGTGCTAATATCGGTGGAATACCTGAATTATTAAAAGATGGTTGCGGGATATTATTTGAGCCTGGCAATAGCAAAGACTTAGTAGGCAAAATAAATTGGTTTCTGGATAACCCTCGACAGGTTGATGAAATGGCAAAAAAAGCACAAGAAAAAATTAAGAATTTTTATCTTGATAATTATTTGAAAAGAATCTTAGAAGATTAATTCAGCCTTAATAAAAATATAGTAATTTGCATTTATCCGATAGGATTTAATTATTAAATGCAAATTTATGAAAAAATTAGCTTGTAGCGACATGGGCATTGAGGATTGTGAATTCATTGCCAAGGGTAATAACGAGGAAGAGGTGATCCAAAGAATGATGATGCATCATAAAACTCACCATCCGGATGAGATGCAAGATATGTCAGAAGAAGAAATGAAAGAAAGTATGAAAGACAAAATAGAGAATGAGTAAAATTTAAAACACAAAAAGAACGCTTTATGCGTTTTTTTTGCGTGAACTTGTTGAGTTGATAATTAGAATGAACTAAATAAGCGATATAGCTCTAACGAAGATCTTCTAATTATCAGACTAAGATACAAATATTAAAAAATTATGAAGAAGAAATTATCCCCAGCCACGATCAACCATCGCATCTGCTACTCTTTTTACAGCAAGCGCATAGGCACCGAAACGCAATGAGGTCTTGTATTTGTTTTTTAATTCCCAGGATTCATCGAATGAAGTACGCATTATCCTTTCTAGCCGTTTCAAAACATGGTCTTCATCCCAATAATATCCATAGCTATTCTGCACTTGCTCGAAATAACTGACTGCCACACCTCCGGCATTAGCAAGGATATCAGGTACTACCACAATGCCTTTTTCATATAAAACTTTATCTGCCTCGGGAGTAATCGGACCATTGGCAAGCTCTACGATCAGCTTCGAATTTATTCCTGCAACATTTTCCATCGTTATTGCATTCTCTAGAGCAGCGGGAATCAGAATATCCGTTGCACAGTCAAAGATGAAATTTTGATCCTTGTCCTCCGCACCTTGGCACTGGCCTACAGACCCCGTATTGACTTTATGGCTCCAAACCGCCTCCATGTCCAGCCCCATCGGATTATATACTGAGCAAGTTGAATCGCTGACTACAGTAATCTTATAACCGGCTTTTTGTAAAATCTTCCCCATATGGCTGCCGGCATTGCCAAAACCTTGGATACCGACAGTCAAGCCTTCTTTATTCAAACCCATTTTCTTAACCGCTTCTTCCAGCACATAAACAGCGCCTTGAGCGGTGGAATATTCTCTCGCTTTTGAACCGCCGATACTTAATGGCTTACCCGTAATAACCCCCGGCAAATGTCTACCCGTTATTTTTTCATATTCATCCATCATCCAGCCCATAATCTTGGGATTGGTATTCACGTCCGGTGCCGGTACATCTTTTTCTGGACCTATTACTTGATAGATAGCTCTGATATAGCCGCGTGCCAATCTTTCCAATTCATTTTCTGATAACATTTTTGGGTCAACAATTATTCCACCTTTACCCCCACCCAAAGGAATATTTACAACTGCGGTTTTCCAAGTCATCCAAGCGCTCAAAGCCTTCACCTCGGATACGTTAACCTCAGGATGAAAACGAATCCCACCTTTGAATGGACCTCGTGCATCATTGAATTGAGAACGGAAACCTTGAAAAACTTTTACTGTGCCATCATCCATTTTTACCGGTATGGATACTTCTAAGAATTTCTGCGGAGCTTTAAGCTGTTCATATATATTGCCGGGAAGATTCAAGAAAGAATTGACTTCTTCCAGTTGTCTCATCGCGTTTTCGAAAGCATTTACTTCTAACATAAAATTTGATTTATTTTAAAATTTCATTTAATTCAGCGGCAAAAGATTCTTTTTCTTTATAACCGATGAATTCTTTGATTATTTGGCCACCTTTGAAAAGTTTCATATTTGGGATACTTTGAATGTTGTATTTGCCAGCCAATTCTGCGTGATCCATGTTTTCCACATCTAGCTTGCCGATCTTCATTTTCCCATCGAACTGTTCCGAAAGGTCATCAAGAACAGGGGACATCATTTTGCAAGGTCCGCACCAAGGTGCCCAAAAATCTACCAATATTGGCAGATCGGATTTTAGCACTTCTACTTCGAAGTTCTTGTCACTTAGCGTAATTGTTTTGCTCATATTTTATATTTAATTTTTAATTAACTTTTAATTTTGTAATTTGAATAATTTTTGCAAATGCTCTTTTTTAATTTTTTCACCTCTTTCAAAACGACAGATGAATTCATTTTCCAAAAGTTCAGCAGCGAGCATGGTAATCGCCTGACGCACTGCGTTGGTTTGGGTTATGATATCAGTGCAACCTTTCTTTTCTTCAATCATTTTTCTGATCCCTCGGATTTGCCCCTCAATCCTTGAAAGTCTATTGAGAATTTTAATCTCTTCCTCATCACCTTTCTTTATTACTTCTTTCTTTTTTTTCATAATGATTGTTTATATTTATACCTATTTTTATACCCCCTGGGGGTATAATAACATCAATTAATAAATTGTACAATATGTTAATTAAAGAATATTGAACTTCCGGTCAGATTATGCTAAAGTAAAAGTAATTAATGCAAATTAACGCTATTTTCATCAATAAAAGGAGGACCACATGAAAGTTCTGCGAGGAAAAGTGAAAGGTAGTCTACTCAGACTTGAATTGTCCATAACTATCGAACAAAACATGCCGCGTAATGACCAGGTGATTGCAGTCATGTTCTATGGCGAGAAATACTGCAGCCAAACATTTATCCTTAGAAGCATGGACTACCAAGCTGGCTTCCAGGACGTCAGAACCGAGGCAACGTCAATAAAAGATAAAGCCACGGATGGGGACAGCTACTGCTCTCTCATCGCCATAATGTCTGAGGCTGAGTTCTTGAACCTGTTGAAAAATGATAATATCCAGAATGAACATTTGGCAAAAATCATTTATAACTTCAAGAAAAACATGCCGGACTCAAAGAAAGTCGTTGCCACTGTCAAAGAACGACCCAAAGCAGTTTACAACAAAAAGGCGATAATTCACTTTTTTTTGGGAATTGTCCTGGCTATCATTGCATGCGTTATCGCAGCGGTTGGCCCGGCATTTTATCTTTCGGGTGAAAAATATCTTTTTATCGCCTTTGCGATAGCATTACTGATATTCGCCCTTCTGTTAGTTGCAAAAGGGGCAAACAACCTTTCTGCCACAGAAAATAACTAAGACGACCAAGTCGTCTTTTTTTATTTTCCCCTATCCTTTGGAAGAGCCTGTCCTCAGCTTGATTGGGGAAGAGGGCTAGGGGTGAGGTTTGTCTTTTTAGGCACGCACCAATATTTTCAACCTACCTCTGATATTTAAATACAAATACCTCACCATTTCCGATTGATTGCCATGAATCTGCCTCGAGCTTTGATTCCTCCAATATTTTAGGGGAGGCATACCAATATTTATTAAGAACAAAATAAGCTTCATTAACACCAGCAAGATTCATTGCTTCAATAATCGTTTCACGAGCAGGCTTCTTGTAAACCATGTCTAAATAATAACCATACAAGAGACCGCTAGTTGGTACTGGATAATAGAAAATTTTATTTTTGTAATACTTATTGAAGCCAAACTGACTCAAAGCGGCTGCACTAACCTGCTGATTGGCGAGAACGATATAATCTTTCCCGGCATTGTCATTTATATACCTGACTGCTTCAACATCAAAATTACCGACTGAATAGCCGTGAGAATTAAAAAATTTATCATAGCGCGGATAACTCAAGTAAAATGAGCTGCTTATTAACAAAGAAAAAATCAGCAGCCAGCTGAATTGAACATATTTTTTCTGCGCCAGCATTCTTTTTACAAAAGAATGCAAGGCAAGCAAAACAAAAGGCAAGAAAAAAATTATAGCTACGGTAAATATACGATCAGCAAAATCCGACCTTTCATAATTGATTAAATAATTAAAAGGCAAGAGCTTGGCAAGCAAATATGAAAGCAAAAGCGCTGGGCCAATAACCAGGTACGGTCTATAATCCTCCTCTTTATTATTTGTTTTGTAATAAATTACCGTGCCAACAACAATCAACAATAAAACAATCCAAATCAGATTCTGGCCATAAAGATAAACAAGATTCAGGATAACATCATCCTGGGCGGGAAAATTAAAACCGGGCAATTCGATTAAATTAGCAAAAGAAAAATCAGCAAAACTGATACTATTTTTTTCCAAAAGATAAAAGGTCGCAGGCAAAGAGATGACCGTAAAAATAAAAATGGTAGAGATTAAATATTTTTTTAATTTAAAATCATGTTTAAAGATGGTGATCAGTAAAAAGAAAAAGATCGCAGGAAAACCCACTATTGGGTGAACAGCTAAGGCGGTCAGAGACAATAAACCGATAAGCAAATAATTTTTTTGATCTTGCCAATTCAGACCATAAATAATGATCAATAATAATAGCAGATAGGCGAAATTTTGTGGAGTGGTGAATGTTAGAATTGAAAAGGGAAGAATCAACAATAAACAAGAGGTAAGGCTGGCGTGTTGGTAGTTTAATTGCTTTTTCAATACATTTACCAATGTCACAGGCAATAGGAAGACGGCCATTACGGGAACCAACAGAAGGTTCAACCAATGGATAGGCAAGGCTAAAATTTTATGCAAAATTATTATCAAGCTGTACTGCCCAAGGTAATAGTTAGGCTTCGGCAGAACAAATCCTTGCTCATCAATCAATCCAAGTGTAGCGTTATGAATAAAAAAATCATAGCCATAGCCGAGGCGATAAACCAGCCAGATTACGGAAAAGGAGAAAAACAGATGCACCATCAATAATATAGTCTTATTCTTTTGCAAATATATTAATAAAAAAAGTAAAATAAAAGTCGCTAGAAAATAAATAAAGAAAAAATAACCAGGCAGAACCTCCCAAGGTGAAATAATCGATTTGCTGGTGGAATTATTAGATAAAACAAAAAGACCGATTGCTACTAAAAAAATATAAAAGGGGATTAACAGGTTAAAAATTCGATTAGTTTTTTCAACGCCCAATAATTGCTTCAATCCTGAAAGGAAACTTGCCCACCATTTCTCGAAAGGAATCGTCCTCCAAAACTTCAACCCAAAAAGATGGCTGCTCCATGTCTTCGACCCAAAAGGAGGACTCGTCCTCCGTAGCTTCAGCGTAGGAGGATTGAACTTTTTAATAAAATAATGTAAGATACCATAAGTAATAATAACTAAAATTAGGCTAAATATTACACCAGTCCAATTCAAGGCATATACGCGATAAACGATAGCTCCCCAGAAAGAAACCAAAAGCAAAAAAACCAAAACATTTTGGCTAAAGTTGAAATAATTAAACACATTCTTGATCATGCTATAATTTTAGCATTTTTAATATAATCTACAAAATCTTTATATAAAAACATGTTGTGTCGTCCCTTCCTCTTGGATAAGAGGAAGGACAGGATGGAGTTTGAAAGTCATGGATGTGGCAAGATGTTCATTTATTCATCAACATCCAACTCCATAGCCCTCCTCTAAGCTTAGAGGAGGGGACGATAATTATAATTATTGGAAAACTAACACATGTTAACAACAATAAAAAATTTTTTAAAATTACATTGGCGACTGCTACTAATAATTTCAGCAGCAATTGTCTTTTTTATTGGCACCAGCAGTTACAATTATCAAACCCAGCAAAATGGTTTTATTAAGTGGTCATCTCCGGACGAAACTGCCAATTACACCTTTACCAAACTATATGCTCAATCCGGCAACCTAACCATCAATGAAAAATACAACTCTTTGGCTAATAACATCATCCATCCGCGCAGTTTTTTAGCACAAGGCGATCTGCTTAAACCGATGAGTTTTCTGGGCCTAATTCTTGTCTATGGCAAAATTGCCGCCCTTACAAGCTACAAAGTTATTCCATATCTGACACCTTTCTTTGGTGCGCTAGGAATTATCTTTTTTTATTTTTTGATCAAGCAATTATTCGGCAAGAACAATGGTTTGATTTCCGCCTTGCTGTTGGCAGTATTTCCTCCTTTTGTTTATTACTCCAGCCGTAGCATGTTCCACAATGTGCTTTTTGTTGTCTTGTTGATTATTGGATTATATTTTGCGGTTTTAATGAACAAAGATGAAGGTCCATCAACAAACGAACAAGCAAAAAATAATAAAGCAAACTGTCGGAACAAATTTATCTATCCAGCATTAAGCGGATTATTCATCGGCCTAGCCATAATAACAAGAACTTCGGAAATGCTTTGGCTCTTGCCATTGCTAACTATCCTTTGGCTATTCAACATCAAAAGAACCGGTATTGTTAAATTGATAATATTGATCTGTTTTCTTGCTTTAAGCATCTTGCCAGTTATCTATTGGAATCAAATTTTATATAATGCGCCGCTCAATACCGGCTATCCGGAGATGAATAGCTCAATCGAGAAACTTACCGAATCCAGCAGTCAGTTAATCAAAACAACTGTCAGCAAGACTAGCGAGCTTGACGCCATAAAAGCGCTGGCCACAAAAATAAAAAACACCATCTTTTACTTCGGCCTTGATGCCTACAAAAGCTTCAAGATGTTTTACTATTATTTTTTTCACATGTTCGCTTGGCTGTTCTGGTCTGCAGTCCTGGGGTTCTTGCTTTTTCTATTTTCTTACAAAGAAATCAAAAAGAGACATCTGGCATTCTTGGCAGCCTATCTGGTAACTTCCACAGTCCTATTATTTTATTATGGCAGCTGGGAATTCCATGACAATCCCGACCCAAAACAGACAACCATCGGCAATTCATATACCCGCTATTGGCTGCCGATCTATTTAGGCGCAATGCCTTTCGCTAGTCTATTCATATTAAAAATTTCTCAGCTTCTAAAAAATAAATTTTTAATCATTGGAACAAGAATCGCTTTTTTAATTGTAATATATTTCATCTCAATCCAATTCGTCCTATTCGGCTCGGCAGAGGGCTTGGTTGTTTCTGCGAAAAAGCAAAAAGCCACCAAAGCAGAATACGATCAAGTCCTATCTTTGACAGAAAATAATTCCGTAATCATAACCCGCTATCACGACAAACTATTCTTCCCGGAGCGCAAAGTGATCATGGGCTTATTCGACGATGACAATATGAACCTGGAATATGCCAAACTGACAAACCTCCTGCCAGTCTATTACTACAATTTCACCTTTCCAGAAAAAGATTTTAATTATCTGAATAACAATAAACTAAAAAAAGCTAACTTAAAAATATCTATAGTAAAATCTATTACAAAAGACTTTAGTTTGTATAGATTGGAAAAAAACTAGGAAAATGGCTATTCCAAATAGCATAATTACACCAATAAAACATCTTATGATGTTTTTTATTTAATATTAGCAATAACATTAAATTATCGCACATTACTGTTGACAAAAGATATAAACTATGGTATGATTAATTATCAATAAAATATTATGGAAGTAAAAAAAATATTAATTCCCAACAAGCCACATCTGGATCCGGTTGCTGCAATATTTTTATTAATGAAGTATGGTAAGGAAAAGTTTACTGGCATAGAAGATGCAAACATTATTTTTTGGGAAAATAGCGAAAATCCAACAGAAGAAGAAATAAAAAATTTTGAAAAAGAAGGAGTGCTTTTGATAGATGTCGGAGGAGGAATATTCGATCATCACAATAAAAACACCCATGAAACTACTACTTCCTTGGTTGCAAGTTATTTAGGAATTGAACAAAACCCTGAACTCAGCAGTTTACTAACATATATAAGAGAAGATGATCTAGAAGGCCTGCATAACCGCTATGGAGAATTGGCCTATTTACTTAAGGTTATGTACAAGCAAAACACTTCGCTGAGCGAAGTAGTCGGAACGGCTTTGCATATATTAGAATTATTTCAGGCAGGACAGATGGATTGGCACTACAAAGTAAAAGGTGAATACGAAGCAAAAAAGCAAATTTTAAAAGTTAAAAGAAATCAGAAAAAATTAAAAGTTGGCATAATTGAATCAGACAATGTTCAAGTTGCAAATTACGGAATAACCCAAGACAATGTATCCGTTATAATTCAGAAAAGAAGCAGTGGACACGTAATGATTCTTACAAATAAACACCACCGCATTGATTTAAGAGAAGTGATAGGTGCGATTCGAAAGAAAGAATTAGAGTTAATGGGTTATGATAAAACAATTGATGCAAGAAAATTGAGGTTTGAAGGGAAAAATTCACAGTTACCTAATTGGTTTTATCACAGATCATTAAATTCATTTTTAAACGGCTCAGACGCCTTAGTAAAAGCAGAACCAACCAAAGTACCATTTAACGATATAGTAAGATTTGTAATATACAGCTTAACAACTGATAAATCAGAATTGTGCGACTGCCACCAGAGCGGACAGAACTGTCCTTATGTCGAATACGGATTTATTAAGTGCCAAGAAAGAAAAAGAAATCAAAATTAAAATCAATTTTTTTATATATTGATGAAAAGGGAGGGTTCGACCTTTTGACAACAAAAAACAAATAACCAAGAGATATCAACTTCAGCCCCTAGATGTAGTAGGGACCCATTCGGGAAAGGAGAAGATGATGAACAAGAATCAGGTTGTAACTTTGTTAGCCGCGGTTTTTTTCAACAAACAGAACCTCAGCAACTGCCCGGTGTGTGGCAAAGAAAAAGACGGGAAAAAGATGGTTTGCATTGAATGCTTCTCGGAGGTTGGTGATGCCGCTGTTTTCAACCGCGCAATGGCTGATCTCTCGGCTACCTTCGGTCACGAAAACGCCGTCAAGACCGGTGTCCAAAGAGGATACCTCATGGAAGGCCAGTTCTTTGCCAACCGGAAGGTCGGCAAAAGTGCCAAGCTTTTTACCCCCAAGGAAGAAACCGGCATCAAGCCTTACTACCAGTTCAGCGTACCTGTGGTAGGCGGAAACCTGGACGTAAATGTCTTTGGTGCTACCGAAGAAGATCTCGGCCATTACATTGCCGGTGTTGTCGAGGTAAAATACCGCGACACTAAAGCCGGACAGGTACCGTACCTGAGGATCCAAAAGGTTGAAGGTGTCGCTTCTGACGTCAACCTTGTTATCGGCAAGTTCAATGAAACTCCCGAAAATCATCGGGAGGATCTTCCCTTACTTCACCACAAGGGGATCCTCAACAAGGACCAGGGCGAAAATGAGAGACTGCTCATGTTCTCCATAGGCTTCGCCGACGTCCAACCGGTTGCTAAAGCCGCCTAACCATGGCGACGTAAGCACCACTACCAAAGAGTCTTAGAACAAACCCACCAGGTTTGCGCTAAGACTCTTTTTCGTTTGGCGAAAAAATAAAATAATGTTATAATAAACAACATCAACACAGCACGTGTACACAAAAGCACGTAATCAGATTTTATTGTTCACGTGCTTAATTGCTCACGTGTTCAAGTGACCACTCCATGCCTCAAAAAAATAACAAAAACATATATATTAATAAGGATGACTACAAGGCATCTCGTTTTGTTTTGGATTTGAACGCTCATCTTAAGGCAGAAGCTGATAAAAAAGAGATCAAACCGACTAAAAAAGAAAAAATAAAATCATATATAGAAAGTGTAGCCATGGGGGAGAAGAAGCTTGTTTACAAGCCGGATTTTTCGGAAACGCAAGCGAGATTGACACATTCAGGTAAAAAATTATTTTCAACTTCAAAATCTAAAGTTTTTAAATTAATAAACAGAATTAAAAAATTAATTCTGGGGATAATAAAAATTATTTTCTGGCCGGTTATCTTAGTGGGAAAATTATTTTATTCCATCTGCTACAGCATCGGTTGGACAGTGATTTTCCTGTCTCGGTTCATAACTCTATTAGTCATCGCTTTAAAAAATTTAATTGGCGGAAATTTGAAGCGCGGCTACGTATTGTTCAATGAAAATATCAAATTTAAATTGAAATTTAAGTTGCCGAAAAGAATTTCAAGACAAGAAAAAAAACTAGTGAAGAAAATAAGCAAGATGATTGCAACGGAGCTCGACTCCGAAACTTCGGAGTCGAGCTCCGTTGTTTCACCAGATGTTATAAATTCTAGTTTCTTCTTAAACTTTAAAAAGGTGCTGTCTTTTGCTATCGTATTGATCGTTTTAATTCTCCCATTCAAAGCTTATACTTTTTATCAATCCTTAGATGATTTGAAAAATAAACTAACAGGGGAGACGAGCCAAGCAATCAATGATATGGTGTCTGCCGGCAAATCGGCAGCAGATCTTGATTTTGAAAAAGCTAGCCAAAATTTTTCCGCTGCTGGCAGTAATTTTTTCAAAGCTCAAAGTCAGATTACCGAAATCCATGACATTCTATTGAATATCGCCAGTGTCGTTCCCAACCAAAATATTCGTTTGGCCAGCAACGCAAAATATATTCTAGCCGCAGGACAAGAAACAGCCCTTTTGGGACAGAATTTAAGTTTGGCAGTCAATTCAATCCTGATGAACGATGGCCAGCCCAAAGACATCGTTAAAATGCTTGATAATTTTACCGCCCACAGCAATGAGGCGATCAACAATGCTCGAAGTCTGAATCAGGAGCTTAAAAACATTGAAATAAATGACTTGCCAGAAGAGTACCGACAACAATTCATTGAAGCTAAAGAAAAGGCTGTTTTTCTTGAAAAAAGCTTGACTGAATTCGTTGATTTGATTGAAAAAATCAAGATTTTAATCGGGGTTGACCAAGACAAGCGCTATCTGCTAATCTTCCAAAATAATGCCGAAGCAAGGGCAACCGGTGGCTTTTTTGGCAGCTATGCCTTGGTTGATTTCCACAAAGGTAAAATAAAGAATATCGAGACCCCAGGCGGCGGCAGTTATGATACCGAAGCCGGTCTAAGAGAAAGAATCGTCGCGCCATCACCCTTACATCTACTCAATCCTTTATGGCATTTTTGGGATGCCAACTGGTGGCCGGATTGGCCGACTGCGGCAAAGAAATTGATGTGGTTCTATGAAAAAAGCGACGGCCCGACTGTTGATGGCGTCATCAGTCTGACTCCCACTGTCATCGAGGAATATTTAAAAATCATCGGTCCGATCGATATGAAAGAGAAATACGGAGAAATAATCGATGAAAAAAACTTCTGGGATGTAGCACAAAAATTTTCCGAACAAAAACCTGACCAGACCAAAGAACCGAAAAAAATTATCGGCGATCTGATGAATCAGATGATCTCTGGATTACCCAATAAATTCAATCGTGAAAGCCTGTTCGGTTTGATCAACGCTACGGAAAAAAATTTACGGGAAAAGCAAGTTTTATTCTTTTTCAAAAATCAGGAATTGCAAGAGGCGATTGAAAACTATGGCTGGGATGGGAAAATAAAAAACACCGAATGGGATTATTTATCTATCGTCAACAGCAACATCGGCGGCGGCAAGAGTGATAAAAAAATAATTCAAAAGGTTCATCATCAAGCCGAAGTCATGCCCGATGGCTCAATTATTAATAAGCTGGAAATCAGCCGCGCGCACACAGGAGAAAAAAATGAAATGTTCAGCGGCGTGCGCAATGTCGATTGGATGAGAATTTACGTGCCCGCAGGCAGTGAATTGATTGAAACCCGAGGATTTTCTGCACCTAACAAAACATTGTTCACCTTGCCCGACCCATCATGGAAAATCGATCCCGATCTTGCAAATGAAGAATCATTCGCCGAAATAAATATCGATTCCGGAACCAAGATCTACAAAGAAGCAGGGAAAACTGTTTTTGCAAATTGGTCTATGGTTGATCCAGGAGAGACAACCAACATCTACCTGAAATACAAGCTGCCGTTCCAGCTGACAAAAAAAGAGCCAACAGATTTTTGGCAAAGGGTTGTCGCTATCATCAACCCCAACAAAAAGCAACTTTATCCATATGCTTTATTGGCACAAAAACAGGCCGGCGCTTTATCCAATGAATTCTTTAGCCGCTTGATCATTAATGAAAAAGCAAAATTTTCACCCGTCTGGAATTATCCGAAAAACTTAGGTAAAACTAATTTTTCCATTGATAATACCGGCTGGAAAATCAATGATGAACTGAATGTAGATAAATACTGGGCAGTGTTTTTAGAAGAAAAATAACTTCAAAATATAATATTAAATAATATGCCAAACCCAAATAATCAGCTGAAAAAAGATAACCCGAAATCTACTAATCCTCCAATTCCAGAAAGCAATAAAGACCAATCCCAAGTTGCTTTGGAAAATTCGACATCAGAAAAAGAGAATGAAAAAGTTGATTTTCTGCAAGGGGAAATCCGTGAAAACGAAATTGATGAGGGGCTGTCTGAAATTTATCAGGACGAAAACGGCAACATGGCTGATGTAAAAAAGCTGGACATAAAAAAAGCTCATGGATTCATCTACAAGCTGTTAGTTTCTGCTGTTCTTTTATCATTGCTTTTTATCGCCGGAAAATACGGCTATGATTATTATCTGCAAAAAACTGCCGGCAGTAAAGCTATCAGTTTTACGGTAGAATCTGAAAAGGAAATTGTTGCAGGCAAAGAATTCTATTACACGATCGCTTACAAAAATTTTGACAAGGTCGATCTGAAAGACATTACTATAACAACAGTATTTCCTGATAATTTTATCTTCTTGGAAAGTTCTATGCCAACTAGCACCAACGACAATACTTGGAAGATAGAAAAACTGGATATGCGACGCAGTGGGGAAATAAAAATCAAGGGCAAGCTGATCGGAGAAGAAGGGCAAAAGAATATTTTGTTGGCCAGCATGCTTTATACCCCGGTAAATTTTTCCTCGGAATTCAAAAAAGAAACTTCTTTTGAAAACAAGATCAGTTCCATCGGCATCGAATTCAATTTCGAAGCTGACACAGATACATTAGTAGGGGAAGAAACCAGTCTATCCATAAAATACAAAGCAAAAGCGGATAATTCCATAAACAGTTTCCGCATCACTGCCGAGCCGAATGAAAACATAGAAATTCTTAACAGCTCATCAACCGCGATAGCGACAACGACCGAGGAAAATAATGCCACAACCTCCGATCCCATGGCAAGCTCTACTTTTCCGGGGATATGGCAAGTTGAACAGGTTACTGACCAAGAAAATGAAATCATAATCAAATTGAAATTCAAAGACAAAATTGAACAAGGAAACTTATTAAATTTAAAATTTGAACATTCTACGGATGGGCAAAAGTATCTGCCTTTTCTTAAAAAAGAAATTCCTTTTGAAATAATGAAGCGGAATCTCAACCTCAACCTTATTATCAACGGCTCGAGGACAGATCAAGGAATTGATTTCGACCAAACCCTCAACTATTCGATCGCCTACAGCAATAAAGGCGATACAGAAATGACAGACGTAGTGATTATGGCAGTGCTGGAAAGTGATTTCCTGGATTGGAAAAGTCTGGATGATAAAAATTCCGGGGTAATTAAAAATGATGCGATCATCTGGACCAAGGCGGAAATTCCCGGGCTAGCCACAATAACTCCTAATACCACCGGATCAATAGATTTTTCTATAAAAGTCAGTCCTTTGGGAGAAATCGATCCGAACAAAAAACACCAAGTCAAAAGTTATGCCACCTTTAGCGTCGGCAATATCAAGAACGAAAACAAGCTTGAGAATCGAAGCAATGAAATAATCGGCAAAATCAATAGCGATCTATCGGTCAAAGAGCAAATCAAGTATTTTAATGATGACAATATCGCTGTCGGTTCTGGGCCATTGCCGCCAAAAGTCGGCGAGACTACCAGCTTTAAAGTATATTGGGATTTGTCCAATAATCTAAATGAGTTAACTGATTTGAAAATAGAATCAGTTTTGCCGCAAAATGTCAGTTGGCAAAATAAAAACCAAACGGATCTGGGCACAATTCAATATGACCAAGCAAGCAGAAAAATCACCTGGAACATTGGCCGACTGCCGATCACCGTCTACAAAGCAACTGCTGAATTCGACATAAGCGTAACTCCGACGGAAGAAGATAGGAATAAAATAATGATCCTGTTATCCGGCACCACGATTTATGCTAATGACAATTCGACCAATTCAGAAATAAAAAAGGTCAATAAAGCGAAAACTACAAAATTAGAAGACGATCAAATCTTTTCTGATGACGGTCGTATCAAGTAACTTTGCCTTATCTCCTTTCCCATGGAGACGGAAGGCAAAAATTAATTAAAAACTTCACAAACCTCACCCCAACCCTCTCCTTCTAAAGGAGAGGGGGCTAGAAAAATGAACCATTTCAAAATATTAAAAAGATCAAAAAAATCAAGCGCGAGACTGACAACTCTAAAGACTGCTCATGGCAGAATTAACGGCCCCTTTTTCATGCCGGTTGCGACCCAAGGCACCATTAAACATATTAGCACCTTGGAGATGGAAAAAATGTCTGCGCAAATCTTGCTGTCCAACACCTATCACCTGATGTTGCGTCCTGGAGAAAAGTTGATAAAAAAACAAGGGGGACTTCATCATTACATCAAGTGGAATAAACCGATCCTTACAGATAGCGGCGGATTTCAAGTTTTTAGTTTGGCAGGAACACAAAATCGTTCAGGACAAAAACTGGTAAAATTGTCGGGGGAAGGTGTTGCATTTAAGTCCTATCTAGATGGTAGCAAATTCTTTTTATCTCCGGAAAAAGCGTTGCAAATCCAATCAGATCTCGGCGTTGATATCGCTGTTTGCCTTGATGAATGTGTTGCCTTGCCGGCCGAAAAAAAATATATTGAAAAATCTGTCGAACTAACTACTGCTTGGGCAAAAAGAAGTAAAATTTTTTATAACAAAATCAAAAAAAATAAGCCCTTACTTCATTGCGTTATCCAGGGAGGCCTGGACAAGGACCTAAGAATGAAAAGTCTAAATGATTTGAAAGAGATCGGTTTTGACGGCTACAACATCGGCGGACTAGCGGTAGGAGAAACTAATGAAAAAATGTTTGAAATACTTGATTTCCTTGTACCGGAAATGCCAGAAGATAAGCCGAGATATCTCATGGGCGTCGGTTATCCGGAACAGATTCTGGAAGCGGTAAAAAAAGGAGTAGATATGTTTGACTGCGTCATACCGACCAGAGAAGGCAGACACGGTCGTCTTTTCCAGTGGCGCAAGCAGTACAAAAAATATCTTACCGCTCGAAAAACTAATGATAAATTTTATCAAACGATCAATATCACTAATACCAAGTTTGCCAATGACCAAAGCCCGATCAACCCTGACTCCAAACTGCCTGAATTAAGGACATATTCCAAAGCATACCTTAACTATCTTTTTAAGATAAAAGAACCATTAGGAATGCGTTTGGCAAGTTTGAATAATCTTGAATTTTATCTTCGTCTTTCTGATGAAATAAGGAACGCAATCAAAAAAGATGGGATTTGATTTACACAACCGTTAAATCATATTATAATAAAAATATATTTCCCCTCATTGTCTTGCAAAAAATTGCCAAAGTAATTCAATATGAAATTCTCAGAATATCTATCAATCTTAAAATCAACAGAAAGTCTTGATTCTGATCGAGACGGTCTTTTGGATAAAGAAGAACTTGTTTGGGGCACTGACCCTTTTAATCCAGACACGGACGGAGATGGCATGAACGATGGTGATGAGATTAAGGCAGGCAGAAATCCTCTCGGTAAAGGCAGACTCAAAGATCTGTTCATTCCTCATCCAGGCAATGATTACAAGCCTCATGCACTCCATCCTAAAAGGATAGCCTTCCATGCATCAGCAGCCCTTGCTATCAAGGCGATCGTTGTTGTCTTTTTGGTCAGCTTTCCAATCGATGCTTGGCTCATGCCGGATGTATTAAAAGAACAAAGTTTAAAAATCATCAGCCTGACCAATCAAATCAGAGCAGAGCAAGGCCTGAACAGATTGAAAGAAAATCAATCATTAAACCAGGCGGCTTATGAAAAAACTCATGACATGTTGTTGAATCAATATTTTGCTCATGTAAGTCCCAGCAAAAAAGGAGTGGCAGATTGGCTGAGAGCTGTTAAATATAATTTTGCGGTAGCCGGAGAAAACCTGGCAATGGGCTTCTCTGACCCCAACGAGGTTGTAGAAAAATGGAAAGAAAGCGAAACCCATTATGCAAATATAATCGACCCTGATTATAGAGAAATAGGCGTCAATGTCGCTAGCGGCAACTACAAAGATATAGACACCACTTTCATAGCACAACTATTTGGACAGCCGCAGATACAGAATTTTCAAGAAAAGAAAGTTTTGGGCAAATTGATAATCAATATCGCCAAGCAAGCTTCGGCCGAAAGTGCGACCGGCACAAAAAAGGATCTGATTTTAACTCCTACTGAAGAAAAAATATTGGGCGAAAAAGAAACTTCACCATCCCTAGACGAAACGAATGCAAATCCTTTGGTAAGCTTGTCATTGATCGAAGCGGAAGAGGGCAGGAGACAGTTCTTGAAGGTTGAAGCACAACTGCCAACAAACGTCACCAAAGCATCACTTCTTTATGATGGGTACCCGATCGAACTTTCACGCTACGGCGCAAATAATCTGAATCAATGGTCTGGGAACTATGTTATCTCAAAAAATTCAAATGACGATTCCAATATAGTAACGTTGGCGACATTAAAAACATTAGATACAAGCGGGGCCATCAAGACATTTGATGTCGACTCAAGCAATCTACGACCGACAAAGCCATCTTACTTTGATGAATACAGTTTTTTAAAAAATAATCCTTCACGCACTATCACTCCATTGCTGTCGATATCGTCTGCATATTATTTTATTCTTTTGCTAATAGCTATTTTTGCATTATTCTTGAACATCTTTATAGAAATCAAAAAGCAACATCCGAAAATAATCTTATCAACTTTCAGTCTGATTTTTTTATTGACGATTCTCATATTAATTTAATGAATTAAAAAAATTTTTTGCATAATTATCCACCTAAAATATGGTGGATTTTTTTATTTATTTTTAAAATCACTCTATAATTTTTATTTTGTTAATGTTAAACAAAATAAAATTATTAAAATTTAATCTTCTCTTAACTTGAAAACTATAACATTTAGCTCAGTTAATATTTAAAAGGTCGGAGCCTCCCAGCTTTACGGGAATTAATAATTTATTTTGAAAAAATTAAAAATGAATTATTAAAAAATTTATAAAAAATAATTAACAAAGCTTTCTTAAAAGCTTAATAAATAAAAAATATGAAGTTAAAAACACTTTCAGCATTAACATTAGGTTTACTTTCTTTCACTTTCGCAGTAGGCCCGGTGCTAGCAGGCGAAGCATCAGAGGCAATCTCTCAAAGCAACGACGTAATTACTATTGAAAACAATGCAAATGTAGAAAACTGCATCACCTCAGTTGCGACGACTGGCGGTAACTATGCTGGCGGCAGTATTGCTGGCAACGGCGGCGATGGTGGCGATGTTAATTTGGTCCAAGAAGAGAGTGAAGATCCAAAAGCTGGCAACGGCGGCGATGGTGGCAATGTTACCCAGGGCGGTTCAGTAACCACCGGCGATGCTTCTGTTTATACAGAGGTTAAAAATGAAGTCAATTTGAATGAAGTTACTATTGAAAGATCTGCAGGAGCAACTACTTCATCTACAGATGGGGATAAATGCGACAATGAATATGGTCATTGCAGAAAAACTGTAAAAAATACCTACAGTGAAAATAATGCAACAATTGAAGTCAAGAACAATACCCAAGTTGCAAACCAATTAACATCAAAAGCTGAGACTGGCTATAACGAAGCAAAAGGCAGTCTAGCTGGTGATGGTGGTCAAGGCGGTTCTATCGGAGGTCAAATCGGTTATTCATACGCACCGATAATCGCTGGTAACGGCGGTAAGGGAGGCAGCGTAGAAGCTGGCGGCGTAGTAAGCACCGGCAAGGCTGATACCCAGACAAAAGTATTTAATTTTATTAACAAAAACGTTGTAAGAATCAAGCGTTAATAAAACTTAAGGAAGGAATCTCTTCCTTCCTTAAGCAAGATTTTGACTGATTTCAAAATCTTACTTAAGGAATTGATATATGAAACCTGCAAAATTATCAAAGATCTTGGTTTTCATTTTGTTGGTCAGCTTTCCGCCAACAGTGCTAGCTGAAACATATCTTGAAAACAATTTCGTGGACATAAGGAATAATATAAATATTTCTGCCTCAACAGGGAATAATAAAAGCAACTCAATAAAAAATGGCAAAGTAGAATTGAAGGCAGAGGTGAGCAATGAAATCAATGGTGAAAATGTAAATAGCTATAAACTTGAAAAATCTTATGACACACAGAATGTAAAAATTGAATTAAAGAATGAAATTTCAAGCAAAAACAATGAAATAAAAACTGAAAATGAATTAAAGATAAACGACCAGGTTCAAATCCTGGAAAACAAAACAAATTATAAAAAAATAGAAGATAACCCTAAGGATAATTTAAAAAAAACAGAAGACAATGCAAAAAAAATCATAGAAGAAATGCCGGCACAAAAAAATGATTCCCAAAAAAAGGCGGATCTCGCTCCTGTAAATAAAATTTCTGATAATAAAAATGAAAATATCAAGGAAATACCATTCTGGAAAAAAATTACCGCAAATTTCAACAACTTTTATAAATTCATCAGCACAAAAATAAAACATTTACATATATTAAATTAAGCAAAAAAAAATATGAAAAAAAATAAAAACCTCAAGGGACGTAAGATCATATTCTTCGTTTTGTCATGCTTTATCCTCTCTGCATTGAACATCTTGCCCGTGATCAATGCATTAGCAGCTGACGAAGCACCAACAAGCACTACAGCCACTTCCACAGAAACCATACCGGAGCAAAGCTTGACTGGAGTCGTTACCGGACCAGGTGAATCACAACCAGGTACCTTAGAGGGAGTGGTCCAAACCAGTCCAACCAGCACTTCCGGCGTCATAAACAACAATCAAGCTGATTTAGGTAATGGTATCGATACCACTGCATCCACTAGCGACAATGCAATTATGAATGCCGCAAGCAATCCAACAAGCACTTCCACCCCGGGATCAAACGGCACATCGACAGGCTCTACAATCGATACCGGCAACATCGATATTGCCAATGCGGTTGTCAATCTGGTCAATAATAATATCATCGGCAGCGGTGTACAATATTTGGTAAATATTTTTAAAAACTTGATTCAGGATGTTGATTTATCGGGCGTAGGACAAAGCGTGCCTACCCAAACCCTGGATATGACCAACAATAATGCCGGCACGATAGATAACAAGATAGTGATAAAAGCCGATACTGGAGAAAATATTATCGCCTCGTCTTCTGGGCCAAGCTTGATCGAAACTGGAGATATCAAGATTGCAAATGATGTAATAAATATGGCCAATATAAATATAGTCGGCAACGGGTGGTACTTTGCAGTGGTAAATATCTTTGGTGAATTGGATGGGGACATAATCTTGCCGGCGATGATGGAAGAAGAAAACGAAGGATCTGCTTCTACTACTGAATCAAACTTGAAACATCCGCGTCATGAAAGAAAAATAAGAAAAGCAACGACCGAATTCTTGATCACCAATAAGAATAATAGTGAATTGAATAATAACATAAACATAAATGCAAATACCGGTGATAATTCGATTTCTTCATCAACCTATCAGAATATACTAAAAACGGGATCGGTAAATTCGACCGTAAATGCTTTTAATCTTGTAAACTACAATGTCTTCAGCAACTCTTGGAAATTTTGTAAAATCAATATATACGGCACCTGGGATGGGGTCATTCAAGGCCTTCCAGAAGGTTATGGATATTTCGAAGATGAGAACGGGGTAACTATCTTCGAGGAGCTCTCTGATTATGAAAAAAATCAACTATACTCTAAATTCTTACTAAGCAATAACAACAATGCGACAACCACCAACAACATAGATATTGATGCCAATACAGGGAAGAATCTGATCCTTGACGGCTCTGGAGAAATCAAGACAGGAAACATCGACATAACTAACAATATCTTGAATTTTATCAATTCGAATTTCGTGGGCGATAATTGGCAATTCAGCTTGATAAATGTTTTCGGCAATTGGAAAGGCAATTTAGCTTTTGGCAAACCTGATCTTTGGATCACTCAATCAAATATTGATAAAAAGTCATTGATGAGAGGTGAGGCCATCACCTATACGATCCTTTATGGAAATAAAGGTGACAGTTCTGCCACGGATGCAAAATTAAAATGCAATCTTGATAACAGATTGGCATTTGTAAATTCAAGCAATCCCATAGGTGATTCTATGGACTGGACATTGGGCAAGATACCTCCCAACACTCAGGGCAGCATAACATATACGGTTTATGCAAAAAATGATATCCCTGTCGGCGAAACACAATCAACCAGCAAACTAAGCATATCTGCTGTAGAATCGGACCGAGACCTATCAAATAACAACCTGGACAGCTTGTTGATTTTGAATGGGGGCTCAAGCGGGGGTGGCAGTGGAGGTGGCGGCGGCAGTAGTAGTGGTAGTGCTAGCTCGGGTGGAGGAGGCGGGTCTGCACCAAGAGCGAACTTGGCAGTCATAAAGACTAATGATACGAACGGTCCTGTACATCCAGGGGATATTGTAAACTACAAAATAAACATCAAAAATACCGGCAATGCGAATCTTGATCAAGTAAAAGTAGCGGACGCTATATCAAATATTAAAGATGGTCAAGAGCTGGGACAGAATCTATGGGATCTTGGTACCATTCTACCTGGAGAAGAAATAAATATTGATTACGCATTAGAAATCAAAGACAGCATCCAATCCGGCATATATATAAATCAAGCTACTGTAAAAGGTTATGACAGTTATCAAAAAAAGAATATCGCTGCTCTGGCATCGTCTAAAATAAAAATTGATAATCTCAATCAGAATGGCAAGCTATCACGCTTGGCCTTCGGCAGAATCAGCAAGAAATTATCAGCCAAGCCAGGTGAATCGGTTGACCAAGAACTGATAATCACTAACAACAGCCTGCAAAAAATTGAAAAAGTAAACATAACTGAAAAATTACCCAAAGGACTTCTGTTTGAAGATAAGAAAAATACCAAAACATGGACTTTAGAAAATATCGAACCCGGCAAGATAAAAAATATAAAATACAAGATAATGGTGGAAAAAAATGCTAAACCGCAAACTTACTCGATTACTACAATCGCCGATACAGACAAAGACGAAATGCCATTGAGCCTGATATTTAAACTCAAAGTTGTCCCGGATCAAAAAGTTCTGGGTGTGAAAATCAATAACCCGGCAAAACTAAAAACCGCAAAAACAAAAGCCTTGCCTAAAGCTGTCGCCAAAGTGAAGACGCAGATAAAAAAATCGCCAGTGACTACCAATATCAAGAGCTCTGTAAAAAAAATCAATAATTTACCGAAAAAGATCATTCAGCTTCCGGGGAAGCTTATCTCTGCTATGGCTAAAAAATAGGAAAAAGTAAAAAACTAAAATCACAGAATGTCAACCATTCTGTGATTTTTTAATCTTAAATTAATTATATTTTCTTATACTAATAATACGCTTTTATAGCAGTGGTCGAATGCTATGAAAAATTATTTTAATTAAATATTTTAACGACCGCATATTAGAATTGCGGACCAAAATATGAATATATTAAAAAAGATTCGCGTAAAAAATATGTTCTTTATAATTTTTTCCCTATTGTTGTTGAATGCTCTTCCGTTCACGGTTCTGGCAGCAGAATTATCGACAGACTTAACTGCTCCCATCGTCACTGCTGTTCCAACAAGCGACTCACAGATCAGCCTTACTTGGAGCAGTTCCACCGGAGCCGTCGGAGCAGTTACATACGGCATCTATAAAGACAGTAGTACCACCACTCTTGCCACGACTTTTGGCAACGATTTCAATGATGTCGGTTTGACCGCCTCAACCACCTATAGATATGTTATAGTCGCATCTGATGAATCAGGTGGAAGAGCGACCTCTACAGAAGTGTCGGCTACAACTTTGTCATCTGCTGCAACCCTCGTAGCCCCGGTAGTAACAGCAACCTCAATTTCTCCTAACCAGATAGACTTGAGCTGGGCTGCAGCAACCGGCGGAACAGGCACAATTACCTATGGTATCTTCAAGGATGGTGCTACTCAATCAATCGCCACAACAACAGAATTAGATTTCAGTGACGCCAGCCTTCTTCCTGCCACCCCTCATAGTTATGTAATCGTTGCAACTGATGATATCGGCAATAGAGCAACATCTACTGTGGTCACAGCAACGACAAAGCCGTTCACTGCGCCGGTATTAACTGCTATTCCGATAAGTTCGAACAGGATTGATCTGTCTTGGTCTAGTACGACCGAAGCAGTAACAACTGTAACCTATAGTGTCTATCGAAATAACAGCACGATTACGACAACCGCTGGCAATAATTATAGTGACACCGGACTTCTTCCTTCTACCACTTACAGCTACAGAGTAGTCGCAGCAGATGAAGCGGGGAACAGAGCAACTTCTACAGAAGTGACCGCAACGACTTTGAATGGCACATCTACCAGCGGATTAACCAAGCCCATTGTTACAGCCATACCGGTTAGTGCTACCCAGATCAATTTAACCTGGAGCAGTTCAACGCAGGGAGTAGGGGATATCAGCTACAGAATATATAGGAACGGAAGTACAAGCACTACCGCTACGACTTTTGGCAATGAGTTTAACGATGTCGGGTTGGCAACTTCTACAACTTATAGATATATAGTAGTAGCTACTGACACCGCCGGCAGTCGTGCAACTTCAACTGAAGTTACCGCCACTACCTTGGGGACAGGAACAACTACGCCATCACTGACAAAGCCGATTGTCACAGCCACCTCGACTTCTCCTACACAGATAAATTTAACTTGGAGTAGCTCCACTCAGGCAGTTGGAAAAGTAACCTATGGCATCTATAGAAATAGCAGCACTAGTACGATTGCAACCACTTTTGGCAATGAATTTAATGATGTCGGCTTGTCCGCTTCGACAACATATAAGTATATTGTTGTTGCTACAGATGAGGCAGGGAACAAAGCAACTTCTTCAGAAGTATCCGCAACAACAAAATCTGCAACTTCAACCATCATATTGTCTGCTCCAAAAAATCTGAATGCGATTCCTTTGTTCCAAGTTCAACTCAATTGGAGCAGTTCGACAGCTACCAATACCCTAGTCGCAGGCTACAAGATCTATAGAAATGATCTGCAGATCGCAACAACCACCCTAACAACTTATTTGGATACCGGCCTCAATCCTTCCACTAACTACACTTACAAAATCGCAGCCTTTGATGCGGCCGGAAACATCTCTGACTTCGCCATAATCAATGTGACTACTCAAGGACATGCAAATGGCAGTAGCGGAGGAGGGGGAGGAGGGGGAGGTGGCTGGGGAGGTCCGATAACACCTCCTTTGTTAACCGCTATAAACGTACCTTTGATAATCTTGCCCCTTCAAGCAGGTATTGTAGAATTCAACATCAATAAAAATTATATCGTTTCAGCTGAGATACCACGTGATGCAATTTCTACAACTACCACCTTTAAGATCAATTCTTTTGCCCCAAGATCAAATATGTTTCCCAAAACAGCAAATACTTTTTTTCTTGGAAATAATGTTTTTGATTTGACTGCCAATGACAATCTAGGGCAAGAGTCTCATGATTTCTTGAAAGATATAATGATTACAGTTCAAACTCAATTGCCCAATGACATAAACAATCTTAGGGCATACTACCTTAACGACAAAATGCAATGGGAATTGATACCTTCGGCCAGATTCAATAAGGGCACTAACCAAATTGTTTTCAAAGCAAGACATTTGTCTACTTTTGCCATTATTGATACGGCTGAAAACGGGAATTTTTTACCGATTAACAACGAAGTGAAGGGAGTAAAAATTTATGGTGAAGGCAGCTTGATCAGAGGCTTGGACCACAGAATCTATCTCATCAAGAATTGGACAAGAAGCTATGTCTCAAACTTACAAGAACTTAGAAAATACATCGGCAGAAGAATAAACAATGTTAATGATGAAACCTTGAATGCATACAGGCAGGTAGAATATCTAGGAGGATATTCTGACGGTGAATTGATTCGCGACAAAAACAAAAATGTGTATCTAATATCAAACCAAAACAAACAACCGATTAGAACTTTGGCCGAACTGCAAAAATATATCGGTAAAAAAATAAACAACCTGGACATTTGAAAAATATTTATAAAACTGAGTTGATGCCACGGCGCTCCCAAACGGGAGCGTTTTTGGTAGTGACAAATCATGAAATGTATTGTATAAAGTATTCATGACAAAAAAGAAAAAAATTATCGTTTCTATGTCCGGCGGGGTGGATTCGTCTGTTGTGGCAGCATTATTAAAAGAGCAGGGGCACGACTTGATCGGCATCTTTATGCACTTTTGGGCCGAACCTGGAGTTGAAAATGATTCTGGAATCAACAATAAATGCTGTTCCTTGGAATCATTCAATGACGCCAGAAGAGTAGCCCAAAAACTTGGCTTCCCAATTTACACGATCAATCTGGATGAGCCTTTCAAAAAAAAGGTAGTTGATGATTTTTTAGCCGGCTATCAAAATGGCCGCACTCCCAACCCATGTATAAATTGCAACAAGCATATCAAGTTTGATCTGTTACTAAAAAAGGCGGATGATTTAGGTGTGGATTATATTGCGACTGGACATTACGCGAAAATCAATTATCAATTGTCAATTAACAATTACGAATTAAAAAATAAAAACACAAGAGCAAGCGGCGGTAAACAAAAAAATTTTTACAAACTTTTTCGGCCGAAGGATTTAAATAAGGATCAGACTTATTTTTTGCATACACTTAATCAAAAAAAACTAGCACGAGTTTTATTTCCATTAAGCGATTTAACTAAACCGCAAGTTAGGGAACTAGCAAAAAAATACGGCTTAGAGGTCGCTGAAAAAAGAGAAAGTCAGGAGATCTGTTTTATTCCGGAAAAGAATCATAATGATTTTTTAAAGCGTCATTTAAAATTAAAACCTGGAGATATAAAAACTCTGGATGACAAGGTAGTCGGCACCCACCAAGGCTTGCCATTATATACTATCGGCCAAAGAAAGGGCGTAGAGATCGGCGGCATCGGTCCGTTTTATGTTTCCAGTCTAGATTATGAAACTAATACACTATATGTCGTAGCCGATGGCGAGGATCCATCGATCTTTAAAGATGAGTTAATCGCTAAAGAAGTAAATTGGATTAGTGGTGTTGAACCCACCCTGCCATTCGAATGCGAAGCAGTAATCCGTTATCGCCATCAACCGGTAAAATGCACGATTACTAAAGCCCCCTTGATAAAGGGGGATAGGGGGATTGAATCCGAATTAAATCCCCTTAATCCCCCTTGTCAGGGTGACAAATATAAAGTTAAATTCGATCAGCCCCAACGCGCCATCACCGCCGGCCAAAGCGTGGTATTTTATAATGAAGATGAGGTGTTGGGGGGAGGGGTAATCAATTAGCAATCATCAATTATGAAAACTACTATTCTCGCTTTATTGCATTTTCCCCCTCTCCTTTAGAAGGAGAGGGTAGGGGTGAGGTTGGTGTTAACATCAACAAATATTATTTTATCATTAAACAAGACTTAACAATCTTGCTTTTTTTATTTTTTTCTGCTAATTTAAGGACAAGATGTACATTTAAGCAACAAGGAGGGGGAATTATGAGAACTGAAATTATTGTTAGCGAGCAGGATAGGCAAATTACGGTATTTTTGGCGGGACTGATTCAGATAATAATGAGCGGAAACTTCAGCAAGCTTCTCAACCGTGAACTTTCAAACTTCTCAAGAAGAATGCTTCACAAAGCAAAATTCTTCGAAAGCATCAAACTGAGCCAGACAGCAAACTTTCCTGATGCAACAAACCTTCTCAGTGATTTTTTTCTTTTTCTTTGGGGAGGCAATCTTCCAAGAACTTCAGATCCTGGAACAATGGCCTGTTACCAGAAAATCTACTGGGAAAGAGAGGCTTGCGGATGGGAAAAAATCTTTTTTTCCTTTATGGCACAGGATTTCGAAAATCTAAAGGTAGAAAATTACATTCCTATCGAATCAAAAAAAAGGTTCTGGGTTTTTTACTTCGACGGCAATTTTCAAATCCTCGACAAGAATGATAAAGACAAGGTTTCTTTTTTTCTTGAAAGACATCCCTCAATTGTCATGGAGTTTATTACGGATAAGGCAAAGTTAAATATTCACTTTTACAAATCCATGTTCTACGGCCTTTAGCACCCGAGATAGTCATTTGACTATCTTTTTTTATTCCATATTGCCAAAAAATTTTTAAAAATATATAATTTTGGTATTAAACAGACTACACTTTGCGTGTCATTCCAGCGTATGCTGGAATCCATCCCTATTGAAAAATTTATTAATTTCCATCATTTGGTGATTTATAATGGATCCCGGACTTCCGCTGATGCTCCATCCGGGATGACACAATAAAATAATAATAAAGTGTCGTTCCTGCACCCGACTACTGTCGAGCATATAAACTCCGGCAGCCTGCCTGCCGGCAGGCAGGGAATCCAGAAAATTCTAACATCTAACTTCTTAATTTATACTTAAAAATATATGACCGCCCAACAACTCAGACAAAAATATCTAGACTTTTTCAAATCCAAGGGACATACTATTATTCCCTCGGCTTCTTTGGTACCGCATGAAACTGATGCATCGACTTTGTTTACCACTGCCGGTATGCACCCCTTAGTTCCATATCTATTAGGGGCGGAGCACCCTGGCGGGAAGAGAGTGGTTAATGTACAAAAATGTGTCCGCACAGGAGATATTGAAGACGTGGGCGACAATCGCCATTTAACTTTCTTTGAAATGATGGGGAATTGGAGCTTTGGTGATTACTTCAAAGAAGAAGCGATTAAATGGAGCTTTGAATTTTTAACTAGTCCGGAGTGGCTCGGCCTTGACCCAAAAAGACTTTATGTCACCACCTTCAAAGGTGAGAACGGCATCCCCAGGGATGAAAAAGCCATTGAAGTATGGAAAGAAACCTTTGCTCAAGCCGGCATGGACGTCTCTGTGGCAGGGGAGGATGAAATGATAAATAATAATGTACGCATCATACCCCTGGGTACGGATGATAATTTTTGGATTGCCGGTGCCACCGGACCTTGCGGCGGCGACACGGAGATGTTTTATGACACGCGCCCGGAAGAAGGCAAGCTTGAAGGTAAGTTTTCTGATTTAGTAGGCAATTATCGATTGATTGAAATTTGGAATGACGTTTTTATGGAATTCAACAAGACTGCAGATGGGCAATATATTAAATTAGAGAAGCCCAATGTCGATACCGGCATGGGCGTTGAAAGAACATTGATGGTTTTAAGCGGAGAAAATACAGTTTTTGAAACCGAGCTTTTTCAACCGATTTTTCAAAAATTAGAAACTCTTTCCAAGTCCAAATATATGGACAATGAGGAAACAAAAAAAGCTTTCAGGATTATTGCCGATCACATCAAAACAGCCACCTTAATGATTTCCGATGGAGTAATTCCATCCAATACTGCTCAAGGCTATGTATTGAGAAGAATTATTCGCCGTGCGATCAGATATGGCAAGGTAATCGGACTGGAAACGGATTTCTCCCAAAAAATCGCTCAAGTGGTAATTGATATGTATGGCCATTTTTACCAAGAACTTCCTACCAATAAAAACGTTATTTTTGAAGAATTAAAAAAAGAAGAGGACAAATTCATAAAGACTCTGGAACAAGGGCTGAAAAAATTTAATGAGATAATTAAAAATAGAGACAATATTTTAGAAGAATATATTGATGGTAAATTTTTTACTCGATACTTAAAGGGGGAATTGGTCTTTGACTTATATCAATCTTATGGCTTTCCTTTTGAAATAACCAAAGAATTGGCTGCTGAACACAATACAGATGTTGACGAAGCCGGCTTTAACAAAGAACTGGAAAAACACCAAGAACTCTCAAGAACTGCCTCAGCCGGGATGTTCAAGGGAGGCCTTGCTGATACCGAGGGAATTACTATCAAATATCACACCGCTACTCATTTGCTTTTAGCAGCTTTGCGCGAGATTCTCGGTCCGGAAACCTTCCAAAAAGGCAGTAATATTACGGCAGAAAGGTTAAGATTTGACTTTAATTACGACCAAAAATTAACCCCCGAACAGATCAAACAGGTGGAGGATCTGATTAATCAGAAGATCGGGGAGAAAATACCGGTTGAATTGTCAGAACTACCGAAAGAAGAAGCTTTAAAGATAGCCAAAGTGTCTTTTGATCCCTCAAAATATGGAGATATCGTCAAAGTCTACAAAATAGGTGACTTCAGCATCGAATTATGCGGTGGGCCCCACGTTAATAACACCGAAGAGCTTGGCAGATTCAAGATACAAAAAGAGGAGGCCTCATCTGCTGGAGTTAGGAGAATTAAGGCAGTTTTGGAGTAATCTTCTACTGGTGAATCAGAAATTTAACAAATACTAAATTAAATACTTTGTATTTTGAAGTATTGATTGGATTTCATTTGATTATAATTGACAGACATTAAATTTAATATAAAATTGTAGTAAAAATCTGTTACCACGGAGGTTCTAATGGATCGTTGCTCATTTTGTGGCAAAAAAGAAGATGAAGTAAAAATTTTGGTCGAAGGCAGAGAGATTAAAACCAACAAACCGAGGCTTGGAGTCTCTGCCACTTTCAAGGCCAAAATTTGCAACGAATGTGTCAATCGATGCAATACGGTTATTGCCGATCAAATTGCCAAGGGAATCCAAGTCCCTCAAGGCTAGCAGCATTCCAATGGAGACGTTTTACGCCTCCTTTTTTTATCTAAAATCATTAACATTTTCGTAAATTAATAAGAAAATAAATAAAAGCGATGATTTATTTAAAATTAGATAAATAAAGATAGCTCGCCACACTCTTGACAGCATCAATAATTACATATATAATTAATATTACGATTAACTAAGGTAATTAATATAGATTTGAAATTATTCTTAGCTTAAAATAATTTACCAAGCTTTTGGTAAAATTTTTATGTTTTACCAAAATTTTTTGTATATTTAATGGGTAAAAAACAAGGAAAAGATCTTAATAGTTCAAAAGATTTTATAGAATTAGAGGGTGAGGTATTAGAATTGCTGCCATCAGCAACTTTTAAAATTTTACTGGCTAGCGGCCACGAAATTTTGGCGCATTTATCCGGCAAGATGAGAATGAATAAAATCCGCCTATTGCCAGGAGACAGAGTCAAGATTGAGATGAGCCCCTACGACTTGACCAAGGGCAGGATTACCTATAGACTATAAATTATAAATTTTTTTAATAAATATGAAAGTCAGATCTTCAGTAAAAAAAATGTGTAAAGATTGCAAGACCATCCGACGCAAAGGTCGTGTATGTGTTATCTGCAAAAACCCTAAGCATAAACAACGACAAGGATAAAACAGTAAATAGTTAAAAGTTAAATGTCAAAAGCGAATGGCTTACAATAAACTTTTAACTTTAAACTTTAAACTTTAAACTATCAAAGTATGGCAGTAAGAATAGCAGGCGTCACAATTCCAAATGAAAAAAGGGTTGAAATTGCATTAACCTATATTTATGGTATTGGCAACACAAAATCCAAAGAAATTTTAAAATCTACAGGCGTCAGTCCTGACACCAGAGTTAAAGACTTGTCAGACGAAGAAGCGAACAAACTAAGAACTGTCATTGAAAAACAGAACAAGGTTGAAGGCGATTTAAGACGCGAAGTGATGAGTAATATCAAGAGACTTAAAGATATCGGCTGCTACCGCGGACTCAGACATTCTAAAGGCTTGCCGGTAAGAGGTCAAAGAACCAAGACCAACAACAGAACGGTCAGAGGCAATACCAGAAAAACCGCAGCTTCCGGAAGAGCAAAATCTGCACAAAAAACATAATCTATAAAGAATTTAAGTTAAAGATACTTATGTCAGAAGACACAAAAACAACCGAAGAATCAACAGAAGAAGCAAAGACTCCAACAGCCGGTGAAAAGAAACCGAAGAAAGAAGCTGCTGAAGAAATCTTTTCTTTCCGTGATGAAAAAGTTGAAGAAAAGCAGGTAAAATTCAATGCTAACACAGCTGAAGAATTGCCAGAAAGCGTAAAGAAAATTTTAGAAAAGAAGAAGACTGAAAAAGTTGACGGCAAAAAGAAGAAAAAGAAGAAAAAAGTTGAGAAAAAAGTTTCTGTAGGCAAGGCTTACGTTAAAGCTACTTACAACAACACTATCGTTACATTAACCAATTTGAATGGCGACGTTATTTCTTGGGCCAGCGCAGGCATGGCCGGATTTAAAGGTCCTAAAAAATCTACTCCATATGCAGCGCAAATCATTACCAGAATTGCGGTTGAAAGAGCCAAGGAAGTAGGCTTGCAAGAAGTTGGCGTATATGTAAAAGGTGTTGGAACTGGCAGAGAATCAGCTATCCGATCACTTAACGCTAGCGGCTTGGTAGTTACCTATATCAAAGATCAGACTCCGCTGCCACACAACGGATGCAGACCAAAGAAACCAAGAAGAGTATAAAAAACTTTAAACTAATATAAGTATGGGACGAAATTTAGATCCAAAATGTAAACAATGCAGAAGATTAGGCGAAAAACTCTTTTTGAAAGGGGAACGTTGTAATACTGCCAAATGCGGAATCGTTAAAAGAAACTTTCCACCTGGAGTTCATGGCGCAAAAGGTAAAACCAGACAGACTGAATACGGCCTACAGCTTCAAGAGAAGCAACGCGCAATGAAAGAATATAGAATGATGGAAAAACAATTCAGATTAAATTTTGAAAAAGCGAAAAATCAAACCGGTAATGTAAATGAAAACTTTTTAAGATTATTGGAAACCAGACTTGATAACGCTATTTACAGACTTGGCTTCGCTGAATCAAGAGATAAAGCAAGACAATTAGTTACTCACGGACATTTGAGAATAAACAACAAGAAAGTAACTATCCCTTCATACACTGTAAAAACCGGCGATATTATCACTATCAAAGATGCAAGCAAACAGAGCAAAGTCTTCAGCTCTTTGGCCGACAAGTTAAAGAAATTTGAAACACCAAGCTGGCTGAACCTTGAAGCAAACACCTTAACCGGAAAAGTTCTTCATTCGCCTGCGGCCAATGACTTGAATGTAAATTTCAATCCGCAAATGATCGTTGAGTACTACTCAAGATAATAATTTCAGAAGCCTAAGGAGGTGTGAATATAAAAAATAGATTTAAAATATCTAATTTAAACACAAAATATGGAAAAAATTGCATTGCCACAAAAAATTAAATTTGAAAAAGGCGAACTGCCTCATCAAGAAATCGTTACCATCGAAC
>Ga0209319_1000373_pt1 | contig 61110 bp, 62 predicted proteins | sample RifGroE2_FD_184000 | JGI IMG/M metagenome (GOLD analysis project Ga0209319, IMG submission 184000) | Groundwater microbial communities from Rifle, Colorado - Groundwater E2 (SPAdes) (version 2) | ecosystem: Environmental > Aquatic > Deep subsurface > Groundwater | place: Rifle, Colorado, United...
TAGACAGAAAGCTTGATACAGACTAGATTTTGAAGTAGACATGACGTGTGTGGTTAGAGATGAGTGAATACTTCCCTAACTATAGCGTCATGTTTTAGTTATACACCACCTTGTTTAGTATAGAGCCTAAAGGAGTTGACAGATTCCTAGGGGATCGATAGGCTTAGATCTTGTTCTTTTCCTGAGAAAAAACCACCAAAAACAAGGAGATCACCATGTCTGACTTATCCAAAGATAGAGAATTTATCGTTTTGTCTGGCATTCGTCCCACAGGTCCTTTACATCTTGGAAACCATCTTGGTGCAGTTCGTGACTGGGTTGACTTGCAGAATCGTGGTGAATATTGCTCTTACTATTTTCTTGCAAATTTGCACATGCTGACTACGCGTCGGATTACAGGTCGGTCAAAGGGAGAAAAAACAGGTTTGAGTCCGACAGAATTGTTAGATGATCAGATTGGTCTTGTACTTGATCTTCTAGCTGCTGGTATTGATCCGAGCAAAAGTACGATCTATGCACAGAGTAGTATTCCAGAACTAACTGAACTCGCCTGGCTACTCGCTTCTCATACGCCTGTTGTGCGCCTTCTCAAGATGCATCATTTCCGTGAGAAGATTGGATTTATCGATACAGACAAAAAAGAAGATGAAGCTACGCGAGAACTTCAAGTGACATTGCAAAGCCTAGGTGTTTCAGTAAGTCATGAGCAAGCGCTTAGCTTGATCAGAGCTGATTTTGGAACACATCTGGGAGAACTTGAAAAAAGTGGGCTTACAGCCAATGCGGCTTTGTTGACCTACCCTGTTCTCATGGCTGCAGATATTCTTGCCGTGCAAGCCGATTATGTGCCCGTTGGTGATGATCAGACACAGCACTTGGAGTATGCACGAGACATCGCGTGTTCATTCAATGTGGAGTACGGAGAAACCTTTGTTATTCCTGAAGTCTGGAAGAAGGAAGCTATTCGTGTGCCTTCCTTGCGTGCTGGTGGCAAGATGGGCAAGAGCGAACCCGCAGGTTCTGTTTTCTACGCAGATTCACCCAAAGTGATTCAAAAGAAGTTTGGTGCGGCTTCCAAGAGAGATGTGAATCCCCCTAGAACAAGCTCTGATTGGAGAAATGATCCTGGCGATCCCGTCGAGTGCAATGTGTTTTCCTTTTACAAACTTCTTGGTGCCACGGAAGATGAAGCATGGGCGCGTGAAGGGTGTATGAGAGCAACGATTCCTTGTGGGGAGTGCAAGATGCGTGTGGCTGCACGGGTAGATGAACTTTTTGCTCCGATTCGTGAAAAACGGCTTGAACTTGCCACACCTGCAGGTCGTGCGTTTGCCTTGGATATTCTGCATGAAGGTGGTTTGAAAGCACGTGCTCGTGTACAAGAAGTTGTTGGAAAGGCCAAGGAGCGTGTTGGCGTTCCGTTCTTCTAAGAAGACCCAAAAGGGGTCTTTTTCTTTTTGGTATTGACAGAATAACGGAAAACCGTAAGATTCAACCAGTTCTTTTCAACCCTAACCCCAACCCTTTACCCCAGAAAGATGGGAATACCAATTTGTAAAAACAACCCTCGTTTCAACAAAGGAGAAACCCATGAGCATAAAGAAGGACCCTGCTTGGTGGCGGTGGAATGAAGACGCGATCGATGAGTTAGCCGCGAGAGAGATCATCGATCATTTGACTTCCCTGTACGAAGGGAAGAAACGTCCATTTTGTTATCCCGGTACTCCTATGAACAGCACGTTGCTTAATGGAATTCCTGTGGTTGAACTGATGCGTCAGATGCACAACAACATTGGGTCACACACGCATGGTGAAGTCACAGAAACAGGATTTGTTTCCGAAATAGGAGAAGGTGGATTTGAAGGTCCACAACAAGCTGAACGGGAACTTATTTGGATGATCGCAAGCCAGATTGGTGGAACTCCTATGAATGTGGATGGTCATTTTTGTGGGGGAGGAACAGAAGCTAATCTTACAGGCATGTGGATTGGTCGTCAGTTCTTGCGTAAACACCCAGATCCGTTTGGTCGAGGCGTTTGCATTCTTACAACTCCGCTTGTGCACTATTCTGTTGATAAGGCTTCCGCTATTCTTGATATGGGGGTGTCCAAGTGGGATACCTGCTACCGTTGTGGTCGTGATCATCTTCTTGTGACTGATGTTTCTGGAGCTGGAATCAATTTGGTCGGAGTCAATGATCGAGGGGAAATGGATTGTGCTAGTCTTGAACAAGTATTTCTTCGTAAGTATGCGGAAGGATTTCGTCGTTTTCTGATCGTCTGTACAGCTGGTACTTCTGCCCTTGGGAGCCTTGATCCGATTCAAGAAGTAAGTGAGTGGATTGATACCAAGTCAGAGTTCGGGGCTTCCTTCTATTTGCATGTAGATGCCTCGTTTGGTGGATTCACGATTCCGTTTGCCCATCACCCGAATGTCCCTGAATATGCCAATACTCCGAAGATCGGTTTTGATGTGCCAAATGTGATGAGTATGACACTCGATGCTGATAAGATGGGACACCTGCCCTATCCAGCTGGAATTTTCCTGTGTCGAAAAGGTCTTCAGTGTTTAATTGGCCGTTCCGTTGCTTATGTGCGTGGGAATCATGATAATACTGTTGCTGGATCACGTACTGCTCTTTCCGCTTTGCTTGGACACTACTGGTATCGTCGAATCGGTCTGAAGGGACATCGGGCGTTTGTACAGGAATGTTTGAAGGCTCGCAATAATCTTTTGGTTTTGTTGAGAGAACGTTTCGGTACAGATCATAAGATTGTCAAATTTTTGCATGCGTCTTCTTATACGAATTTCCTTCCTTTGCAGATTGAGATCGAGAATGGAGGGGTACCTGAATATCTGACAGAAGACGATTTTCCTGATGCCACAGTGAAAAAGTGGGAAACACAGCGTAGAACTGCTGGTTTTACACATCATCTAGCTCCTTACCATCTGCGTGCTGATCGTCTGCCTTCCTCGTTTGATCCAAATTCTTGTCCAATTACAGTCTATAAGTTGTGTGTTATGCCGCACAACATTCCCTTTGATCAACTGAAGAAGTTCGTGGATGATCTTGAAGCTGTGGTGACCGAAGCACTTGCTCGCAACCCGTCTTAGGCTATAGACGGGTTTTTTGTTTGTGGACATCTTGCTTGACGAAAAAAACTACCTGACGTAACGTCAATATACAATTACAAAATCGTTGATCTGGGAAAAAGTACCTTTGTTCTGTCAGAAGAGCGAGTAGGGGATAGTGAAAGCCCTGCCTGACACCATTGGGAAAATGGGCCTGGTGAGATGCCGATTGCATGAGTGATCGGCCGGAATCCCCCGTAATCATGGGATAATGCATATCCACGGAGTGCATGAAAGCGCCCAATTATTTGGGAAGAAAGGTGGCATCGCGGGAATAGACCCCGTCCTTTCAAGGCTGTTTTTTATGACAGGCTTGCGAGGATGGGGCCTTTTTGTTAGGGTTCCTACTCCACTTGTGGAGTAAATGTTCTTTCAAATTTCTCCAGGAGGAAACATGGGACAAGGACAAAAAATCACGATCGTTGATCTTGGTCCAGGATATGCGGGTAAAATTGATATGCGTGAATCTCTGTACAAAGTCACCGGACTTTTAGATGTGCAAAAACGCATGCTTGAGCACCTTGGGACTATGACCTATCGTGATTTGGTTGCAACCTCACTTCGTCGGCATCTTAAATTCAAAGAAGCCTTTGTTCTGATGTGTTATGCACTGAGAGCTTCAAATGGTCGTTTGGCAAGTTCTGTGCTTTCTGGTCTTGAAAGTTTTGGTGCTGAAGGTGATCGTCTTGCTGCTCGCGAACTTCTCTCCAGCTATGCCATGAAGGAAGCTTGGGATCGAATCACGCCATTCGAGATAGCAGGAATGGTCACGGCGACTATGATGGATGTTATGCGGTTTCCAGATTATGGTGATCGAGTGATTGAGACCTGCGGGATGGGAGGAGATCGTGGAGTGAAACTCAACGGTGAGGAGATTCCGAGAAAAACAATCAACGGTTCGACTCTCTCTGCATTGGTTCTTGCTAGTCTTGGTGTGAAGACAGCCAAACACGGCTCGTACGGAAACACTTCGCCTGTTGGATCCACCAATGCCATCGAAGAGCTTGGTGTAAGGGTAGATATTCCCGATGTAGATGTACAGCTAATACTTGCTGAACAAGCTTTTCATTTCACTGATGCACATGCTTGGAAAACAGTTCATGATCTTTCTCATCTTCAACCAAGGCGGGAAACGATTAACCATGTGATTGGACCTATGACTCCACCCATCAAGGCACGGACACGTTTGGACAAAATTCTTGGAGTGAATGATAAGCTACATCCTAGCATTGTGGCCGAAGCCTATCAGATTCTCAATGAGATGGGGGTATTCAGCGTTGGAAATGCTGCTATTGTTGCTGGTCTTGGCGCTCGTCCTACTGAGGATGGTATGATTGAAAACAGAAATTGGTTGCGTGACAATATTGTTCTTGATGAGCTTTCACCCATCGCTTCCGCTGTAGCTTTTGTTCAGCATGGACGTTCTGTTGGCACACACTTGGTGACACCAGGGCGATTCGGAGTGAAATTTCACCATCCACACGCGCCTTTCATTAAAAATGACCATGATGTCATCATGCAAGCAAATCATGATGTTTTACAAGGTGTGCTTGATGAGCGCCAATTGGTTGACCTTCTTGCGATGAATGCAGCTCTTGGTTTATATCTTGTCGAAATGATGGATGATGACGTGAGTCTTTCTGAGAAAGGACCAGATCAAGATGCCCTTAAGTCTTGTTTTACACGTTGTCATGAGCAGATTGTGAGCGGTCGTGTAGTTGCTTACTTGGAGAAATATGCACAACTGACGCAACAGTTGTCTTTGGGCGTTGCAAAATAACGCCCTTTTTTTATAATAAGATCATATGAAACATGAAATATTTTCACATTTTGTCACTATTGGTATGGTCCATTTTTCACCGCTTGAGGGATCAGATGGATACGAAGGGAAAGAGATCGTTTTAGAACGAGCTAAACAAGACCTCGCGATGTTGTTAGAAGGCGGGGTGGATATGGTCATGTTTGAGAATAATTTTGACACACCAAAATTTTCTCAGTTACCAAATACTGTTGCAAGACATTTTGAAGAACTTTTACAAGAATTAGTTCCTGAGACAACGGTCCTTTGGGGAATTGCCCCGCTCTGGAATGATTATCGTTTCGGATTTGAGATGTGTCACAAGTATGGTGGCATGATGGTTCGGGTGCCTGTCTTTGTCGATTCTGTTGAAACCGTTTATGGCACATTTTTGGCAGATCCAAAAAAGGTTCTTGAGACACGAAAAGAACTTGACGCTGAAGAAGTGCTTCTGCTTGCGGATGTCCAAGTCAAACATGCGACTATGCTTCATCCCAGACCTTTTATTGAATCTGTAAAAGAAGCGAGGGAGCAGGGTGCTGATGGAGTTATTGTGACTGGTTCTTGGACAGGCGATCCGCCAAGCGTGGAGCAATGCGCACAAGCCCATCATGTTGCCGATGGTCACTGCCTTGTTCTGACGGGAAGTGGCATGACCCCTGAAAATTTGAAGGATTTTAAACCTTATTTGAATGGAAGTATTGTTGGCACAGCTTTTAAGGAAAAGGTTGGTATTGAAGAGAAGGGGAAACCAAATATTGTGGGTCCTGAAGTTCGCTACAGCCCTGAGGCCATTGCTCGTTTTATGAAGGCAGCCAGACAGGAAAGGGGCTAATTTCATATAACAAAAGAACCTCCTTTTTTAGGAGGTTTTTTCTTTTTTCTCCTTGATTCGTTTTACAAGAAGAATAGTGATCAAAATTCCGACAAACGTGAGAGAAATTCCTATCCATTGAGTCATTCTATTTGGAAGGGGGGTGTAAAAAAGTTCATGGAAAGGGAAAAGGACATGCGAACTGACATAACTTACCAAGATAACGAAAAAGGTAGAGGTACTGACAATGGTATTTGTTTGTTGCATACTCATTGATTCTTCGGAGATGACCTGAAAAAGTTTACATATTCCCGATGGCACAACACCAAGGTAGATAACGGCAAACCAAATCGTTCCATTTGGGGGAACAGCAATCTGTCCATGACAGGCAGTCAACATCCAGAAGAAACTGAAGATAGTCCCAATCGTTAAGACAATCGTCATAGGGTAAATAGATTGAATGCCATGCTTGCGACGATAGCGTCCTTGCACAATCGTTTGTGAAGAAGAGACAACGACCAAACAAGCAGTAAGCCAGAAGGTTCGATCAAAAGCAAAAATAGTTGTCTGAGAGAAATCACATTGATAAACAAAGACACCTAGAATTGCCAATCCCAGACCTAGCCAGAAAAGCGAATAAGGGTGAAGTCGTTCCTTCACATAGATATTCGATCCAAGAGAAATAAGCGCTGGTCTGAGGGCTTGTGTGAGCACAACAATTAAGACGATTCCTGGTTTCTTTTCAGAAAGAGCATAGATTGTCAGTGCGAATTGAATCGTAAAGAGAATACTATCTAGCAAAACAGTTTCAGAAAGGTCTTTTTCCCAAATCCGTTTAAGAGAATCAATCAAGGTTTGATGAGGATCAATAGAACTCGATGGTGAGGAAGTGAATTGTTTGATCTTCGGATTGAAGAGAGAAATAGGTAAGGTTGCTAGGGCTCCAAATAGCATGAACCAAAAGACGGTTGCACTAATAGGGAAGACCACTTGTCCCTCTTGCATCACGCCATTCCGGTAGACAAGATAGGCTGTTCCAAAACCGATCGTGGCTGCAAGGGTTAGAATAAGAGGGAAAATGTGTTTGCGTTCAAGGGCAAAATACTTTTCCATGTATATCTCCTTGTAAGGAACTTCGGCCATATTTTCTCGAAATAATCATTTTGTCAAATAAAAAGAAAACCTCCTCATGTGTCGTACACGAGGAGGAATTGATGGTGGGGGGCGCGGGGTTCGAACCCACGACCCACGGCTTAAAAGGCCGGTGCTCTACCAGCTGAGCTAGCCCCCCACAAAGAATGAACTAAGCAGTATGCAAGAAAATGACGATTTTGTCAAGGTATTCGCTAGATATTGCTAGATAAAACCGAAAAAAGCCTTTTATAAAAGAAAAGCCCCAGGAGTGACCCAGGGACAGAAAAGAAGAATGGCACCGGCGACAGGGGTTGAACCCGCAACCTTCGGATTTGGAATCCGCTGCTCTACCAATTGAGCTACGCCGGTGCAGTAACGAGGAAACCTTATTATAATGGAATAATATTGTCAATATCAAAGGATCTTCGTTGCAATTTTTCAAAAAAAGACGCATAATTTTGCCTGTATGCAAAAACTCTATCAAAAGTTTTTTGGTGATCCAAACAAAAAGGTATTGGAAGGTCTTCGAAAAGATGTTGAGAAAATTAATGCTTTTGAAAGCATTGTGGCACAGCTTTCAGACGAACAGCTCTACGGAAAAACAAAAGAATTTCAAGATCGTCTTGCACAAGGTGAGACAACGGATGATCTTCTTTGTGAAGCCTTTGCTGTTGTACGTGAAGTAGCAAAACGACAAATTGGACAAAGGCATTTTGATGTTCAGCTTATGGGGGGAATTGTGCTTCATCGTGGAGGCATTGCTGAGATGCGTACGGGAGAAGGAAAGACTCTCACTTCCACTTGTGCAATCTATTTAAATGCTCTGACAGGAAAAGGAGTCCATGTGGTGACAGTGAATGATTACCTTGCTCGTCGTGATACTGTTTGGATGGGACAAATCTATCATGCTCTTGGGCTTACTGTTGGCTGCATTCAGCATGATGGAGCTTTTCTTTATGATCCTGAATATCTCTTGAAAGAGGGGAGCAAAGAAGAACAAAAAGTAGATGAAGAACGCGACACTCTTGGATCTTTCAAAGTGCAAACGGATTATCTTCATCCTGCAGAACATCGTTCTGCAGCCTATAAAGCAGATATTACCTACGGAACAAATAACGAGTTTGGATTTGATTATCTTCGAGATAACATGGCTCCAAAGATGGAAGAGCGTGTCATGCGTGACGAACTTCATTATGCCATCATCGATGAAGTCGATTCTATCTTGATCGATGAAGCGCGCACGCCACTTATCATCTCAGCTCCAGCAGAAGAATCGAACAAATTATATGTTCAATTTGCTCACATTATTAAGCAGTTAATTGAAAATGAAGATTTCAACATTGATGAAAAAATGCGCACGGCAACTCTTACAGAATCCGGAATACATAAGATTGAGAAAGCACTAGGAATTGAAAATCTTTATGCTACAGATGCAGGAAACCTTCAACATTATGCAGATTCAGCGCTTCGCGCAAAAGCGTTGTATCAACTTGATGTCCATTATGTCATCAAAGACAAAGAAATCATCATTGTTGATGAGTTTACTGGTCGATTGATGCCTGGTCGTCGTTTTTCAGAAGGAATTCATCAAGCCATTGAAGCAAAAGAAGGTGTGGACATTAAACGTGAAAGTCAAACATTAGCAACAATCACGTTTCAGAATTTATTCCGTATGTATAATAAATTGTCTGGAATGACCGGAACAGCCATTACAGAGGCGGAAGAATTTGCTAATACCTACGGATTGGAAGTTACAGAAGTTCCTACGCATCTTCCTATTTGTCGTCATGATTTGAATGATCGTGTTTATAAAAGTGAACTAGGAAAATTCAAAGCGGTTATTCGTGAAATAAAAGAGCTTCAAGAAAAGGGACAACCGATTCTTGTTGGAACAGTGTCTGTTGAGAAAAATGAACTCCTAAGTGAATTACTCAGGAGAGAGGGAGTTAAGCATGAAATATTGAATGCAAAAAATCATGCGCGTGAAGCAGAAATTATTGCGCAAGCCGGTAAGGTTGGAGCCGTGACTATTGCCACAAACATGGCTGGTCGTGGGGTCGATATCGTTCTTGGAGGAAATCCTTGTTCTAAGGAAGAAGCAGAAGAAATAAAAAAATTGGGAGGTTTGCATGTGATTGGCACGGAACGTCATGAATCTCGGCGTATTGATAATCAGCTTCGTGGACGTTCTGGGCGCCAGGGAGATCCTGGATCTACACAGTTTTATGTTTCCATGGAAGATGACATCATGCGTATTTTTGGATCAGATCGTGTGAAGGGAATGATGGATAAATTGGGTATTCCAGATGACATGCCGATTGAAAATAAAATGGTATCTAATGCAATTGAAAAAGCTCAAACGCGCGTGGAAGGACATCATTTTGATATTCGAAAACACTTGCTCGAGTATGATGATGTTCTTAATAAACATCGTGAAGTGATTTATGGACAACGTCGTCAAATCCTCGAAATTTATCGAGAGAAACCAGAAGAACTCAAAGACACTATTCTTGGATTAATAGAAAACGAAATTGAACAAGTGGTTTTTTTCCATACAGGAGAGTCAACAGAAATTGAAAACAAGAAAACAAAAGGAGATTGGGATGTAAAAGAAATCTCCGAAACTTTGCAAACAATCATTCCACTTTCTGTTGAACAAAAAACAAAACTTTCTGAAGTTACTTTTGAGACAAGTCAAGATAAAGCAAATGTTGCAGAACAACGAACAGTTATTATTGAGACGATCATGAAAATTGTGAATGAAGAATATCAGAAGATTGAGGGGATCTTTCAGGATGCAAAAGTATTACAGAATATTGAACGTGCAGTAATGCTTCATGCGATTGATCTTCTTTGGATAGATCATCTTGCTGCGATGACAGCTTTGCGACACGGAATTGGACTTCGTGGATATGGACAGCGCGATCCTCTTGTTGAATACAAAAAAGAGTCATACCACATGTTCCATTCACTTCTTGGATCCATCGATGCAGAGATCGTGTATTCCTTTTTCAAGCAGGCAAAGTATGCAGTAAACATGAAGGCACAACAGGAGCTTATCAATAAATCTCTTCTCAGGCGGATTGGCATGCAAATGTCAGGGGCACAAAAGACCACTGGACAGAATCCCGTTGTTCGAGCGGTACAAGAAGGGGAGAAGAAAGAACGTGTTGGACGCAATGAGCCATGCCCTTGTGGATCTGGAAAGAAATATAAGAAATGTTGCGGAGCCTCATAATTTTTTATCCGTCACTTAGTGACGGATTTTGTCACTAAGTGACGGACTCAATCCACGGTATATTTGGGTTCGTGATAAAATGTAATAAAACAGATATGACGAACGAACAAATAAATCTTCAAGATGTTAAACGTGGAATTGATTATATTGGAGTGAATGTTGTTTTTTATTGTCACGATGGAAAAGGAAATTTGTTGTTGCATAGGAGAAGTGCAAAATGTCGAGATGAACAAGGATGTTGGGATTGCGGTGGAGGATCCATGGAATTTGGAGAAACATTTGAAGAAGCTGTTCGACGAGAGATTTACGAGGAATATGGAGTTGTTCCAGATGAACTCGTACATGTCACAACACATAATGTTATTCGGGATAATCATGGCATTAAAACACATTGGGTCGCAGTGCTTTTTGCGGTTAAAGTAAATCCTTTACAGGTGTGTATTGGAGAACCAGAAAAAATGGATGAGCTGGCTTGGTTTCTTCCGGAGAATATTCCCGAGGATCGTCATTCTATGTTTGACATCCATTTTGATTTGGTAAAACCGTATTTATGAAAATAACGATTTGTGGAAGTATTGCTTTTATCGAGCAAATGGTTGAGACAAGGAATCTTCTTGAACAAAATGGACATCAAGTGAGGATACCATTAACAGAAATTTTAAATGGTCAAGGAGAAATCATTTCTGCAACAGAATATTATCGTATCCGTCAATCAAATGAGAGCGAACAAGAAACGTGGATTTGGGAAAGAAAAAAGATGGCCATGAAAACACATTTTGAGAAGATTATTTGGTCAGATGTTATTTTGGTTCTGAACTATGAAAAAAATGGAATTCCTGGGTATGTTGGTTCAAATACCTTGATCGAGATGGGGATTGCTTTATACTTAGATAAACCGATCTATCTTCTTCACACTGTTCCTGAGATCGGAAGTCGAGAAGAAATTCTTGGAATGATGCCAATTCTTCTTAATGGTGATTTACAAATATTAGCTTCGTAAATTTATGCAAATCAAAAAGAAAATTTGGCCTGAGTATTTTGAACAAGTTCTGTCTGGGAAGAAAACCTATGAGCTTCGATTAAACGATTTTGAGGTCAATGAAGGTGATACTCTAATTTTGGAAGAATGGGATCCTCGCACAAAGCAGTACACAGGAAGATCTGTCAAAAAAGAAGTCACATTTGTTGGACGCTTTAAAATCGATGAACTCTTTTGGTCTAAAGAAGAAGTATTAGAAAAAGGGATTCAAATTATTTCAATAAAGTAACAGAAACTCTCCGTCAGGACGGAGAGTTTTATAAACGAAAAAACTGCTCGCGATTGCACAGCCGAGAGATCGGAGTACAAAGCAAGCAGCCAGTGAGAAAGAATAGAATCCGGACCAGGAGGAGGCAGTGATGATCCGTAGTACGGATCCTATCCTTTTGATGGCACCCGACACAGGACTCGAACCTGTGACCCACGGCTTAGAAGGCCGTTGCTCTATCCAACTGAGCTAGTCGGGCGCAGTAGAAAAAAGAGGAGGTGCCTGGAGCGGGGGTCGAACCCGCACGAGCGAATGCTCGGGGGATTTTAAATCCCCTGTGGCTGCCATTTCACCATCCAGGCAAGGAAACGACAAATGGATAAAATGGAGCTGGCGAGGGGACTTGAACCCCTGACCGGCGGTTTACAAAACCGCTGCTCTACCACTGAGCTACGCCAGCAACTGATCTAGGCTACACGAAAAGACGATTTTTGTCAAGATCATATTCAGAAAAAGCTCTTCAAAATAGATTGTTTTTGATACACTAGAAGTAGATAAATCACAAAATCATTCTTTATGAAAAAAGGACTCATTCCTGTATTAGTTATTTTAGGCATCCTTGTACTTTTTCTTTTTGGAGTCATTGCATGGGGTGTTGGTCATTATAATAATTTTATTAGTTTTCAAGCAGGAGTTGAGGAGGGATGGTCCCAAGTGGAGGTGCAATATGAGCGACGTGCTGATCTTGTTCCTCAACTTGTTGCAACAGTTCAGGGGGTTGCAGATTTTGAATCAAGTACCCTAGAAGAAGTGACCACTGCTCGTACAAATTGGTTGAATACTATGGTTGATGAAACTGCCAGCAGAGAAGATCAAATGGAGGCCTCAACATCCTTTGATTCTGCGCTTTCACGGCTTCTTGTTTCTGTGGAATCGTATCCAACCCTTACGGCTACAGATAGTTTTCAAACCCTTCTTGCTCAATTAGAAGGAACAGAAAATCGTATTGCTGTTGCGCGGAAAGATTACAATGCGGTGGTGACAACCTATAATGTTGCAATAAAAAAAGTGCCACAAGCACTGATTGCAAATCTTTTTGGCTTTGAGAATTCTCTTTATTTTGAATCAGAAGAGGGAAGTGAACAAGCTCCAGAAGTACAATTTGATTTTGAATAAGAAGGGGTAATGCATCTTTTTTCTATGAAACGGATTATTATTCTTGGCATTATATTTTTCTTGTTTCCTCTCACTGTTTTTGCTTTAGAGGTTCCTTCAACACCAGATCATTTTGTCTTAGACCAAGCTGATATTTTTTCTGAGACGTTTGAACAAGAACTGAATATAACTCTTGAAGAACTTGATCAAACAACCAGTGGTCAAATCGGCATTTTGACAATTCCTTCTTTGGAAGGACAATCAATAGAGGAATATGCTGTCGCTGTTTTTCGAACTTGGGGAATTGGTCAGCAGGAAGATGATAATGGAGTTTTATTGTTAATTGCTCTGGCGGAACATGAAATACGGATTGAAGTTGGGTATGGGCTTGAAGGACGGATTACTGATGCTGATGCAAGTCTTATCAATCGCATGATTCTCATCCCAGCATTTCAATCAGAGAACTATGAAAATGGGGTAAGAGATGCTGTTGAGGCTTTGAAAAAAGAGATACAATCAGAAGCAGAAGAGGAAGGGTTTACGGCTCTTTTAAATCAAGCAAATCAAGATGATTCAGAAGCAGGGATTCTTGATCAAATGGCCGGGGCAGTCATTCTTGTTCTTTTTATTCTATTAATCCTTTTTGTTTTGTACCAAACATTTTCAAAAGAGAAATTAACAAAAGCACAACGGCGTCCAATTCCACATCTAATTATATTATGTTTTCTTTTGATTTCAGGAGAGTTTGGATTTTATGCTTGGATGATCGGACTTCTTGCTGCTCATGGGTCTTGGATGCTTCTTAAAAAAGTGAAACCCGGAAAAGGGGGGAAAGGACCACATATTCGTTTTGGTGGATTTGGAGGAGGTTCTTCTGGAGGGTTTGGATCTGGTTCTTCTGGAGGGTTTGGTGGTGGTTCCACTGGTGGTGGCGGAGCAAGTGGAAGATGGTGATATGAAAAGAAAAAATCCTTATCAGTATTATTTGATCATTTGGATCGTTTTTGTGGCAATGAGTTTTATTGGAATTAATTTTTTCTTTTCTTTTAATCCATTGATTATCCTTCTTCTTGGCTTAAACCTTTCTAGTTTTTTTCTTTTCGGAATTGATAAATGGCAATCTGGAAGAAAAGGGATGCGTATTCCTGAAAAGGTTCTTTACTTTGTCACTTTATGTTGTGGCTCTGCAGGAACATTGCTTGGAATGCATTTTTTTCGACACAAAACAAGAAAAACTTCTTTTCAACTCATTGTTGCTTTGCTTATTCTCATTCAAATTGGATTTCTTTTGACTTTTTATCAATCTAATTCTTTTTTATGAAAAAGTATTTTTTCACTTTTGTAATCTTTGCAATACTCGCTCTGCCATTGACTGGTTTTGCAGCGACTTTTGCAGGGGGAGAAACGGTTGATCTTGCAAATGGATCAACTCTTGATGATAATTTTTACGCAGGAGGAGCGGCTGTTACCCTTTCTGATGAAATAACAGGAGATATATATGTTGCTGGGTCCATTGTTTCCATTAATGCTTCTGTTGGTGGTGATGTAATTGCGGTTGGATCTGTCGTTGGCCTTTATAGTGATGTTTTAGGAGATGTTCGTGCAGGAGGAAGCATGGTGAATATTGGAGGAAATATTGTCGGGGAAACAATTTTGGGCGGATCCTTAATACACATCCTTCCAGGCGCGGTTATTCATGGGAATCTTTATGCTTGGGGAGCTTCTGTGATTATTGATGGAACAGTAAAAGGTTCTGTTGAAACAAGTGGAGCTGCTGTTGCGATTAATGGCATAGTTGAGGGGGACGTGGTGGCGCATGCAGAAGAAATGAAAGTGGGTGGGTCTGCACAGATCAATGGAATGCTTACTTATACATCTCCAGAGGAAGGAGAGATTAGTGAAGCAGCAATGATTGGATCTTTGGTTTATGAAAAAACGGAAGCCAAAAAAGGAATCATGGGAGATAAGGGTGGATTTGAAAACATGATGCGCACTCTATTTTTTGGGATCTTTACGATTAAATTTTTCGGTCTTCTTTTAGTAGCTTTGATTTTGACGTTTGCCTGTAAAAAATGCACAACACATTATTCCAAAGAGATCTTTGAGAATTTTTGGTCATCTTTAGGAATTGGAGTTGTTGCAGTCATTATTTTTCCTATTGTGATTCTTCTACTTTGCCTCACCCTTATTGGTTTTTATGCAGCAGCGATTCTTGGTTGTGTCTTTGCTTTTGCTTGTCTTCTGGCTGGTGCTTTAGCTCCGGTTATTTTTGGAAGCCTTCTTCATAAGTTAATGACAAAATCTAAAAGTTATTCCACAACGTGGTGGTCAACACTTCTTGGACTTTTCCTTATGGCAATTGTCCTGTTTATTCCGATCATAGGATGGTTCCTCGTTTGGTTATTCATCCTTGCGGTTTTTGGATCATTATTAAAGAAAGGTTATCAACACATTGGGAAAAAGCCTTGTTGCCAATAAAGATACAGAAAGACGCTCTAAAAAGAGCGTCTTTAAAAAACCACAGTGTTTGATTATCCACTTGCACAAATGGTCATATTTTCGTAAACTATCGCGGTATTTTTGAATAAACATCTTATGAAACAAGTTTGGAAAATGCAGTCGTCTAGGAAAGCAAAAGGAAGCTCTGCACGCAAAAAGTTCTGGCCTGTCCGAATATTTGCGATCATTGCCCTTTTAGCAACTCTTGGAGCGGCTCTTTTTGATTTCCCTGCATATTGGAATGCAGGGGTGCAGAGTGTGAACTCTGCTATTGGAGTTTCTTTACCGACTATGGAGGAAAAGGGATTCCGTTTAGGTCTTGATCTGCAAGGAGGAACCCATTTGGTCTACGAAGCTGACATGAGCAATATTCTAGACGAAGATCGTTCTGCAGCTCTTGAAGGCGTGAAGGATGTTATTGAACGAAGAGTGAATGCTTTTGGAGTTTCAGAGCCAGTAGTGCAAACGACTATGACAGGCGGAAGCCATCGAATCATTGTGGAACTTGCGGGGGTTCTTGATGTGAGTGAGGCAATTGATCAAATTGGAGAAACTCCTGTTCTTGAGTTCAAGGAACCGGGAGAACAACTTCAACGAGATCCAACCGCAGAGGAACTTGCTTTGCTTGCAGATTTGCAAGAGGCAGACAAAGCTACCGCACAACAAGCTCTCACACGTGCACGATCTGGAGAGGATTGGGATAAGCTTACTTTGGAGCTCACGACTGAAAGTGCAATTGGGACAATTTCTGGTCTTACTGCAGATGATCCTGTGTATGGAGATCTTGTGCAAGCCATTATTGACACTTGGGTGAGTCCAGGATTTGTTGTCCCAAAGGTTGTAGAAAATGCAGATGGGCTTAACATTGTGAAATATATTGAAGCTGGTGAAACAGAAGAATCAGAATTATCTCATATTTTAATTTGTTATGAGGGAGCGACAGGTTGTACAAGTGGTCTTTCTGAAATGGACGCAACAATTCAAATCAATAATCTCAAAGCGGAAGCGACTCCTGAAAATTTTGCTGATCTTGCAAAAGAGTATTCCACTGGTCCAACAGGTCCAAACGGTGGATACATTGGATGGGTTAGACCAGGACAAATGGTTGCTTCCTTTGAAATCGAAGCCCTTCAAACTCCAAAAGAGACAATTTCAAATGTTGTAAAAACAGAGTTTGGCTACCATCTTATTTACAAGAGCAATGAACGCAGCTTGAAAACCTATACTTTGGAACGTATTTTGCTTGATTACACAGATATCTTTGACATCATTCCAGAAGCCTCTCCATGGACGAATACAGAACTTTCTGGAAAATACCTAGAACACGCCAATGTCGAATTTGATCCAAACACGGGAGTTCCTTATGTTGCTTTGAACTTTAATACTGAGGGTGGAGATTTGTTTGGAGAACTCACAGCCTCTCATGTGGGAGAACCTATTGCTATTTTCCTTGATGGAGAAGCTATTTCTACTCCAGTGGTTCAGACAGCTATTTATGGAGGGAAGGCCATTATTACAGGTAATTTCACTTTGGATGAAGCGAAACTTTTAGCGCAACGTTTGAATGCAGGTGCATTGCCAGTTCCAGTTAATCTTCTTTCTCAACAAACCATTGGTCCTACACTTGGAGCCGCCTCTCTTTCAAAGAGCGTGATTGCTGGATTGTGTGGATTCCTTCTTGTTGCTCTTTTCATGATTGCTGTGTATCGAGTACCAGGACTTGTTGCGGTTTTTGCACTTGTTCTTTATGCGTTCTTAAACTTAGCTACCTACCGTTTATTTGGTGTGACGATTTCTCTTGCGGGTATTGCTGGATTCGTATTGTCTATGGGTATTGCAGTTGATGCGAACGTCCTCATTATTGAACGTTTTAATGAAGAGTTGGCAGCTGGTCGCGACTATCGTTCTGCCTTGGATGAAGCCTTTCAAAGAGCGTGGTCTGCGATTCGTGATGGAAATCTCACAACCTTGATTGCTGCAGGCGTCTTATATTGGTTTAGTTCTAGTTTTATTCGCGGATTTGCGTTAACCCTTTCTATTGGTGTTCTCCTTAGCATGTTTACCGCTATCACCATTACACGTGTTTATCTTAAAAATGTGATTGCTTGCTCTTGGGTCACACGCCATAAAGGGCTGTTCGGGCAAGGAAAGGAGGAACAGAAGTAATATGTCTATTGTCAAAAATCGAAACATTTGGTTTGGAATTTCTGGAGCTCTCATTGCTCTAACATTTGTCCTTATCTTTACACTTGGATTGCGATTCGGAATCGATTTTACTGGAGGAAGTTTACTAGAGGTGGAATTGGGACAGCATGTAACCATTGAAGCAATTCAATCAGAACTTCGAGAGATTGGATATTCAAATATGACTGTTCAAGCTTCAGGGGATTTAGGATATTTGATTCGAACAGAAACATTAAGTGAGGAAGAACATCAAACAATTCTTCAAACACTTGAAGCACAGCATGGAGAGATTGATGAGTTACGTTTTGATTCTATTGGCCCAGTGATTGGGGGAGAGTTGCGTCGTACAACGATTTGGGGAGGTTTTCTCATATTGCTCTTGATTGGACTGTATATTGCTTGGGCTTTTCGAAAAGTTTCAAAACCTGTTGCTTCTTGGAAGTACGGATTACTCACGATTGTTGCGGCTTTTCATGATGTGATTGTGATGGTGGGCATTTATACGATTATGAGTCACCTTTTTGGATGGGAAATCAATTCAGCTTTTGTTGCAGCCTCTCTCACCATTTTAGGATATTCTATCAATGATACCGTAGTGGTGTTTGATCGGACTCGAGAAAATCTTGCCAATGATGTTGGGGAAACTTTTGAAGAAACAGTTGAATTGAGTGTTCGTCAAACCTTTAAACGTTCAATTAATACGAGTTTAACAACCGTTCTTGCACTTGTGGCCATTTTCTTTTTCGGAGGTGAATCTACTCAGCCATTTGCTTTTGCTTTGATTGTCGGAATTATTGTGGGAACGTATTCTTCCATTTTTCTCGCAAGTCCTGCGCTTGTGGCATGGGAGCTCTGGGGAAAACGAAGGAGATAATCATATTTGTAAAAAAACCGAGGTTTTCCTCGGTTTTTTGGTTGTCCACCCTTGACAAAAAGTCAAAAATTGCGTAAGTTTCTTCGTTCATTTTGTTCATTCAAATACCTCTTCCACAAGGAGAATCACATGGATACTTTTTATGCAACATCACCTTGGGTTGTCTACCCATTTTTGGTCATTGCAAATAGTATCCTCTACCATCTTTTTTTTCAGTTGAAAAAAATTCCTGATGATTGGGAAGAATTGAGTCTTTTGTCGAGTCTTCTTCTTGTTTGCCTGTTGATTGGTACTACTACACTCGGATTTCTTTATGGTGGGCTTCTTCCGGGATTTTGTCTGTTGGCCTTTATGCCTCTAAAGCTCATCTATTCAAGTCAAATGGGAATGCTGCTTTCATGGGTCAGGGCTTTGCGACTTGGGAATCCGAGTTCAGCTCGCATTGAGCAGATTCTCAAGCGTATTCGCAAGCAAGTGAATGGTCATCAAGTCTGGAGGAATGTGCTTGATCGTGCTGAGACCTTTCGAGGCTGTATCCCAGATTTCCATCGTCAGATTACAGAATTGACTGTTGCACGCACTTCTCTTGAAGTCAGTATGAAAGAGCTTGGCATTCAAGCAAGAGGTGGAAATGAGCCACATCCTCATATTCAACGCATTCAGGCACAACATCATTACATCGGTACTCGAATTGAGAATTTGCAAGCGAAACTTCGTGAGATTGAGCTTTTTATGTGTCTTCTTCAAGCCGAAACCGCGACAAAGGTTAGCAGTGATGAAGGGTGGCGCCTGCTTGAAAAAAAGTCTTTAACTTTGATGTATGAGATTGAACAAGAAATGGTTTTGGTACAAAGGACAGATCGTGAAGTTGAACAGGGGACAGATGAAGGGGCTCAGAAAAGACGTCTTGGATCTGCTACACAAGCTGCTCGAGGCGCTCGTTCATAACAGTCGGAAACTCCGGCTGTTTTTTCTTTTTACTTCACTGAGTAGTGTGGTAGTTACTGATTGTCGATCTCCACAGGATTTACGACTGATCCATCATTATCCAATTCTTAAACTGGAATTTTGTAGCTTTTGGCCAAAGTTTAAGTGAGATATCAATCAACACATTAAATTCTTTATGAAACTGTGTCCCTGGAGCGGTAAGATTTGGATAACTCCCGTGTGTACTGTTATAAAAATCATGAATATCTTTTATTGCCTTTTTGACGACTGTAGAATCCATTGTTCCCTCTGTTTCCATCAATTGTTGTTTGAGTTCCTTAATCCTAGATAAAAGCCCTGGTAAAGCTTGTATATCTCTTGTCTCCAAATGATGAGTGATCCCATGTTCACACCCGATTGAAATTGGAGCGCCACAAACTTTGCATTGCGGTCCTTGCATTTTTTCCATATAAAATATTGGATTAATTATAATGAAAGTATAACATAATGCTAAATAACTTAAAGTCTAAATTCTCTACCTATTGCTCCACCCCTAGAAAAAGTCATAAATACATTAGATTATGGCTTATATACATAGATTTACCCAGCTAGAAAGACAAATCATTGATCTGCTCCTTACTAACAACGAAAGTCATCGTAGAATAGTGTTGGTCGTATTCGGTATATTGAGTTCAGGATAATCTTGATAAGTGAACAAATAGGGGAGCGACTGTTTTATCGATCTGTATGCCGATCTGACTCTTGGGTGTGTATAGAGAGCGTGAGGAATCTCAACATAGTATTCTTGTCTTTCGCAAGAAACGAAAAAACCATAAAAGATTCTCTCTCTTATTAAAACAATGGAATACCATAATCCCGTATCATTTCAAAAAGGTTGTATCCATAATAAGGGCGACAGAATGACACATCTCTGAAAGATTGGGCTTGGGCGGAACAAGAGATATTGGTTTTTCACGCAATCTGCGACGAATGGTTCGTTCACTTAATCCTGTTGACTCGGACAAGTCGGAGACGGTTTGTCGCTTGAACAGATATTCATTCCAAAGTGTTGTTATTCCATTTTTTCGTTTCTTACGAGCAGAGCAAAAATATTTCTTAAAAGACTTGTATTCATGTCGTTGCAAACCATTTTGTTTTCCGTGTTTTCCAACAAAAAAACTGCCACAATTGGGACAGCCTCTTAAGAGTTTGGTTTAGAAACAGTCGGAGTGCGTTCGGCTGTTTTTCTTTTTCCTTAAAGCCATCAACAACCTAGATGCCCGAAGTATTGAAGTTTGTTATACTATAGCTATTATGATGTCGATGCCCACATTTGTCAGTGACCTTATTGACGCACCATTTTGGCAACAGCCAATCGATACAATTCTTTTTACTCTTCTTCTTTGGTTTGGGTGGATTCCTATTGCCCTTGTTTTAGGTTGGGGTCTCACACAGTTATGGCTTGATCATCGTCAGGGGTTGTATATAAAAAAATTAAAGTATGTTTTGTTGGCGATCAATGTTCCTTCTGTCACTGAGCAGTCTCCAAAAGCTGTTGAAAATTTATTTTCCGGAATCTATGGAGCAAAATCTTCTATTATTTGGAAGGATAAGTGGATTGGAGGAAAACTACTTCCTGTCTTTTCTCTAGAGATCGCTTCCACAGAAGGGTATATTCAATTTTATATTCGTACAGAAGAAAAATTTCGCGATTTGATTGAGGCGGCTATTTATGCTCACTACCCAGATGCAGAAATTTCAGAAGCTACAGATTATACAAACATTCTTCCTATCACATTTCCTAATGAAACACATGAAATGTGGGGCGTAGAATTTATTCTAAAAGCGGCAGATTATCTTCCATTAAGAACGCATGTTGATTTTGAAGATCGTATTACTCAAGAAATAAAAGACCCTCTTGCACAGATTTTAGAGCAAATGGCTAAAATGGAGCCCGGAGAACATCTTTGGTCACAAATATTAATCAAACCTGAAGGGAATGATTGGAAAGATGCTGGTCAAAAATATATTGAAAAGATGTACGGTATTGATGCAAAGAAAAAAGGAAGCATGCTTGAATCTCTTTTTAAAGGAGTGATGGAGATTCCTTCTGGGGTGATAGAACAACTTTCTGGGGTCAGTTTGAATGCGGCTCTTTTTGGAAGTGAGGAGATGAAAAAAGATGATGACATTTGGAGAGCTTTTAAAATTACGAATGCAGAAAAAGAAAAAGTGGAAGCTGTTTTGCGCAAAATTGGAAAAGTGGGATTTAGTACAAAAATGCGCGTTGTGTACGTAGCGTCAAAAGATCGTTTTGCTATCTGGAAACGTGCTCCTATTGTGAAAGGTCTTTATCATCAATTTTCTCATTTAAACATGAATGGGTTTGGCCTGTATGTACCCTCCATTCCTCGTGATGACTATTTTTGGCAAGTATGGGTTCGTTCCAAAAAACAAGAAATTCTTTCAGTCGCTTTCAAAGATCGTAGTTTTGGAACTGGTGCCACACCATTTACTTTAAATGTGGAAGAAATCGCTTCTTTATGGCACTTTCCACCAATCACCATTAAAGCGCCTCTTGTTCAGAAAATTGAAGCAAAACGTGCTGAACCTCCTGTTGGATTACCCATGGCCCTTTTTGGAGAAGGAAATGACCTCCCCACACAAGCTCCTCCAGGGTATCGACAACAAAAGTTCATGACAGAAGTTGCTGAAGAGTTGCAGAGAGAAATTGTGAGACGTGGATTGCCCGTAGATGAAACAGAGGCAGAAGAATCTATTGAAATGGTTCTTCCTGAAGTCCCTTTATTTAAGCCAACAAGAACCAAGGAAAAAAGATCTTTAGAAGTAAAAGATTACGATATTGCTCGTATTGATGTTGAATCTCCTTCCATTTCTTTTCCAACAGATGTGCCAAAATCTTCTTCTCCTACAGATCAAGAAAAAAGGTCTTCTTCAGAAGATGTTCCACCAGATCTTCCTATTTAGTCTCAATCGATTTTTTTTATGTCCTACGATGAAAATCATGAAAATGAAGTTACTTATTTTGCAAGAACCAACTTTCGTAATCAGTTGACAAAGTTTGGTATTCGAACAGATGATCGTCGTCGACATATGTATGTGATTGGAAAGACAGGTATGGGAAAAACGACGCTTCTTGAAAATCTTATCTTGTCTGATATTTATGCAGGACACGGGTGTTGTTATGTGGATCCTCATGGAGATACTGCAGAGAAGTTGATTGATTTTATTCCAAGTTGGCGACTCAATGATGTTGTTTATTTTAATCCATCAGATGTTGAAAATCCTATTGGTTTCAATATTTTTGAAGCAGTTGATGAAACACACAAACATCTAGTCGCAAGCGGTATGATGGGGGTTTTTAAAAAGATTTGGGAAGATCAATGGTCCTCTCGCATGGAATACATTTTGAACAATTCCATTCTTGCTCTTCTTGATAATCCCGGATCAACACTTTTAGGTGTGAACCGTCTTCTTTCAGATCCCGATTATAGAAAACGTATTATCGGAAATGTACGAGATCCAATTGTTAAACAGTTTTGGTTAAAAGAATTCGCTTCTTATAATGAAAAGTATGCTCAAGAGGCTGTAGCACCTATTCAAAACAAAATTGGTCAATTTTTGTCTTCGTCCGTTATTCGAAATATTGTGGCGCAGGTAAAATCCACAATCAACATCCGTCAAATGATGGATACAAGCAAGGTTTTCATTATTAATCTTTCAAAAGGCCGTATTGGAGAAGATAGCATGCGCTTGCTTGGAGGAATGCTTATTACGAAGATTCAGCTTTCTGCCATGGAACGTGTAGACATGCCAGAAAAAAGTCGTCGAGATTTTTATTTATATGTTGATGAGTTTCAAAACTTTGCAGTGGAGTCTTTTGCTTCCATTCTTTCTGAGGCGCGTAAATATCACCTTTGCTTAACAATGGCACATCAATACATTGCTCAGTTAACTGATGAAGTGCGCGAGGCTGTATTTGGAAACGTAGGGAGTATTGTGACATTTCGTGTTGGTTCTCCTGATGCGGATTACATGGAAACAGAGTTTGGTCCACGATTTTTACCTGAAGATTTAATCAATATTCCTAAGTACAATATTTATCTCAAATTGTTAATCAATGGAGTGACAAGCCCACCTTTTTCTGCGGTTGCTTTGCCTCCAATTGCACAATGCACACATTCTACAGAAAAGGTGTTGAAGATTTCGCGTGAGCGCTATTCATTACCAAGAGCTGAAATTGAAGAGAAGGTATTGAAGTGGAGTGGCATGGAGGATTTAGATATAGATGAGGCATTAGCAGAAGCTGCAGAAAAGAAAAAAGCACAAAAACAACAAAGGAAGCCAATGCATGAGTATAATTGTACGGAGTGTGGAGAGAAAATTACCTTGCCAGTCGAACTTGATCGTTCTCGACCAATTTATTGTGAAAAATGTATTGAAATTATTCGTGAACGTCGAAATAATAAAGGAGGGAAGCCTTCTCGAGACAATCGTTCTTCAGCTCCTGTTCGCGAGAAAAAACCAGAACCAAAGATAAAAGAAGGTACTTTTGTTGAGTGTTTACCCGAAGAACCCTCAGTCTCTTTGAGTGCCCTTGTTCCAAGACAGGAAGCACCAAAAGAAAAGAGAGAAACCAGAGAAGACAGACCCAGAGAAGACAGACCCAGAGAAGACAGACCCAGAGAAGACAGACCCAGAGAAGACAGACCCAGAGAAGACAGACCCAGAGAAGACAGACCCAGAGAAGACAGACCCAGAGAAGACAGACCCAGAGAAGACAGACCCAGAGAAGACAGACCCAGAGAAGACAGACCCAGAGAAGACAGACCCAAACCGCAAACGGTTCATTTAAGTTCTGAGAACGAACCACAAATAAATCGAGTGTCTTTAGTATCAGATTCGCAGAAAAAGAAGCGACGTCGCAGAAAAAAGAAACCGCAAACACAAGGATCTGCATCACAAAATTCTTCTTTACCAAACACCTCTTTTCCGACAAAAACATCAACAGAACAACCTGCAAAACCATTGAGTCCATCAATTCCTCTTGTGGAAAGACCAGCACCAAATACCTCTTCTTCCTCAACTTCCGGATCTATTCGGTCTGGTCAAAGTGTCAAATTTTAGTAGTCTTTATGTCCGAACGCATCAAGCTTCATACAAGTGATGGCATTGAAATCATTGGAACTTATTTTCCAGGAACAAAAGATCGTTTCGTGATATTTTTACACATGATGCCTGCAACAAAAGAAAGTTGGGGTGCTTGGATTAACAAGCTTTCTCTGTTGGGATATCACTGTCTTGCAATTGACGAACGTGGACATGGGGAAAGTACCATGGAAGGCACATTGCGTTTTCAAGAGTTTACAGATAATGAACAGCAACAAAAAATATTTGATGTCGAGGCGGCTTTTTCTTTTCTTGAAGAGCTTGGAGCCAAAGAGGAATCAACCATTGTGATTGGAGGGTCTATTGGAGCAAATCTTGCGATTCAGTTTTTGCAACAACATCCATGCATAAAATTGGCGATCGCCTTGTCTCCGGGAATCGATTATCACGGTATTGTAACTGATGAACCCATCAAACATTTAGCTACGGGACAAAAAGTTGTTGTTATAGCAAGTGATGAAGATGTCGGTTCTTTTAAAACCATTCAAAAATTGAAAAAACTTAATCCTGAGCATGTTGAAAAAATTGAACTTTTTGGAACGGGACACGCTACAAGGATTACAGATGCTCATCCAGAGTTGATTGATGAATGGATTTCACAATTTATTTCATTTTTATAATACATGAATCTTCTTCACGCTCTTATTCTTGGTATTGTGCAAGGGATTGCAGAATTTATTCCTATCTCAAGTTCTGGGTTTCTTATTTTGGTCCCGGAAATTTTTAGTTGGGAAGTTCAGCCTCTTGCTTTTGATACCACAGTGCATTTAGGAACCTTAACTGCAGTCATAATTGGTCTCTTTCCTGAAGTTCGCCAAATTTTTTTAGGATTTTTTCAGAGGCATCCAGATGTCTGGGGGCGATTAGGGTGGATGATTATTCTTGCTACACTTCCAGCCATCTTTGTTGGTTTTTTTGCTGGAGATTTCATAGAAATAAGGACACGTTCAAAAGAAGTTGTAGCTGTTTCGTTTATTATTTGGGGGAGTGTTCTTTATCTTGCTGATCGCTTTGCTAACAAATGTGAATCAACACAAGTTACAGAGGTGTCATGGAAGAAATCTTTTATTATCGGGTGCGCTCAGGTAATCGCTTTAATTCCAGGGACTTCACGTTCAGGAATTACTATTACCGCAGGGCTTTTTGGGAAGCTGAGTCGTGAAACTGCTACGAAGTTTTCTTTTCTTTTAGGAATTCCTGCTATTTTTGCAGCTGGAATGTATCAAAGTTTGGAAGTTGTGCGGTATGGAGCAGATGTAGGCAACCTAGCACTAGTGATCGGTTTTTTTGCCTCATTTGTTTCTGGATTACTTACTATTCAAATCCTTCTTTCTTTTGTAAAGCGCTATAGTTATGCAAGCTTAGCAATAGTGCGTGTTTTTCTTGGTTTACTCATTTTAGTTTGGTAAATGTTCTCCGTCACTTAGTGACGGATTGTGTCACTAAGTGACGGAGAAGATATGAGAAAATCTGATTTTATTACGGGTTCTTATTATCATGTATATAATCGAGGTGTTGATCATCGTCGATTGTTTCAGTCTGAAGAAGATTTTCAAAGATTCTATGAGTCTTTGTATTTGTTCAATAATGAAAAATATCAACATGTAAATGGTGATCCTCAACTAAGAACATATTTATTATCAGGTTATGAGACCTTAGAACATGAAAGAAATCCTTTTGTTAGTATTCTCTCCTTTTGTCTGATGCCGAATCATTACCATTTATTTGTAAGACAAAATATCGATGAAGGGATTTCTAAATTTATGCATCGTTTGGGAATGGGTTATTCAAAGTATTTTAATCAAAAATATGAAAGATCAGGTTCTTTATACGAAGGTACTTTTAAAGCCATACCAGTTCAGAAGGAACCTTATTTCAGCCATCTTTCAAGATATATACATTTAAATGCTTTAGACATAACCGATCTGAACTGGAGAGATAAGTCTATTTCAGATTGGGGTAAAGTAATTGCTTTATTAGATGCCTATAAATGGTCAAGTCATCATGTTTTTGAAGGGAGAGGACAAATATTACCTGTTGTCGATGAGGAAATTCGAAACAACGCATTTGGTTCAGTTTCTGATTATGAGAATTTTTTGATGTCTTGGTTGGGGATGCATTGCTTACCTTTCGATCATTTATATACAGACTCAAATTAATCCGTCACTTAGTGACGGATTATGTCACTAAGTGACGGAGAAATATTATCTCGACAAATTTGTTTCTCATGCTAGACTAAGGCTGTATGCAAACTTTTGAAATACGTGACCCTATCCATAAACGAATTCCATTTACAGAAGAAGAACGAGTGATTATTGATCATCCTTTTTTCCAACGTTTACGGTTTATTAGTCAGCTTTCCTTTCTTGAATCGTTTGTTTATCCTGGTGCCACACATGATCGTTTTGCTCATTCGCTTGGTTCCATGCACGTAGCTAAACGTTTGTTTGGAAGGTGTTTAGCAAGTTCTGCTATTTTGAATGAGACAATCACCAAGGAAGAGAAAGAAGCTCTTGGTCAGTGTCTTTCCATGGCAGGACTCATGCACGATATGGGGCATGGTCCTTTTTCTCATTGTTCTGAAGGAATTTTTCCATTACTTAAAGATTTACCACTTAATTCGACTTGGTGGAAACAAATTCCAGATCGACAATCAAAGCATGAAGACTATTCTGTTCTTTTGATTCAAACTCTTGCTGAGGAGGGAGTTCTTGCAAAAGACTTCGCACAGGATGTTGCTTCCTTAATCCATGGGGATATTCTTCCCAGTCCTTTTTTTCTTGATTTGGAAAAGAAACTACCAACATTGCAACGCGTCATGAAAACATTCATTTCTGGAATTGTTGATTGTGATCGAATGGATTATCTTCTTCGTGATAGTTATTATTGTGGAGTTGTATATGGAAATTATGATATTGATTGGATGATTTCAAGCATGGGGCTTGCTCAGCATGAAGGTCGATTAATTCGTACCATGAGTGAAAATGGAGTTCGTGCATTTGAAGATATGCTTCTTGCACGTTATCACATGATTGATCAAGTTTATTACCACAAAACAAAATCTGGGTTCGCTTATTATTTAGAACAAGCCATTTTGCATAAGGAAATTGAACTCACCATTCCAACAGATCCTTATGCCTACGCAGATTTACAAGATGGTCTTGTACTGCAGGCTTTATTAAACGCCGCAAAAAATCCAAAGAATTATTGGTCTTATCATCTGATGCATCGGATTCCGGCTAAGCGTTTACTGCGATTATATCCAGCAAATAAAGAAGACCAGAAAACAATTTCTTTTCTCAAAGACCTTTGTAAGGAACAGAAGATCAGTTATTTTATGTATGAACATTCTCAAATGCTTTCAAAAAATGAAGAAATTGAACCAAATGTCTTTGTAGAAAAAACAATGCTACAAGGAAAGATTTATGTGCCGATTTTGGAATATTCAGATCTTTTGCAAAAGTATAATGAAAAAGTCAAATTCACTGATTTTTATTTATTGCGTGAAGATGTAGAAAAGTTTGAACAGATTCAAAAGTTATGAAGAAACAAAAAGTGCTTGTTGGAATGTCTGGTGGTGTGGATTCTTCTGTTACTGCTGCTCTTCTCTTAGAGCAAGGGTATGAAGTGATTGGAGCTTTCATGAAGAATTGGTCAGGCTCTGCCTATACAAAATGCGATCAAGAAACGTGCAAAACCAAAGAAGAGTGTAATTGGCGTGATGAACGACGCGATGCCATGCGTGTTGCAGCGTTTTTAGGAATTCCTTTTGTCACGTTTGATTTTGAAAAAGAATACCGGCGAGATGTGATCGAATATCTTTTCCGAGAGTTTGAAGCAGGGCGTACTCCCAATCCGGATGTGATGTGTAATAAGTATGTGAAGTTTGATTTGTTTGTAAAAGAAGCAGACAAACTTGGATGTGATTTTGTAGCAACAGGGCATTATGCTCAAATTGATCACAAAAAAGACAGAATAAGAATATTAATGGGGAAAGATGATAATAAGGATCAAACCTATTTTCTTTGGGCTATTCCACCCACGGTCTTAAACAGAGTTCTTTTTCCTGTTGGACACATGAATAAATCAGATGTGCGAAAAAAAGCAAAGGAGTTAGGGTTGCTTGTCCATGACAAAAAAGATAGTGTGGGGATTTGTTTTGTGGGAGAAGTGGATATGCAAGCTTTTTTAAAAGAGCGAATTCCTGAAGATCCTGGAGAAATTTTGACCACAGAAGGAAAAATAGTAGGGACACATCCTGGAGTAAATTTTTTTACTATTGGTCAACGAAAAGGATTGGGGACTGCAGGAGGGCCATATTATGTTGTTGCAAAAGAGGCAGAAAAAAAACAGCTCATTGTTTCAAGTCAATTTCACCCCACGTTGTATAAAAAGCAACTTGAAGCGATTCAGCTGAATTGGTTTCATCCTCCAGATGTGGTTCCTCATGAATGTCTTGCACGTGTACGTTATCGTCAAAAGCCAGAGGTTTGTACTATTAAGCAAATGGAAAAAGGGAAAGTTGCAGTGTTTTTCAAAAAAGAACAGCGCGCCATTACTCCTGGTCAGTCCATTGTTTTCTATGATGGAGAAGAGATGATCGGGGGAGGAATCATTGAATAAAAAAAGAAAAGACCCGCAGATTGCGAGTTTTATGTTACGAACGAGCTTTGCAAATCAGATCCACCAGACCTTTATAGCCTTCAGAAAAAAGAATGAACGTGAGTTTGTCCTTCCACATCTGTGGTAGGTGGCTATGCAAAAATGCTTCCATCACATGGCGAGGGCGTGAGGGATCGAAGATCAGTCCATTGACACTGCCGTCTTTGCCATTGTTGTCAGAAAGGAATAAATCAGCATCAAAGGGGCTATCACCCAAGACCAATGCTTGCGAAGGTTCCATGTGATGGCTATACAGAAAAGCTTGAGAAGCAAAACGCTTAGTTGCCTGCGTTATGATAGTCCCAGGCTTGACTCCACAAACACGTCCTTCTGTATTAAATCGTAGTTGTGTGGCAGCCACTTGAGCTTCGGGGAATTGATGAGCCCCAAGGATCATGACAATCAGATCATAGACACCCATGCTGACAATTGCGCGATGAGCAAAGAGCTTGTGCAATGCCAATGTTCCAGGACGAATTTGGAAATGTTCTGAACAAGCAAGATGTGCCAGTTCTGTCACATGTTTTCCACTAAGAGTAATCGCGATTGGATCCAAGCTCCATTGTGCATGATCAATACATTCAAACAATTCACGCGCATGATCGACATCCTCTTCCGGAGGGATCTGTCGATACCAAACCGCTTGGCTTCCATCTGGACGACAATTGAACGCACGCAAGAGATCCAAATGTTCACGCCGTGCAGGATCTGCAAACAACTCTTCAATTGCTGGCCACTGATTATTCCTTGTGGTCGTGTCATCGAAATCCATGATAAGGGCTTCACAACAAGCTTGTCTGTGAAGTAACTCTTCTGCTGAAAGAGAGGTGAGAAGAACATCAGAATGTCCTTCCCTCTGACATCTCTCGATGATTGCCATGGCATCTGGAAAGTTGCTAACCTGGATGATTTTCACGCAGACTCCTTTTGTGAGGGGGGTGATTCACTAGGAAAGAACAGTTGATTAGACTAACAATGTTCTTATAGATTGTCAAAAATTTTCCGTCACTTAGTGACGGATTTTATACTATCTAAGAATTTGCATTTTTTATCATTATATTTTTGTCCGTCACTAAGTGACGGAGGGGAAAATGTGATACAAAAAACACTCACCGCTTGGTGAGTGTAGTTAGTTCGTAAAGACCTGAAATGCTACAGATGAGGCAGGGTCAATCGAACAAACGGACATAATGACAAGGAGGGCAATGGCAAGAACAAGATAAATGATTCCAATCAGCAACATTTCCCAACCTTTCATGCCAGGCTTTCCATGCTTGGCCTTCAGTGTTTTTGCCAAAGTAGAATTTTGGATGATATAAATAATTGTTTCACGAAAAAAGCCGATCTGCATCTCTTTAATTGGAAAGCTTAACCAATACAATGCTCTCTGTTGAATAGTCAAACAATCATTAAGCATGCAAGCACCAAGATGATAATAATACCGTTTATTGCGTGAGAATAACGGTTGCTCTTGGGGCATATCATCCCAAGTCATACCTTCTGGGGGGAGGAGGATGTGACCATCATCCCAACAACTATATTTGTTCTTTTTCGAAATCGAGATAATCAGAAGTAAATGAAGAATCCTTACAAAGTCACAAGTTAGGGTATAAGGATCTTTTTCCGTGAGGATTGTTGGGGCTCTGATAAGAATTTTTTCCGGTATAGCGATTCTTCCTTGTTCGGCAATACCGATCATGACTTCTCCAATACGTTGAAGTATCTTTTCTGAATCTGGTTCCACATCGAAGAGTTTGGATAGGTTTTCAAGAAGAACTTTTTGATAGTTCTGCTCTGTGACACTTAGAAATTCAAACATGGTTTCCATAAAGCCTATGATGAGCAAGAGGACAATGAGACTAAGGCCAAACTTCATGGAGAGCAAGAAAGCAAAAACGAATCCGAGGCACAGAACAAGGAGCCCTGTGGTGTTCGATAAGGAAAAAGCAAGGGACTTCACAATGCGCCCACCATCAAGTGGATTGATAGGAAGAAGATTGAACAAATTCACCATTGCAATCCATGCCGCAATAGCGGCAACCATGGGCCATCCTGTCCACAAATACAGATCAAAGAAAATCATAGCCAAGATAAAACCCCAGATGGGTCCCCAAAGGGCAATAACACTTTCCGCCTTTCTTGTCGGAAAGGATTCCTCTGTGACAGCAGCAGCTCCCAAGAAGGGAATAAAGTATACTCCCTTGGTTTTCATTCCATAGGCTTTCATCGCTCGAATGTGCCCGAGTTCATGAAGAAAAATACTTCCCATCAACATCAAGGCAAACTTCCAATTGAAAACTGCAGACCAAGCACCAAAGGAAGCGGTTGCGAACAAAATCTTGGAGCTTTTCAAGACTTTGAACATTTTTCCCAAAACACCGAGACACTTTGGACTAAGCTTGATAAATAGAGTGATCAAGCCAGCTGTTATTTTTGATTTTTCTTTGGACAAGTTCCCTCCTGTTGTAAAGAGCAGGGAATCAATCTATTATAAAACACCGTTTTTGTCAACGGTGTTTTGTTCAAATATAGAGAGATTATTGTAGTGCGTACCAGTTATAAAAGTCTGATGATGTATTGAAAGTAATTTCAGAAATTTCTCTTGGCTCTGTTTCATGAATATTGATTGGTGAAGTTAAAGAAAAGGGTTTTTGATCCAAAGTAGAAACTTCTGCCATCATTCCCTCTGAAAAAGGAACAACACTAATTGTTTCTAAAAAGTCATAATTCACGAGTGTAAGAGAGCCTTGTTGTAAAATAGTTTTTGTAAGATTCGTTAAAAGGCATACGGAAGTTGTGTTGTCTTTAAGCGAAGCAATCACTCTTCCTTTATGAACAGTAATAGTAATCTCATTATTAAAAATTCGGTCTAGTGTGATTTGCGTTCTTTCTGCAAGTGCGAGTGTTGCATGATTAGAAAGAGTGAGAAGGACATATCCCTCATCAGAAGTTGTAATTATTTCTCCTCGTTCAAGAACATCAGAAGAAAGAAGGGGACGATCTGTTGTAAAGTGGGTCACAGTTGCATTTCCATTCAACGAGACTACGGTAACAGGAAGTTTGGTTCTCCATCCATTCCCACTCGCCCATTCGCATCCAAATAATTGACCAATCAAAAGAAGGAAAATAATGAAAACAAAGCAGACAAGTAAGGAGTTAAATAGAAGTGTTTTCTTGTCTGTGAACATGTTTTTAGAGATATTGTTCAACCCAATGAGGATTGACATCCACGGTTAAATCGAGAAAAACTTTACAATTCATCACAGCTTCAAGTTCTTTGCGTGTAGATTGACCGATTTCTTTTATTCCTCTTCCGCCTTTTCCAATGATTATTCGTTTGTAGCGATCTTCAGTTGTGAAAATGGTTGCTTTGATGTAAAGCATTCCATCCTCTCGACGATCCATTTCTTCAACAATCACATGAGTGGAATAGGGAACTTCTTGACGTAGCCGTAAGAAAAGTTTTTCACGAATGAGTTCTGCAAGCCAGAGATTATTTGAAAGATTTGTGAGTTGTCCTGCAGGATAATAATCAACAGATTCAGGAAGATACTTGAAAATAATTTCAATCAAAGGTTTGACATGGCTCTGATTTGCTGCAGAAACTTCAACCACATCGTCATACTTATCTGAAAGATCTTTGTAGAAATCATAAAAGGGCTTTCTTTGTAAATCCATCTTATTGATCACGAGAATTTTTGGACGATCTATTTTTTCTAGTATTTGCATGACATATTTTTCTTCTTCTCCAATTTCTCTTGTGGGATCAACGACGTGCAAAAGAACATCTACCTCTTCCAAGGAATCCATAACGGATTGATTGAGTTTTTTTGTGAGACGATCTTTCATATTTTTGAAAAGTCCTGGGGTATCAATAAAAACAATTTGACCTTCATCACGTGTCAAAACACCTTGAATAGGAAGACGTGTGGTTTGTGGTTTTGGAGTAGTGATGGCGATTTTAGATCCAACCATGGCATTCATGAGGGTGGATTTACCAACGTTTGAGCGTCCAATCATAACGGCAAAACCGGATTTATGTTGTGAAGGATTTTGTTTTTGATTCATATCGATCTTATCGTACAGGAAAAAAGGGAGAGGAGAAAGGTATTTTTTTTTGTTATTTTTTAAGAGAATCCTTGATTCGTTCTAATTTTGCTACTAGCTCTACGTGTGGCGTATGAGGAAATTGATCGATCGCGCGTAGTGCCGTCACTTGGTAAAGAGTTTGTAGTTCAACCATTTCACGAGCAAAGTTTTTATAATTACAGGATACATAAATAATCGTTTGTTGAGTCGCTTCCATGAGATCTTTCAATGCTTTGTCATGCATTCCACTTCTTGGAGGATCAAGAATAACCACATCAGGTTGAAGATCCTTCCAATCAAAATCTTCGGTTTTTCCATCAATAAAATCCACGGAGACCTGATTTAATTCTGCATTGATTTTTGCATCCGTAATAGCTTCCGAAACAAGTTCCACTCCTGTTGTTTTTTTTGCTTTTCCTGCAAGAGCAACAGCAAAAAATCCTGTTCCACAATAAAGATCAAGGAGATTTTTTTGGAAGAGATCTCCAGCAAATTCTTCAACCGTTTGAAGAAGAAGAGGGGAGGCAAAGGAATTTGTTTGAAAAAAAGCATTTGGACTGATGCGATAGCGTGTTGTGCCAATTTCTTCTTCAATCACTCCAGGTCCTTTAAGAACAATGAGTTCATCTCCAAAAGAAACATCGCTTTGTGTGTGATTAATAGACCAAATCAGTGTTGTAACATTTGTTTCTGTGCTGAGTTTTTTGATTTGTTTTGAAATTTCATTTCGTTCTTCAGGGGTTGTCGGAGCGCTTGTGACAATTGTGATCATCGTTTCTCCGAATTGTGTGGCACGAATGACAGCATAACGCAAAATACCCGTAAAAGCTTTCCGATCATAAAAACTGAGACCTGCTGTTTTTGTCCATTCTCTAACACAATTGAACAAAGCTTCAATCCTTTTGTCTGAAATAAAGCAGGGATGGTTATCAATGACTTTCCACCATTTTCCTTTTTCTCGCAGTCCAACTCGTCCTTCAAAATCAATCACAAAATCCATGCGATTACGATAATGATTTTTTTTCGGGGAAGGAAGAATTTCTTTGCAGACTATATTCAATTTTTTTAACTGAAAAGATCCATTGATATCCCCGAGCTTTTGTTCAAGCTGTTTTTGATATGGGATATGTGACCAACCGCAAGATCCACAGAGTTCTTTGTTTGGGCAGTGAGATGTCATAAAGGCTAACAACCTAGCTGTTCATGGTGTTTTTGTCAATCTAAACATTTCTTTTTAAAAAGACTTTTTGAGGATTTTTCTTGTTAAATTGTACCACAAACAAAGAATAATCTGAGTTCAATTATTTACAGAATATGACCTGATTCCAATTGAGTTTTTCCTTTCATTTTGTATACTACATTCATATGATTATGATCGCCCATAATATTCGTTCTCTCCACAACGTTGGATCAATTTTTCGTTCTGCTGATGCCTTTGGTATTGAAAAGTTATATCTGACCGGTTTTACAGGCACACCTCCTCGGAAAGAAATTGCAAAAGTGGCTCTTGGTTCAGAACAACGAGTTCCTTGGGAATTTTTTTCAGATATTCATTCTTTACTATCTTTATTGAAATCTGAGGGGAAACAAATTGTTGCTATTGAGACTGGAGAGCAAGCCGTTTCGCTTCATTCCTTTTCCACAGAACCTCACAAACTTGTTTTGATTGTTGGAAATGAAGTTGAAGGGATTGAAAAGGAAGTTCTTGAAAATTGTGATGTCATTGTTGAAATTCCCATGACTGGAAGAAAACGTTCACTTAATGTTTCCGTGGCAGCAGGAATTGCTTTGTTTTCTCTTGGACAAAAATAAGGTAAAATAGGAATAACTTTTATGTTAACGATTGTCATTCCCACAAAAAATGAAGAGGTCTGTTTACCTCTTCTTCTTGCTTCAATTAAACAACAAACTGTTCAACCCAAACAGGTAGTGGTTGCCGATGCTTGTTCCACTGATAACACTTGTAAGATCGCAGAGGAGTATGGATCACTAGTGGTCTCTGGAGGAATGCCAGGGTGTGGAAGAAATCGCGGTGCAGAGGTTGCTATGACAGATCTTGTTCTTTTTTTAGATGCTGATGTTGTCCTTCAAGATCCTGAATTTCTTGAGCATTCTTTAGGAGAAATTCTTGAACGTAAGTTAGAGATTGCAACCTGCGATGTATTGCCATTTGACGGAATCTGGTTAGACCATCTTCTTCACACATTTTATAACAAGTATGTAAGGCTCTGGGGATCATTACTTCCACATGCCCCTGGTTTTTGTATTTTCATTAAAAAAAGTGTTCACACAGATATTCAAGGATTTGATGAAAGTGTCGTATTTGCAGAAGATCATGAATATGTTCGTCGAGGAGCAAAAAAAGCGCGGTTTGGGATACTAAAGACAAAAATACCCGTTTCTGTCAGAAGAATGCATCGTGATGGACATCTCAACATATTATGGAAGTATTTTTTTGGAGAACTCCATCTTGTTTTTCTTGGACCTATTCGACACGATCGTTTCCACTACACATTTGGTCATGAAAAGAAAAAAGAGGAATGATATGCAAAGCTTCCCAACAATTATTCAATATCGCCATATTCATCTTTCCTCTGTAGATCATGTTTTATTATTTGGAGAAAATGTGAAAGGTACCACCCTCAGAAAATTAGGACAAAAAGAACAAGTGGTATTTCAAGAAATGGTTGAAATTATCGGAAAAAATGGAGTTATTTTAAAAGCACATGTTCTTGGTCCTGAACGAGATAAAACACAAGTAGAATTGAGCGCTACAGAAGCTTTTGCTTTAGGAATTAATGCCCCTTTACGAGTCTCGGGAGATAGCGATCATTCTGCTTCCTGCATTCTTAAAGGACCAAAAGGGGAGGTACAAGCAAAGATGTGTGTTATTATCCCTGTACGTCATCTTCATCTTCCTCCACGACTTGCAAAGAAATACAATCTTGAACAAGGGTCCATTATTTCACTTCAAACTGTACAACATCCATTTCAAGAAATTGATCAGGTAATTGTTCGTATTCACCCAACTTTTCGTCCAGAATTTCATTTAACCTTTGATGAAGCTTCAACGTTTTGGTTACAAACCGGTGATGCTGTCCATCTCCTTTAGTATGATGCGATTTCTCCTTGTTTTTTGTGGGATGCTTCTGTGTTGTCCTTTTTTTGTCCATGCCTCAACAGCTGATTTATTTATTGATTCTGAAGGCATTAGTTTTTCTGATGAATTTATTGCAGGAGATCAAGTACGTATTTATGCTCGAGTTTTCAATGTTGGAGATATTGATGTTTCAGGTTACGTTCTTTTTTATCAGGGATCTGTTCCTATTGGGAGATCACAAGCCATTTCTGTGCGAGCCAATGGATCCCCTGAAGAGGTTTATGTGGATTTTATTGTACCCACAGGAACATTCAACATTCGAGCTGTTTTGCAAGGAACTGACCCAGTAGATACCAATAGCTCTAATGATACTGCCATTACAGGAGTTTACACACCTGTTCTTGATGATGATCATGATGGGATAATAAATAGTGAAGATAACTGTCCTACAATAGGGAATTTTGATCAAACAGATACAGATGAGAATGGTCAAGGAGACCTTTGTGATGAAGATGACGATGGTGATGGAGTTATTGATGAACTTGATGTATATCCTCTCGATTCAACAAAAAGTGAAGAACTGGTGAAAGAAGAACTTCTTGAACAGGAAGTCCCTCAAGAAGAAGCTATTGTTCAACCCCTAGTTCAAGTAACTCCACTTTCTCAACTTGTTGAACAAGTGAGTCAACATATTTCAGACACTATTGAATCAGTGACGAATGAAATTATAGAGATAGAGACAAAGGAACTATCTGAGCCACTTATTTTTTCCACGAATGCTTTTTTTACCTACCATCAAGAAAGTTGGAATTCATTTCAATTTGAAATTATTAGTCCTGTTGAATCTGGTGTGCGTTATGAATGGGATTTTGGTGATGGAGTTCAATCTCAAAAAACAAGCGTATTACATAGTTATCATGGATACGGTCCTTTCACTATTATATTGAAAGCAACGGATAACGGAATGGTTCTTTCAGAAGATCAAACAACGATATATATTCCTTTCTTTTCTTTGGAAAATCGCTGGATTCAAGTTAGTATAGCTGTTCTCTTATTGTTCCTTTTGATTGGAGTTTCAATTTTGGTACGTCTTCGAACACGAGCAAAATTACTTTTTGCAATTAAAGAGGCTCGGTCTTCTGAAACCACATCAAAAAGGATTTCAGTACGTACGCAAGACGAATAAGACATGTTTCGTTTCATTAATAAAGAATCAAAAACAATTATTGGCGCCGCGACGATTGTCGGTGTACTTTCTTTTGCAAGCCGTTTGATCGGGCTTATTCGAGATCGTATTTTGGCAGGAACCTTTGGAGCAGGTGATACCCTTGATGCGTATTATGCCGCTTTTAAGTTTCCAGATTTGATGTTCGGTTTACTTGTTGTGGGTTCGTTGTCAGCTTGTTTTATTCCTTTATTTGCAAAACATTTTTATCATCCTTTACAAAAAGAACAGGCTTGGAAGTTTACTAATAACACCCTACATTTAGTTGGAACTGCGGTTATTATTGTTTCCCTTTTTCTAGCAATTTTTGCAAGACCTTTTGCGGAAATTATCGCCCCTGGTTTTACTTTTGAAAAACAAGTTTTAGTGATTGCTTTTTTTCGCATCATGCTTTTGGCCCAAATTCTTCTTGCCTTTTCAGTTATTTTTGGAAGCGTTCTTCAAAGCATGAAGCGATTTTTACTTTATGCACTTTCTCCAGTTCTCTATAATGTTGGAATTATTATTGGAGCAGTATGGTTTGTAAATTGGTTTGGTCCACTTGGTCTTGGTTGGGGGGTTGTTTTTGGAGCATTTCTTCATTTGATTGTACAACTGTATGGAGTTATTTCCTCAGGATATCGTTACAAATGGAGTTTTAGTTTTCAAGATAAGGATACAAAAGAGATGTTCAAGCTTACGGGTCCTCGAATGATTGGGATTGCTATGAATCAAATATTGTTTGTTCTTTTGACGATTATTGCTACAACTCTTTCTGTGGGAAGCGTAACGATTTTTCAATTTGCCTATAATATTCAATTTTTCCCTGTTGGTATTATTGGTGTTTCGTATGCGATTGCTGCCTTTCCCTCTTTTTCAGAATATATTGAAAAAGGGGATGAGAAGCAATTTATTCGACTTTTTTCTTCTACTGTCAGACAAATTCTTTTTTTTCTGGTTCCGCTCATGATTTTGTTTTTAATTCTGCGCGCACAAATAGTGCGTGTTGTTGTTGGGGCAGGATCTTTTGATTGGGATGCAACTATTTTGACTGCAAATACACTTGGTTTTTTTGCTCTCACTTTTATTCCACAGTCTCTTGTCTATCTTTTGGCACGAGCTTTTTTTGCAAAACACGATACCATGACTCCCATGACGGCTGGTATTATTGCAACTTTTTTTGGAGTGATTAGTGCATTTTGGCTAAAAGGGCATTTTGGGGTAGTTGGTCTTGGAATTGCTTATTCACTTGCTTCCATTGTAAATATTGCCTTGCTTTGGGTGCCTTTAAGAGAAAAATTTGGTTCTTTAGACGAACTTCGAATTATTCAATCTCTTTTTAAGATAAGTGTTGCAGGAATGGTTTGTGCTGTTGTAATGCAGCTTATTAAACCTGTTGTTGTGAGTGTTATTTCTTTAGAAACTTTTTTCGGTGTTTTTTCACAAGGCTTTGTTGCAGGAATCTTTGGTTTAATTAGTTACATTCTTATTATGTTCCTGCTAAGATCAGAAGAATTAGAATCTTTTCTCTCTGGTATGCGCAGAAAAGTTTTTAAATCCTATAAACCTGAAGAACCTGTTTCATTAAGTTCCACTCCGGGAAGCTAGATTGCTTTCTAGACGCTTTTTTATCTATTTTGTAGAATAATTGCATTATGCAAGTTCATGAAATTCGAGAAAAATATATTCATTTTTTTACGCAAAGGGGACACAAACAGATACCCTCTGCTTTTTTGATTCCTGAAAATGATCCAACAACATTATTCACAGGGTCTGGAATGCAACCGCTTATTCCTTACTTGTTAGGAGAAACTCATCCAATGGGAACACGTTTGGTTAATTCCCAACAGTGTTTTCGATCGGGAGATATTGAAGAGGTTGGTGACAATAGACATACAACCTTTTTTGAAATGCTTGGTAACTGGTCATTGGGCGATTATTTTAAAGATGAGCAAATTCCATGGATTTTTGAATTTCTTACGAAAGTTATTGGATTAAGTCCAGATAGATTATATGTCTCTGTTTATCAAGGAAATGAAAAACTTTCACTTCCCAAAGACCGGACATCTGCACATATTTGGGAAAAAATGTTTCAAGAAAAAGGAGTGAGTTATGGAATAGTTGAATCCGTTATTGAAAAGGGAATGGGGGAAGAAGGAAGAATTTTTTATTACGATGAAAAAAAGAATTGGTGGTCTCGAGTTGGTCTTCCTCAAAACATGCCAGAAGGAGAACCAGGTGGACCAGATAGTGAAGTTTTTTGGGATTTCGGAAAAGAATATCAATTTCATGAACATTCAATATTTGCCAATCAACCCTGTCATCCAAATTGCGATTGTGGACGTTTTATGGAAATCGGAAACAATGTCTTCATGGAATATTTGAAAAAAAATGATGCTTTCGAGAAGTTGCCAAAAAGAAACGTTGATTTTGGTGGAGGACTAATGCGTATTGCTGCAGCATCCATTGATAATCCTGATGTTTTTTTGGTGGATATTTTTGATCAAGCAAGAAAGATATTAGAGGAAAAATCTAAATGTTTTTATGGAGAAAATATCGAACAAACACGCGCAATGCGTATTATTCTTGATCATATTCAAGCAACTGTTTTTCTTCTCTCTTACGGTGTTCTTCCTTCAAATAAGGATCAAGGATATTTTGTTCGTCGTTTGATTCGACGTAGCATTTATTTTGGTGATCACTTAGGTATTGGACAAACATTTATTTCTTCTGTTGCAAATGCTTTTATTGATTCTTATTCATCTATTACATTTCAGATGATCGGGAAACAAGAAATGATTATTAAAGAAATTGAACAAGAGGAAGAACGTTTTAGAAAAACATTGCAAAAAGGTGAAAAAGAATTTGAAAAAATGATTGAGCAAAATCAAAAAATCACAGGTCAGCAAGCCTTTATTTTGTACTCGACATACGGATTTCCTTTAGAGCTTACGGAAGAAATACTTCAGGACAAAGGTTTATATGTTGATAAAGAAGAATTTAAAAACGAATTTGAAAAACATAAAGAATTATCACGATCTGGTTCTGTACAAAAGTTTGCGGGAGGTCTTGTAGATCATTCTGATCAAACCATTGCTCTGCATACAGCAACACACCTTCTTTTACAGGCACTTCGTGAAGTTTTAGGCGATCACGTTCAACAGAAAGGTTCAAATATTACAGAAAAAAGATTACGTTTAGATTTTTCTCATCCAGAAAAAGTCAATGATGAACAATTAGTGATGATTGAAAAAATCGTCAATAACGCTATTAAGAATGATTTGCCTGTACAATCAAAAATTCTTTCAATTGAAGAAGCAAAAAAACTAGGTGCTATTGGAGTTTTTGAAGAAAAGTACAAAGAACTTGGGGGTAAAGTAAAAGTATATTTTATTGGAAATCAGGAAACAGGTTTTTTCAGCAAAGAAGTGTGTGGGGGTCCTCATATCACAAAATTAGGTGATCTCGGTCATTTTAAAATTGATAAAGAATCTGCGGTTGCTGCTGGAATTCGTCGAATCAAAGCCGTTTTAGAAAGGGGATAACTAATATATAATATATAATCATTGAACAAATAGATTCCTTATGATTCTTGACACTTTTTTAAAGAAACATTACAATAGCGACGCTTCAGACTTTCCTATTACTTGCTTTTTTTCAAGAGAAATGATAGACTTTTGCAAAACTTTTGGGAAAACGGCTTCTCAGAAAAATGTAGCCGTCTTTTAATCATTATGAGTGAAATGGCAACGAAGGATTTTATTGAAATGCGGGGAGTAGTTGAAGAATTGTTACCCGGTGCTCAATTTAAAATTTTATTAGAGAATGGTCAGACTATTATCGGACACCTATCTGGAAAAATGCGTCGGTTTCGAATTCGTATTTTAATCGGAGATGAGGTGAAAGTTGAGATGAGTCCTTATGATCTCACAAAAGGAAGAATCGTCTACCGTTATTAGTCTCTGAAAACGTCATCGAGACAAAATTTTCGATGACGTTTATTGATCTATTTACCTTATGAAAGTTCGCGCATCCGCAAAACCGATTTGTCGTGACTGTAAAGTCATCCGAAGAAAGGGTCGAGTTGTTGTTATCTGTAAGAACCCACGTCATAAACAAAGACAAGGGTAAGCTGAATATATTATTTTATGGCACGTATTGCAGGGGTGAATATCCCAACAAACAAACGAATCATTATCTCACTAACCTATATCCAAGGAATTGGTAACGCTTTGGCAAAGAAAGCCATTATTGAAACGGGCATTGATATTAATACCCGTACAAAGGATTTGACAGATGATGAGGTCAATCGTCTTCGTACCTATGTAGAAAAGAACTTTAGATTAGAAGGAGACTTGCGTCGCGATGTTCGTGGAGCAATTAATCGTCTTATCGAGATTGGAAGTTATCGGGGTTCTCGTCACAAAGTTCATCTACCAGCTCGTGGACAAAGAACTAAAACAAATTCACGAACGGTACGCGGAAACATTCGAAGAACAATGGGAAGCGGACGACGCGCCCTTACTAAGACCTAATTGTTATGGCTCAAATTAAGACAAAATCAAAGAAAAAGAAGGTTGCAAGACAAGTATCACATGGGTGCGCTTACGTTCAAGCTACCTATAATAACACAATCGTGACATTGACAGATTTGAATGGAAATACACTCGCTTGGTCAAGCGCAGGAAATAGTGGATTTAAAGGTCCAAAGAAATCTACTCCTTATGCTGCAAGTATTATTGTAAAGAATGTTGCTGAACGAGTAAAAGATGTTGGTCTGAAAGAATTGAATGTCTATATCAAAGGCGTTGGTGCCGGTCGCGATTCAGCGATTCGTGCACTCAATGCGAATGGTTTTCATATTTTATCAATCAAGGACATGACCCCACTGCCACACAATGGATGTCGTCCTTCCAAACCTAGAAGGGTGTAAGGATTCTGATGTATGTCATCAAAGATGAAAATTACTTGTAAAATGTGTCGTCGGGAGGGAGTGACTCTTTGTGGTCGCGATAATTGTGCGTTGAAGAAACGTGCATATCCACCTGGAGTTCATGGGCCAAAATACGCCCGTCGAAAACCACGCCTTTCTTCCTATGGATTACAATTGCGTGAAAAACAAAAAGCAAAGCTTTTTTATAATGTTCTCGAATCACAATTTCGTAGATATTTTGAAAAAGCATCTCAAAAAAGAGGAAACACTGCAGAGTTTCTCATGCAGTTATTAGAAGAAAGACTTGATAACGTCGTTTATCGATTAGGATTTGCAAAGACACGTCGTCAGGCTCGTCAAATGATTTCTCATGGCTTCTTTACTGTAAATGATCATTTGGTAAATATTCCTTCCTATCAAGTTCAAATTGGAGACCAAATTCAGATTCGAGATTCTAAGAAAACCAAAGCTCTTCTCAAAGAAAATGAAGAAATGACAAAACGTCATGAAACACCGAAATGGTTGAGTTTAGATACAAAAACAATGATAGGTAAAGTGACTTCACTTCCTGAGGGGGATGACTTGCGTCAAGTCTTTGATCCAACCCTCATCGTGGAATTTTATTCCCGCTAATTTAGCGCATTTGTCGCATGACAAAAATATTATGGAGAACATTCTTCTTCCAAACATCGTCAAGTTTGAAAAAGGTGAACGACCAAATGAGGGTGTTTTGATTGTTGAGCCATGTTTTTATGGGTATGGAACAACGCTTGGAAACGCATTACGTCGTGTTTTGCTTTCCTCTCTTTATGGTGCAGCTGTGACTGCTGTAAAAATTAAAGGAGTCACTCACGAGTTTCAAGCAATTGAAAATATAAAAGAAGATGTTCTTGAGATTATTTTGAATTTAAAATCTCTTCGTTTAAAGTTGTTTAGTGAAGAGCCAGTTGTATTAAAAATAAAAGCAAAAGGAAAGGCAGTAGTGACAGCAAAAGATATTGAAGCAAACGCAGATGTTGAGATCAAAAATTCAGAATTGGTTATTGCAACTTTGACTGATGATAAATCTGTCCTTGATATGGACATTATTGTTTCAAAAGGACGTGGATATAGTGCAACAGAAGAACGAACAAGCGAAAATACCGATATTGGTGTGATTGCGATTGATGCCTTATTTTCTCCTGTAAGAAATGTTGGATATCGTGTTGAGGATACACGTGTAGGTGATATTACAAACTACGACAAGTTAATTATGAGTATTGAAACAGATGGAACGATTACTGCTGAAGATGCCGTAGCTGAATCAACAAAAATTTTGATGGATTACTTTTCCTTGTTATTAAAAGGAATAGGTTCTGAAGAACCAGATACTTTTCTCTCTTCTGAAGAGCTATCTCAGGACGAAATCCCTCAAAGTGAATAATTTGAGAATGAGATAGTTTAACTCTGATGTTATGAGACACAGAAATAAAGGAATTATATTAGATAGAAAGAAAGCGCCTCGTGAGGCTATGCTTCGTAATCTTGCAACAAGTGTTATTTTGTACGAAAAAGTGAAAACAACAGAAGCAAAAGCTAAAGCTGTACGACCACTTGTTGAACGGGCTATTACCACAGGAAAAGTAAATTCATTGGCATCAAGACGTCAACTGATGAAGTTTTTCTACACAGAATACCCTGTTAATAAACTATTGGAGGTTATTGGGCCACGTTATCAAGATCGACAAGGTGGATATACCCGAACAGTAAAAATCGGACATCGTTTGAATGATGGTGCAGATATGGTACAAATTGAACTTGTATAGTATGCAAAAAATCGAACGTAAAATTCATAGTATTGATGCAAAAGGGAGGGCTCTTGGAAGGATTGCTTCTGAAGTTGCTGTTTTGTTGATGGGAAAGCATCGTCCTGATTATGTTCCTCATCATGACATGGGAGATATTGTTGAAATAACAAATATTCAAGGAGCAACATTTTCTGGGAATAAAATTGAGCAAAAGATGTATTATCGACACTCTATGTATCCAGGTGGTTTGAAAACAACCCAATTGAAACACCTTTGGGAAAAGAATCCTTCAGAGGTTTTAAGAAAATCTGTTTCTCGCATGCTCCCAAAAAATAAGTTGCGTATCGAACGCATGAAGCGTTTGATCATCAAGAATTAGTTTATGGAAGAAATACAGAGCACAAAGAAATACATTCAATGTATTGGACGAAGAAAACGATCAATTGCTCAAGTTCGTCTTTATCCAGAAGGCGCTGGAAAAATATTGGTTAATGGCAAGGAGCTTTCAATTTATTTTCCACTGGCAACACTTCAACAAAAAATTACTGCTCCATTTTTAGAAACTGGAACAGAAGGAATTTTCGATATTTCTGTTAAGGTTATTGGTGGTGGATTTACTGGACAAGCAGACAGTGTTCGTATGGGTATCGCTCGGGCGCTTATTAAACATAATCCCGAATGGCGTACGGTATTGAAAAAATCTGGTTTTTTGACAAGAGATGCAAGAAAGAAGGAAAGAAAGAAACCTGGACTTAAGTCCGCTCGACGCGCTCCACAATGGTCAAAACGATAAAATAAATACACCCGTGTTCACGGGTGTATTTTGACTTCTGGCTTCATTTCTGATTAGCTATTAGCGAGGAGGAATCCATCATGAACAATCCAAAGGTTTTATGGATCGCAGAAATGTCTTTCAGTGAGCAAGTACGTTCACAGGGGACAAGAAGTGAAATCCCTGTTCAACGAGAAGAGATACAACGTATTTTGCGTAAGTGTGGTATTTCGTCAGTCAAGCTGACTCAGGGTTCTGAACCCATTCCGGCCTTAATTGGAATGCGAATGAAAGTGATTTCAATCACAGAGGGAGAAGATGGAATACGTGTTCGTTGGCAATTAAGTTTCTTACCTTACGATGAATTTTTGCAACGAAGATTATTTAGCACAGGAAAAAATGTACATTTTGAATTAGGTCCGATTTTTCAAAAAGTTCTTCAGTCTCTCACAGAATTACTAGAGCCTCGTTATCCAGGCGGAATCGTAGATGTCTTTTACTATCTTCCTCCAGACAGAATTCCTATTTCTTGGGAAATTGCAAAAGAACTTGAAGGACAACGATTGCTCTGGCAGAGAGCTTTGACACATAATGCGCTTGTTCATTCGAAATGGTACTGTTTTTTTGTTCCAGAGCAATGGATTTCTGGTTACTTAGGTCTTTTTCGAAAAGTCTATTCAACAATCCCAAATCTTTCTGAAATTCCAGATCTTCCTGAAATCGATCACTGGGAACAACCTGAGTTAAGACAGCAGATTGATCATAAGATTGTGAGAGGACTGCTTATGTTTCCATTGGATAGCTTGTGGCGAGCTGTGTATTCTCAGCCTTTTCCAGCAGCACAACTTAAGAAGATGGGTTATCACTTTGGTCCACAAGATGGAACGATTTTCAACGCGGATGATCGTCTTGCAAAAGTACTTGCAGAACATCAGCAGAACTTGAGAAATTTGCAAAATTATACATTTTTTGGAGGATAATTTCACGTTTCGGTAGGTTTCTTCCTACCGTTTTTTCTTTGTTAGAGAGTTTTTTTGTGGTAGACTACTGAGTACTGTGAGTCAACAAGTTGCAAAAAATACTCTCTATTTAACCGTTGCCTCAATTGGACAAAAGGTAATCGCTTTTGTCTATTTTTTGTTTTTGGCACGAATAATGATGCCTGAGAACACAGGCGCCTATTTTCTCGCTCTTTCCATTACAACAATTTTTTCTGTTTTGACAGACTTTGGAATTACTTCTGTTTTGATTCGCGAAATAGCAAAAGAACCAGAAAATTGCATTTCTCTTATCCGTCAAACATTAGGATTGAAAATCCCTTTCATACTATTTGGTGTTATTGGGGCAATTATTGCAGGGTTTTTATTATCTTATTCTTTTCAAGTACAGCTACTTATTTGGCTCGCTTGTTTTGTCATGGTTCTCGATGCGATTTCATTATTTGCCTATGGGATTCTCCGAGGACATCATATTTTGAAGTACGAAGCACTTGGAATGTTTATAGGTCAAGGATCAACGGCCATTGTAGGTGGCATCATTCTTTACATTCACCCTAGTCTTTCACTCCTTGTTATCGCTCTTATTGTTGGAAGTTGTTTCAACGCCGTTTATGCGGCTTACATGGTTGTACGACGATTTGGAAAGCAGTGTTTAGTACCGTCTTTAAACAGACAACAAACAATACAATTATTGAAGATTGCTTTTCCTTTTGCATTGGCTGCGATTTTTGTCAAAGTCTATTCATATGTTGACAGCATTTTTATTTCTAAAATAATCGGTACCACAGCTGTTGGAATTTATAGTCTTGCCTATAAGTTCACTTATGCTTTTCAATTTTTACCACTTGCGTTTACAGCAGCATTATATCCAGGACTTAGTTCTCTTGTAGGAAAGGATGAAAAGGCTCTTGCTAAATTATTTGAAAAAGGTATGTGGTATGTTCTTTTGCTCGCTGTCCCCATTACATTTGGAATTTGGGCAATTGCAAATGATGCAGTGCTTTTGGCAGGGGAAGGCTACCGAGATGCAGGACCAGTACTTTCACTGTTAATTTTTGTATTGATTCCAATTTTTCTTGATTTTCCAGTTGGTTCTCTTTTGAATGCAGCAAATAAGCAAATCATCAAAACAACAATTATGGGGATTACCATGGTAATCAATGTTCTTTTAAATTTGCTTTTTATTCCCCTTTTGGGGATTCAAGGAGCCGCTTTATCCGCTCTTATCAGTTTTAGTGTCATGTTTTTTATTGGTCTTTATTTTGTTCCAAAAGTTATTTCTGGATATCGTTTTCGACGATTGATTAAAATTTCTCTCCCCATTTTTATTAGTGGCATAATCATGGCTTTTTGTGCCTATTATTTTAATCAAATCATGAGTTACCTTTATGTAATCCCTCTTGGAGCGATAATTTATCTTATTTGTCTCTATTTCACACGAGCTATACCAAAAGAACATCTTTCCTCAGTTGTCATGCTATTGAAAAGTGAGAAAAAATCTTATGAAAAAAACTCTTCTTTTGACAATTGATTTTCCGCCACATACAGGTGGTGTAGCACATTATCTTTCTGCACTTGCGGATTTTTATTCAAAGGAGATTGTCGTGATAGCTCATCCTGTGTTCGGAGAAAAAGAATCAGATCAAATACGAAAAGGGAAAGTTATTCGTCAATCATTATTCTTTCGTTTTGTTTGGCCAAAATGGAGCAAGACATTATTCTTACTTCTTAAAAATAATGAATATCATCAAATTCTTGTGAGTCATGTTTTGCCTTTAGGGACAGCTGCTTATTTTGCAAAACTTATTACGAAAAAGCCGTATCTTGTGATTGTTCATGGAATGGATATTCGTCTTGCAAAACAGTTTTTTTGGAAGCGCTTTCTTGTGGGTTTGGTTCTTCGTGGAGCAAAACTTGTTATTACAAATTCCATTGACCTTCAAACAGAAGTAGAACGTTCATTTCGGGTGAAGAAAACAGTGGTTCTCTATCCATGCCTTACACACATAAATCAGTGTTTACAAAAGATTCCGCATAAGGGTATTCGTCTTTTGACCGTTAGTCGTCTTGTAGCACGAAAAGGTCACTTACGTGTTTTAGATGCCCTTATAAAACTTAAAGAGTCCCAAAAACTTAAAGATATCACTTATACTATTATCGGGTATGGAGAAATGAAAACTCTTCTTCAGAAAAAAATTGATGCACAAGGTTTACAAAATAGTGTACAGATTCACTCCTCGATTACCGATGAAGAGCTTGCACAATGGTATGCAAAGAGTGATATTTTTATCATGCCTGTTGTGCATGATTTAGTGGATAAGGAGGGATTCGGGCTTGTTTTTCTTGAAGCCGCTTTATTTGGGCTTCCTTCAATTACTACGAATATGCCAGGTGTTGATGAGGCTGTTATTGATCATCAAACAGGACTACTTCTTGAAGATGGAGATATCTCTGCACTTGCTCAAGCTATCTTGAATCTTGCGCAGAATCGAGAGTTAAGAGATCAACTTGGAACCCAAGCTGCAGATCGTGCAAAAAAAGTTTTTTCATGTGAAAAACAGTTTGAAGTGCTCAAACCCTATTTATGAAATCAGAACGCATTTCCATCATTATTCCAACCTATCAGCATGCGTCTGTACTTTCATTGTGTTTGAAAGCCATTTTTGCGCAATCACGATTGCCAGATGAAATTATTGTTGTGAATGATGGGTCATCAGATGAGACAGAAAAAATTCTTGAACCATTCATGGATCGCATTGTTTATCTTTTTCAAGAAAATAAAGGAAATCAGATTGCAAGAATGCGAGGATTTCAACAGTCAACAGGATCATTGATTCTGTTTTGTGATGCGGATGTCCTTATGCATCCAACCATGCTAGAAAAAATGGAGAAGACTATTAAAGAACATCCAGAGGTTTCTTATGTTTATTCCTCATTTCGTTTTGGTTGGAAATTATTCAAAAGTTTCTCTTTTGATGTTGAGCGCTTAAAGAAAATGAATTACATTCATACAAGCACATTGATAAGACGTGATGATTTTCCAGGTTTTGATTTTCAGTTAAAAAAGTTTCAAGATTGGGATCTTTGGTTAACGCTGTTAGAACGTGAAAAAAAAGGGATTTTTCTAAATGAGGTTTTGTTCGAGGTTCTTGTTAGTGCAAGGCGTGGAGGGATTTCAGATTGGATTCCTTCTTTTATGTATCAGTGGCCATGGAAGTGTTTTAGTCGAAAAAAGAAAGCTATTCGAGCTTACGAGGAAGGAAAAAAAATCCTTTTTAAGAAACATCATCTTTAGTATGGTTTCAGTCATTTGTGTGAACTATAAAACAGCTGACTATCTGGCACGCATGCTTGCTTCACTTTTTGCGTTTCATCAGCAGCCTCTTGAAATCTTTGTGGTTGAAAATGCCTCAGGGGATGATCTTGAACCTCTTCGAAAAAAGTATCCTCAAGTTGTTTTTTTGTCATCAGATCGAAATCTCGGTTTTGCAGGAGGATGTAACCAAGGGATTACTAAGGCAAATGGTGATTATTTTCTGTTAGTTAATCCAGACATTGAGTTCCATACAGATGCAATTACTCAAATGGAAAAAATGATGGATTTAAATCCAGAAGTTGGTATTGGGGGCATTTCCCTTAAGAATTACGATGGGACGCAACAAATGTGCGTTTGGAGCTTCCCAGAGCTTATTGATCAGCTCATGGTTTTGTGCAAGCTACCACATGTGTTCCCACAGATAAAATCAGTATCGCAATGGTTAATGAAAGATTTTGATTATTCAAAAGATGCAGATGTTGATCAGGTGATGGGAGCGTTCTTTTGTATTCGTCGAGAGGTTGTTGAACAAATTGGTCTTTTGGATGAGGGTTTTTTCATGTGGTATGAGGAAGTAGATTTTTGTAAACGTGCGAAGAATGCGGGTTGGACTGTTCATTATTTTTCACAAATTAATGCTTTGCATAAAAAAGGGAGTAGTTTTGATCGTCTCACGACTTTTCGCAAACAAAACATGTTACGTAAAAGTTTGCGACGATATTTCAAAAAGCACAACGGATGGTTTGCTTGGATGTTTTTACTCATTGGTGAACCTTTCTTTTTTTGTGTCGCTTGTCTGACAAGCTTTATTAAACCTCATTAGTTTATGTTGACTCAATTTTTTGGAAAACCCTTCTGGATAACACTTTCGGGATTATTAGGTATCTTTTGTTTATCCATTCCGATCTACTTGTTTATTGAACCTTCTCAGTCTCAGTGGTTCCTTTGGGGTATTGTCGCGATTGTTTTTGCTTTAACTCTTTGGCGTCTTGAGCTTGGAGTCTTTATTGCTTTTGCTGAACTCATTGCTTTTTCACATGGACATTTGATTTCTTCTTCCTTCGCACCATTTTCTCTACGTATTGCTATTTTTTTCTCGGTTATTTTTGCTTGGCTTGTTCTTCTTTTTTCAAAAAAAGTACGACCACAGTTTAATCATCCTTTTGTTGCCCCTCTTATATTTATTCTGGTAGCTCTTTTTATCGGGTTTGCTCGTGCTTTTTCAATAGCCCATCTTTCAGCAACGGATGGAGCTTTGATCAATCATCGGATTCTTGTGAATGCTCTTATGGATGGCAATGCTTATTGTTATTTGCTTTATGCGTTTCCTCTTCTTTCTGTTACATGGACGAGTGAAAAAAAACGACAACTTTTGCAAGTTTTTTTCGCGGCAAGTATTTGGGTTGGATTATTAACACTAGGGATTGTTTTTGTTTTTAGCCATTTTCCAGAATGGATGTTGGGAACTGTTTATAAATTTTTTCGAGATACGCGTCTTGCAGAAATTACCAAGATGTATGAGGGAATTTTCCGTGTTTTTCTTCCTTCCCAAATTTATCCTTTGTTTGCAGCCCTTGTTTTAGGAGTATTTTATTGGATGCGTAATCTTTCAAAAAAGGAATGGATAATACTTTCTTTCATCAAGGGATTGTGTTTGGCAACTGTCATTATCAGTCTCTCACGAAGTTATTGGTTAGGAGGATTTGTTGGAGTCATTTGTTTTCTTGCATTAAATATCATTATTCTTAAACCTGGATACAAAAGAGTGTTGCATGCTTTTGGATCAGATATTTATACTTTTTTTATCGCTTTTTTTCTTATTATTTTTACCTTATTTCTCCCAATATCCTATCAGCAAGTGGGTGCTGATGGACTTTCTTCTGTGTTTGCTTCACGTACCACTGATTTAGGAGATGTTGCTATTTCTAGCAGATGGAAATTGCTTGATCCTATGCTTGAAACAATTGCATCAGCTCCACTTTTAGGTTCGGGGTTTGGGACAACTGTTTCTTTTGAAACAGACGATCCTCGCGCTGTTGCTATGACTGGAGGCGGTATTTGGACTACCTATGCCATGGAATGGGGATGGTTAGAGCTTTGGCTGAAAATGGGTCTATTGGGGCCAATAGCTTTCTTATTTCTTTTTTATCGCTCGATAAAAGGGCTTTGGCCTTATTTATCAACAAAAGCCACTTGGCTGGGCATTGGGTTTATTTCTTCTCTGGTGATTCTTTTTTGTACACATTTCTTTTCTCCTTATCTAAACCATCCTTTGGGTCTTGGTTTGTTTCTTTTTCTGATTCCTTTTATTGAAACGAGGACTTCTCTCAAACAAGAAGTGATTGTGAAGGAAGAAGGACTGAATAAAGCAAAAGGGATGATTGAACCTGCTTTGTCTTAATGAGTTTTTATGAAAAATATTTGTCTTTTTGGTGATTCTCTTGTTTGGGGGTCAGCAGATTATGAAAAAGGAGGATGGGGAACGCTTCTTCGAAATAATCTTGAAGAATATGATCGGGCTTATGTGGTTTACAATCTTGGAATTTCATCAGAAACCACAGAAACACTCCTTGATCATTTTGCCAATGAATTACATACGAGAAAACCTATATTAACTATTTTTGGAATTGGAATTAATGATGGTTGCGAAGATCAATTAATCGGAGATCATCGGGTAGATCCAGAAACATTTATGACTAATCTTCGTGATCTCACTCGCGAAGCAAAAGAGGTTAGTGATGCCGTTCTTTTTGTTGGGCTTACACGAGTCGAAGAGTCTCAAACAATTCCTCTTCCTTGGCGTGAAAATCTTTCTTATCGAAATAGCCATATTCAACTCTATGATGAGATGATTGCTCAACATTGTGCAGAAAACGACTGTGTTTACGTTTCTTTGAGTCAAGTTGTTGAGGAATCAGATTTAGTCGATGGGCTTCATCCCAATACACAAGGTCATCAAAAAATGTTCGAAGTGATCAAGAGGGAAGTTTTGTCTCTGCTCGTAGAATTAGAACAGAAAGAATTGAAAGAAGAGGAATAAATGATTACAAAAAAACCTTCGATGAACTCGGGGGTTTTTAAACAAAAAAGCACACTTGAAGCAGTGTGCCTAGCAAAACGTTGTGCATAACAGAAAGAGGAATCTAAGAGATTTCATCCTTGTCCTCAAGCTGTTCCCACATTTCATCATACTCATCGCGTTCACGAACAGGGACATCTCCCCAATCTTCCTCATCCTCATCTTCATCCTCATCATCCTCTGGGTTTCCATCGTGCCAAAGGCTTTCTTCAGGATGAACATCGAACACTTCATCCAATCCTTCACCATATCTATCAGGATCTTCAATGACGATCGAATTTTCAGATCCTTCATTCACAATCACGAGAGAATCGAGCAGAATGTAGCTGCCATCTGCAAAAGTGATTTTGCTCTCTGTTTTTGAAACAACACGAAGATCAGAGAGAATACGATGTCCCTGAACCGTTGCAACAAGGCGCATGTTGCCTCCTGGTGTGGGGTGAAGGAACGATTCAACCTAGCATGTTCACATACAGAAGTCAATGAATTGGGAATATCTGCTACAATAGAAACATGAAAATTAAATTTGCTTTGATTAGTGTTTTAGCGTTTCTTGTGATCTGTATCATGATCCCTTTTGGGATTTTTTTTACCGGAAAACAAAAGATTTATGTGAGTACGGATGTTGTTAATCCTGTATCTGTGGCCATTGTGTTTGGTGCTGGGCTTGCAGATCAGCAAACTCCTTCAGATGCTCTGCGCGATCGACTTGTTATTGCCGCAGAATTATATCGATTAGGAAAAGTTCAGCATATTCTTGTTTCTGGAGACAATCAGTATATTGAACACAATGAACCAGATGTTATGCATGATGCACTTGTAGAAGAATTCGCTGTTCCAGATGAGGTGATAGCTGTAGATTATGCAGGACGTCGTACATATGACACCTGTATCCGTGCGAGAGATATTTGGGGGATTGAAGAAGCTGTCCTTATTTCGCAGGGGTATCATCTTCCTCGAGCAATTTGGACTTGCGAACGATTGGGTATTGAAAGCACAGGTGTTTCTGCCAGTCTACAATCCTATATTTATGGCTCGCAATACGAGCTCAGGGAAATTGCTGCGATGTATAAAGCAATCATTGATCTTTATATGAAAAAACCGTTTTATATTGGGGGAGAGATGATTGAAGATCTTGATCCGTAGTATCCAAGCCAAAAAGCACCAATCGGTGCTTTTTTATTGAAGTTTTGCTTCCTGAATATCTCCATACCCTTTCAGAAATTCTTTTGCCGTCATTTCTTGTTTTCCTTCAGGTTGAAGTTTGATAATTTCCATAGCAGAAGTCCTTGTTTGTATATAGAGACGATCTGAAAATGATTGCGCAGTCCCTGCGAGAGAATCTGTTTTTTTATCAAGGAGATGCATATTTAAGATTTTTAATCGAAGTGCTTTTCCTTTTCGTTTCCAAATTGTCCACATACCTGGCCACGGAGTCAAAGCGCGAAATTGTTGATCAATTTGTTTTGCCGTCTGTGTCCAATCAATGTGCCCATCCTCTTTTGTTAAAAGACGAGTCAGTGAGGCTTGTTCGTTATTTTGGGATTGTGGGCTTAAAGTTCCTGAAGCATACATTTTTAATGTATTAACTAGAAGAGTCGGGGCAACATGGTGGACTTTTGCTTGAAGTGTTTCCGTTGTTTCATTAGGATCAAGTGGAATTTTTTCTTGTGTCAGAATGTGGCCTGTATCCATTCCTGTATCAAGAAGCATAATACTGACTCCTGTTTCCTTATCTCCATTTAAAATAGCCCATTGCATTGGAGATGGACCTCGATACTTTGGAAGAAGAGAAGGATGAACATTAAGACAACCCATTTTTGGAATGTCAAGAACTTCCTGTGGAATCATTTTTCCATAAGCAACAACAACAAAACAATCAGCTTGATAATCTTCCAGTTCCTTTTGAATTTCTTTTGATCTTAATGTTTTTGGTTGAAGAACAGGAAGTTGATAGTGTTGTGCTTGCAATTTTATGGCAGAAGGCTGTACCTCATAACCTCGACCCATGGGTTTGTCTGGTTGAGTCACAACAGCCAAAAGAGAGAAACCTTTGGATTGAATCAAAACATCAAGAAACGGAACGGAAAATTCAGGGGTTCCAAAAAATAGGATTTTCATACATCTTTATGGATTTAACCGGTACGTTTGGTATATTCAATGACTTTATCTGTAAAAAGAATACCATTAAGGTGATCAATTTCATGTTGAAAAATGATCGCTGAAAATCCATCTACACGCATTTTTATTTTTTCTCCCTGTTGATTATAGGCTTTAACTGTGACTCGCTGATGACGCTTTACCAATCCATAGACTCCTGGTACAGAAAGACACCCTTCTTCTCCAACAACTGTTTTGAGCGATCGAGAGATAATTTCTGGATTGATAAAAGCTTGTAATTCCTCTCTGATTTTGACAATAATTAAACGTTTTGGAAGGTCAATTTGTGGTGCCGCAAGTCCTACTCCTTTTGACACAACCATTGTTTCCTTCATGTCTTCAATTAAAGTTTGGAAAGATTCCTCTAAAATTGTCCGAGGATCAATTTCTTCGGAAAGTACACGTAAATCCGGATTTGGGATTGTAATGACTGGGTAAGTCGTCATATAAATTTCATCGGTTTAGGATACAGACGTATCAATAATATACTGATCTTCTAATTGCGCAAAGATCTCAAGGATACGCTTTTCTTCAGAAAAGTCAACCCCAATATCTAATCGAAGTTGATTTTCTTGGTTTTTTATTTGAAAAGAAACACTTGGAAGAATTTTTTTAATTTGTTGTTCAAGTGATTTTAGTTTTTGTAAGTTTTTCTCTAAATCATCACTTCGATAACTAATCTGTATGAATCGACGAAAAGGTGGATGATGATAAAGCCTGCGCATTTCCTGTTCTGCAAGATGAGCTTCGTAGGGATGTTGTAAAAGAGATTCTATAAGATCTGGTGATTCAGTTTGAAAAATAACAGAGGCTTGGCAGGCTCTTGCAAAACCACGACAGTCTTCTAGTGCTAGCATGGTGTTTTCAATGGATCGATAGGATGGTTCATAGAGGGCTAAATCTGCATCAAGTTGAACCACAAGACCCAACGCAGGGGGAGAAAAGGGAGAGAAGTGTGTTTCAAGATAAAAGTTCGTAACAAGGAGAATATCTGCTTCTAGATTTGGGATCGTTTTTTCTTTATCAATAATACAAAGACTTTTGTTTGGGAAAAAATTTTGAAGAACTTTTGCAATTGATCGATTCCCAAAACCTTTTTGGAGAACATTTTTTCCTTTACAGTGTGGACATGAAGAAGGAATGACTTGTGCATACCCACAACGATGACAATGAATAGATTGTTCGTATACAACAAGTGAACCATGACAAGAAGGACAAAGAATACTTTCTTGACAATCTTGACAACGAAGTCTGCGAGACACACCTTTTTTGTTATAAATACAAACCACTCTTTTTCCTGATGTTAAAGTCTTTTCCATGTGTTGATAGGTCGTATAACCAATCATGGGATGTGGGGCTGTTGGACGTTCTTGTGTAAGTGATACCACTTGTGTAGGAGGATTTTCAAAAGGATGAAGAATATCCGCACGAGCAAAAAGAGAAAGATCATCCACTCGTGGTAAAACATCTAAAAAGAAAAGCTTGCATTCAAACAATTTGCTCAAGAGTTGGGTAGTTTGTCTTGTATCAAAGCGTGGATTACGATCTTGTTGTTTATGTTGTGGGTGACTGCTTCTGACAAGAAAAACGGTGTTAAGGTGAGGATGTGTTAAAAGGGCACAAATACGTGTTCCAATAAGCACTCCTTTTTTTTGTGATCGCCAGGCAAGCCAAGTCTGATATCGAACAGATTGACGTTCTGCTCCGGTAATCACAAAGGGCTGTAAATGGGCTAATGCTTGTGCAAGGAGTTCTGCATCGTGCACCGTCGGGGTAATGACGTTTACCACACGTTCTGGGTCTTCTTGAAGGGAAGCAGCAATCACTGCAGCACTACGACGAAGATCTGGACAAAGGACAAAAGCTTTTTTACGTTTTTGAAGATTATCAATGATTTCCACAAGGGCATGAGATTCTGAAGATCGAACCGTGAGCGTATTGCTTCCTGATTCTTTACGAATCGTACCTGTGTTTTCTCGTTTTGGAATCGTCGGCAAGGAAGTATACAGAAGAGAAGAAACGGATTGAGCTAAATTCATTGCAAGCTCTTCAAAAAAAATGAGTTCTTTATTTGAAAGATGAAATGTTTGTAATTTAGAAAGGATTTCTTTACGTTTGTATGGGGAAGATGGTGTGGTATTGATAGATCCAACAATTCCCACAATAACACTATTTCGAAAAGGAATTTTGACCACTGATCCGCGCAAAAGTGACATTCCTTCTGGAACATCATAATCAAACATGCCAATAGATCTTGGCATGCGCTTGAGAGGATAAATTTGCGCAATCTGAGACATAACTTATTGCAGATGAAATGTGGCAACAAGGTATCCAACTCCAAATGGAGCTTCATAAGAAAGAATTTCAGGGCGGATATTCATGCGTTCAAGAATACCAAATAGAACAAGAAGGGGTTTGTAGGCACATTCAAAAGCTTCTTCCACAAAAGCCGTATCAAAAGATAATAGTTTTGAGGTTGCTTGATCCATGATTGCTTGCTGGATGCGTTTATCAAATTCAGCACCTTCTTTATGAAATCCCATGGGGGATCCTGTTTCTAAGGCATGAGAAAGGTCTCCTGAAGCAACAACAGCAATTCGCTTTGAACTATTACTTAAAACATCTTTCAGTGCGCGACCAAAAGCCACATGGATTTTTGCATCTTGTAAACTGCAATTAATTGGAACAATCGTAAAGTTTTTCAGTTCTTGTGTGAGCATGACAAGAGGAACACTTGCTCCATGGCTTAAACTTTCATGTGAGTGTAAAGCTAAAGGAAAATTTTGTTTGCGGAGTTCTCGCTGGAGATGATCGATCAGTTCAAAATCCGGATGATACCTTGTGTTTGTTGCTAAATCCCCAAACTCTTTAAAATCTGCCAAATAAGCCTCGTGAAGATTTAAAGAAAAAATTTCTCCTTGTTCATTATCCTGAATGGAAAGCAAAACAATAATATCTGGATGAGAAAGGTAAAGTTCTTCTTTTACTGTTTGAAAACCTGCAAGCGTTTTTTTGAGTTTTGCTGTATGTTCCTTTCCCACAACAGGGGTGACAAGAGGTGTGTGGGGGACAAAAGCTGAAAAAACAATCATAAACTAAAAGTTTGTTTGTTCAAGAGAAACCTCTTCTTCTATCACAGAAGGAAGGGGTTTTCCAAGAGGTTGTAGAAGCACAGATTTTTCATCGGTAAAAATTAGGTCAGACCACTTCCATCCATAAGTAAGAAAGGTTTCTTCATCAGGAATATGTCTTCGCATTCCTTCAGAAATCACAAAAACATCTGGTGAATCATTGGCAATCACAAGAGTTCCATCAGGGAAAGTAACCTTTTCTGCTGTTTCAAACTCAGCAAGTTCTTCTGAAGATTTTGGGGTGATGGGCCAAGAAGGGAAGTTTACAGTAAGTAATTGTTTTGAAATGATAGGGTGCTTTTCTCTTTCTTTGACAAAATAAACGCCTCCTGTTGTATTGTCTTGGAGTAAGAGACCTGTTGGGTCCGCACTTTCAAGAGTAATAGGCTCGACTTCTGCATACACCTCAAGATCAGACCACTCCACATCAATAATTTCATCAGAATTGAAGCCTATTGTTCGAAAAGCTTCTGAAGAAGCAATTCCACGTCTGGTATCATCCACAATTAAATAAACAGTTCCTCCTGGTGATCGTAAAAGAGAATAATTAGCAAAGCTAATGGGTTCTCCAAGAGGATATTGTTCAATGGTTGTTTGAGAGGTTGGAATTACTGGTTGGAAAGCAAATCGAGAATAATAAGCGCTGGTTGAAGTAATTGCGCGACGTTTTCCAAATTGGATGTACCAAATCCCTCCGGTTTCTTTGTCTTGAAGAAGGGTTCCTGTTGGATAGACATGAGTAAACCAGCGTTGCCAAATGGTAGAAAAATTTTGATTTCCATGAAGGTGAGGGGTGTAAGCGTACAGAACAGCCGTCGCATTATTGATTGGTGTGACCAGAATGCCATCAATTTCCATTTCAATTCCAGGCCCAACCCCATTCTCTGTGTATCCTCGAGAGGAGAGATCTTCTAAAAATGATTCACGAATGCGTTTTGAGGCATAGTAGATTTGATTCCCAAAGCCTTTGTATTTAGCAATACGTGGATCGCTTTTCTCACAATCATCACAAACAGCATACCCAAGTGCCCAATCCAGTTGATCTTGAGTAGGACTCTCATCTTCAACTAAGCTTTGTTCACGCTGAAGAAGGACTAGAAGAAATTGAGGGTTTAGATCAAATTCTTGCGAAGCATTCCAAATGATTTGTGCAGCTGAACGTGATATTCCATTGACATCCGAGGTGTGATACGTGGAGAGAGATCCTCGGGTGAGAAAATATTCCAGACTGTCAAAATCCATGGCATAGAGATCTGTCATGTCACTGTCAGAGACAAGATAGTTGTAACTCAACGTTTCTGCTTTTAGCGGAAGTGGAGAAAGAGAGGTGAGTAAAGAGACTAAAAGAAGGATTGTGCTGATTTTTCGCATAGTATTTACATTATATCATGTGACAGATGGGTTATGGCTATTTTTTCAAAACAAGTTAAGCAAATAAAAAACACCTCTTTTATTGAGGTGCTAGGTTGTTCTCGCCACAACGGCCTGAACGGCGCCTGCCATCTTTTTTCGTGCTTCACGTTCACGTTTGAGAGCTTCTACATTGCCGAGTTCAGCATCAAGGCTATCCACAGCAAGAGTCTGATGGAGTGTGTTCAAGACATCCTCAGGATCAATTTCAAGCTCTGCCTGAAGTTCTGCCAAAACATCAGCAGATGTTTCATCAAGGAGATCAATGGCACCAGAAAGATCAAGTGCTTTTTTCTCACGCCGATCACGCAACTCGCAAAGAGTTTGATATCGCTCAAGCTCCACACAAACTCGATCATAGGCAGGCATCAAAATTTTAATGGCTCGTTCTTGATCAAATGAACCCATTCCAAGCCTTTCCATTCTGCGTTGAAGATCAAGTTCTGTAATACCGGAGTTTACAGCATCTGCTCCGTGAACAACTCGGCTGGCCATACGATCCATTTTGTTTGTAATAACCTCATCTTCTTCTGAAAGTCGAGTGAGGAGATAAGGTTCCTTGCAAGCAAAATAACTCTCGAGATAGTCGTATCCTGCTGTCAAAAGAACAATGAGTCCTAACGCAGAAACCGTACAAAAGACTCCAAAAAGAAGAAAATAGAGAAGAAAATAAAATCCATGAGGATCATGTGCTTCCGAATAAATGAAAAAGTAGGTTGAAACAGGAATGGAGACACAAAGCGTTAGGAGTGAATGCCAAAAGACATTTCTGCTTGAGCGACGATTCTTTACAAGCTCGTTACGTTTGTCTCCTCGCATTGAAGCGTCATAGAGTTCCGCTTGTTTTCTCATCTTTTCCGGAATTTCGATCAGAACGGGAAGTTCGGTTGTCATTTTCCCTCCAGGAGATTGATTGGATGATAAAAAGAGCGAAGGTTCAAGATTAGCTGAAATACGCCATTCTGTCAATACTCGAATCGTGTGTGAATCGTGTGTCAGTCAGATGCTGTATCGTCTTCTTTGTTCTGGATTGGTTCGTTGGTCGGATTTCGGTTCCTCCTGTCAGGAAGGAGACGTTCTTTTGTTTTGAAATATCATGAACTGCGGTTATTCCGCGGTTTTTTGTTTGTTTGGATAAGATCTTTGGTACAATAGGTGTAATCAATTATGTCGATTCAAACTTTGGTTTTTAATCCAAACTTTTCTCTCACGTATACCTTGCGTAAACACACGAAAGCAAAAGGGATTCGAGTCGTTGTGCTTGCAGGTGGAGAAGTTGTTGTGACAATTCCAAAATTTTTGAATAAAGCCAAAGCAGAACATTTTCTTCTTCAAAAAACTGATTGGCTTCAGCAAAAAATCATGGAACAAAGTGCTGTTGTTGTGACTGACCTCACGATTCAATCAAAGGATCATTACAAAAAATATAAAGAGACAGCGAGAAAATTTCTTGTAACAAGAGTAGCTCTTTGGGCTCATACGTTAGGACTCTCCTATAAATCAATTAAAATTAAAAATACCCACACACGATGGGGAAGTTGTTCACGCAAGGGAAATCTGAACTTTCATTATAAAATCATTTTTCTTCCTACAGAGTTACAGGACTATCTGATTGTTCACGAGCTTTGTCATTTATGCGAATTGAATCATTCTCCAGCTTTTTGGCAACAGGTAAGTAAAGCTTTGCCTCAATATAAAATTCATCGAAAGAACTTAAGGAAGATGGAGCATCTTTAATTAACGAAAAAGACCACCCGATAGGATGGTCAGAAGTAAAAAAGGGGAGGATCAGTCGTCATCACCAACGTGACAGCAGTCATGAAGACGCTTCATTTTTTCAAACGTGCGACCACGGCGTCTCCAGTAACGGTAGCGATCAGCAGAGAATGTGACACAAGGATGCTTGCACCAACTGATTCCATGTAAAGCGATTTCATCATCGATCTTTGCTTCAAGCGTCCTTGAAGCCGTTGGCGGAGTTTCATCGAGTACCAGAATCGGCGTGCAGATTGGAAGAGACACAAGAACTGGTGAGGGGGCGGGTCTGTTTGCTTGTTTGATAGCTCGAGCAGTCGACATGCGTTTTAGCCTCCATGGTAAGAACGCAACGTGCATCATAAGGAAATAGAGGATATTTGTCAATCATTTCGGGCTCTATACTAAACAAGGTGGTGTATAACTAAAACATGACGCTATAGTTAGGGAAGTATTCACTCATCTCTAACCACACACGTCATGTCTACTTCAAAATCTAGTCTGTATCAAGCTTTCTGTCTA